>Ga0247611_10005421_pt1 | contig 16891 bp, 14 predicted proteins | sample 177DNAGHGhighgp2_FD_192422 | JGI IMG/M metagenome (GOLD analysis project Ga0247611, IMG submission 192422) | Sheep rumen microbial communities from Palmerston North, Manawatu-Wanganui, New Zealand - 1770 DNA GHGhigh gp2 | ecosystem: Host-associated > Mammals > Digestive system > Stomach > Rumen... | reverse complement strand
GTCTGAAGTCGGAGGCCATGAATCTCGCCGTCATCATGGAGCTGCCACTCGTCGTACTTGACGTGCAGCGCGGCGGTCCTGCCACAGGTCTGCCCACGAAGTCTGAGCAGACCGACCTGCTGCAGGCTCTCTTCGGCCGCAACGGCGAGAGTCCCATGCCGGTAATGGCAGCCACCAGTCCTACCGACTGCTTTGACGCTGCCTATCAGGCAAGTAAGATAGCCCTTGAGCACATGACACCCGTCGTGCTGCTGACCGATGCCTTCGTGGCTAACGGCTCCGGCGCTTTCAAGCTGCCTGACATCACGAAGCTCGATGCCATCAATCCCCCGTATGTTCCTGAGGAGCTGAAGGGTAAGTGGACACCGTATATGCGCGCTGAGAACGGTACCCGCTACTGGGCTGTGCCTGGTCGTGAGGGTTTTGCTCATATCCTCGGCGGATTGGAGAAGGACTCTAACACGGGTGCCATCTCAACGAATCCTGAGAACCACGACCTGATGACGCGTCTGCGCCAGCAGAAAATCGAAAAAATCCAGGTGCCCGACCTCGAGGTTGATGGCGACGTGAATGATGCCGACCTGCTGATTGTTGGCTTTGGTTCTACCTATGGCCACCTGCACTCGGCTATGGACGAACTCCGTGCCAAGGGTTACAAGGTAGCCCAGGCCCACTTCAAATACCTGAACCCGCTGCCCGCCAATACCGCCGAGGTCCTCTCTAAGTATAAGAAGGTGGTTGTAGCCGAGCAGAACATGGGTCAGCTGGCTGGTTATCTGCGCATGAAGGTCGATAACTTCGTCCCCTTCCAGTTCAACCAGGTCAAAGGCCAACCCTTCGTGGTAGAAGAGTTAGTGAACGCATTCGAGGAAATCTTGAAAAAGTAAAAAGGTAAAAAAGTAAAAAGGTAAAACCATTATGGAATACACAGCACAAGATTTTAAGAAAGGCCAGCCCCGTTGGTGCCCTGGTTGCGGCGACCACTTCTTCCTGGCTTCACTCCATAAGGCTATGGCCGAGATTGGCGTAGCCCCCGAGAACGTAGCAGTCATTTCTGGTATCGGCTGTTCAAGCCGTCTGCCGCACTACATGGCTACCTACGGCATGAATACCATCCACGGACGTGCCGCTGCCATCGCAACTGGCGCCAAGGTTGCCAACCCCGATCTGACCGTTTGGCAGGTGTCAGGCGATGGTGACGGTCTGGCTATCGGCGGTAACCACTTTATTCATGCCAACCGTCGTAACATTGACCTCAACATGATTCTGCTCAACAACCGCATCTACGGTCTGACCAAGGGTCAGTACTCGCCTACCTCACCCCGTGGTTTCGTCTCTAAGTCGAGCCCTTACGGCACGGTCGAGGATCCGTTCCGTCCTGCCGAACTCTGCTTTGGCGCCCGCGGACACTTCTTCGCCCGTTGCGTGGCTACCGATGCCAAGGGTACGGTAGAGGTTCTGAAGGCAGCCTACGAGCACAAGGGTGCCTCGGTTACTGAGGTTTTGCAGAACTGTGTCATCTTCAACGACCACTGCCACGATGTGGTTTACAACAACGAGGGCCGTAAGAAGAACGCCATCTATGTGCGCCACGGCGAGAAGCTGGTCTTCGGCGAGAACAACGAGTTCGGTCTCGTGCAGGAAGGCTTCGGTCTGAAAGTCGTCGAGATTGGTAAGGATGGCTACACGCTTGACGACGTACTCGTTCACGATGCCCACTGCCAGGACAACACCCTGCAGCTGAAGTTGGCCCTGATGTCGCCAGAGGACGGCTTCCCCATCGCCCTTGGTGTCATCCGCGACGTGGATGCTCCGACCTACAATGACGCCGTCTATGCTCAGATTGAGGAAGTCTCAGCCCAGAAGAAGTATCACAACTTCACGGAGCTTCTCGAGACCAACGATATCTGGGAGGTACGCAACTAAGCGGAAGACAGACCGCTAACGTGTGACGTCGGAAATAGCTGAACGACACGTAGTCGAGCCCATGGTCGCCATGGGCTGTTCCCCATGAGTTTTTCATGACGAAATAGCGCTTGCCCGTGACCGTGTCACGGGCAAGTCCTATAATAGACATCGCATGATTCTCGCTCTCCCAACAAACGCCATGATGCTGACGCACCGCCCGTTCGGTCATGTTCAACAACGTGTCAATGGGCAGGTTCATGAAACGTTGACGGAGCCAGTTGTCAGGCATGTCGATAAGAATCTGTCGGCCATACGCCGAGTCAGGATTGCTTGTTAACTGCGCATATTCTCCTGGGGCACAGACGGAACGCGCAAACTCCTGCGGCGTGTATTCCACGCCCAGCATGAAGACACGGGTGGGCGCTGGCGCATCGGACGACCGCATCGCATCATAGCCCACAACGCCATACTTCTGTATCAGCGCCAGCAGCGTTGCCCCCATACCGCGTCCCGATGCGGACATCTGCGGCTCTTGCTTCATTTTCTGCTCTATCCACGCCGGCGACAGATTCACGGAGTCGCCCCGTCCGATGTGCTCTGTCTCGATAGCGGCCAGCATGGCATATATCCAGCACGACTGCGATTTCCCCTGATCCTTGACGGGCGTCATCGCATTCAGCACCTCGATAACAGGGGGCACGGGCTGTTGTTCGCTGCAGGCAGCCAGCATCAGCGTCAAGATACATAGCACATAACGTTTCATAGCTGCAAAGGTAGAAAAAAAATGGTATCGGCGAAACAAATATGAGAAAAAAACACTATCTTTGCAACCAGATCAATAAAGACGCGATATGAAAGACAAAATCCTAAAGGGTTGCGGCATGGTGTCGTTGGTCACGTTCGGCTTCTTCATACTTTTGGGTCTCATCGGCATGTGCGTGGGCGATGACGAGGAGGAGAAAGAGAAGGAGGCCGACAAACCGGCACAGGTTGAGAAGAAAGACAGCGTGGTGGTGAACGAACCGTTAGAGGGCGACCCCTACAAGGAGCTGGACGACCTGATCGGACTGGGTTCCGTTAAGGAAGAGGTGCGCACGCTGGCCAATTTTGTGAAGGTGCAGCAACAGCGCAAAGACAAGGGACTGAAGACCCCCAAGGTCAGCTACCATTTGGTGTTCTACGGTTCGCCAGGCACGGGTAAGACCACTGTCGCCCGCATCGTGGGACGCATCTACAAGGACCTTGGCGTACTGAAGAAAGGACACACCGTGGAGACCGATCGTGGTGGTCTGGTAGCCGAGTATATGGGACAGACGGCCATGAAGACCGACATGGTCATCCAGCAGGCATTGGACGGTGTCCTGTTTATTGACGAAGCCTACTCATTGGTGCCCGAGAACGGCAAAGGCTCCGACTACGGGCAGGAGGCCATCTCCACCCTGCTGAAACGCATGGAGGACTACCGCGACCGCCTGGTGGTCATCATCGCCGGCTACAGGAACGAGATGGACCGCTTCATCCAGTCGAACCCTGGACTGCAGTCGCGCTTCAACCGCTACATCGACTTCCCTGACTATACGGCCGAAGAGCTGTCCGACATCTTCAAGATGTACATGAAGAAGAACCAATATACGCTGAACCAAGAGGCAGACCAGTATCTCAGGGAAAGTTTCGAGTATGCCGTAGCGCATAAGGATCGTAACTTCGGTAATGCCCGCTACGCCCGAAACATCTTCGAGAAAGCCATCCAGCAGCAGGCCAACCGACTCGAGGGGCGCAGCAATCTCTCGGAGCGTGAGCTCACGGAGCTGACCGTCGAGGACCTGGCTGCCAGCTTCAAGGCCAACACAAACATCATCAGGTAAGCCGGCAGCTCACACGCAGCTAATTGTTGTTCAACTGCCTAACGGGAAACGTGAAATAGGTGTCAGGGAATGGTTCGTCCCTCAGCGTAAAGTGCCACCACTCGCTATCCAACGCCTTAAAGCCGTGGGCAAGCATCGCCCTGCGCAGAATCATGCGGTTCTTGAACTGCTGTTCGGTGATGCTACGGCCCCTGGGACTCTTGCTGTTGTCGCCCGTGTACTCGCCCGTTTCAGGATTACCGCAGAAGTCGGGATGGCTCTCAGGGCCGAACCAGTCGAAGGTTCCGCCCATATCCACCTCCTTCTCGGCTGTCATGTCAAAGAGCGTCAGGTCCACCGTGGAGCCACGCGTGTGACCGCTTTTCGCCATGATGTACTCCTGGTCGAATAGCACACTCTTGTCCAGGTCGGGATAGAAGTAGGACTTCATCAGCGTGTCGGCAACGTTCGCCGCCCAGCGCACAAAATGGTCCACACCCTTCTGCGGACGGTAGGCATCGTATATCTTCAGACGGTAACCCTGCGTTTTCACATCGTCGCTCACCGCCTTCAGCGCCGCAGCGGCCTGCTTGGTCAGCAGGGCAGTAGGCTCCAGATAACCGTCAATGCGACAGCCTACGAAGTTATAGGTGCCGTAGTAGCGGATCTCCAGTATGGCATCGGGCACAGCATCGGTCAGAGTTACGAACTGACTCGTGTCGTCCGTAGGACTAACCGCTGTGTTATCGTTCTCCGACGAACACGCCGTAAACACGCTTGCGCCGCATGTGAGGATGGCGGCGAGCACCCATAGCGTCCATTTCTTCATAATCGTCATCGTTAATCAGCTGCAAAAATACGCATGATGTCCCTTTTGTCAAAGAGGTGCCGTCAGTCATGGACCCACAGCACCTCTTGCTTTCTTGCCTTGTACCCAGAGCCGGGGTCGAACCGGCACGGGTTGCCCCACTGGTGTTTGAGACCAGCGCGTCTACCGATTCCGCCATCTGGGCTCGAAAAGCGTTGCAAAGGTACTAAGTTTTTCTGAACTGACAAAAAAAACTGATAAAAACTTGAAAAATACTTGCTTATGTAAATAATAATGCGTAACTTAGTGCCCGAAAAACAACAACTAATCTAAGAGAATGGAAAATAACACTCAGAACTTTTGTGTCATCTTGGCTGGCGGAAAGGGAAGACGCCTGTGGCCGTCGAGCAGGGTTGGCACACCAAAACAGTTCATGGACTTCTTCGGAACAGGACGCACACAGCTGCAGACCACCTACGACCGCTTTGTCAAGATATTGCCCAAGGAGCATATATATATATGTACGTGTAAGGAGTACGAAAAGATGACGCAGGAGCAATTGCCCGACCTACCCGTACAGAACATCCTGGTGGAGCCTATCAATCGCAACACGGCACCTAGCGTGGCGTGGGCCGGACGGCGCATCAGGCGCGAGCACGGACCGAACTGTAACATTGTCATCACGCCCTCCGACCAGCTGGTGCTGAACGAGGAGGCCTTCCGGAAGAATATGTTAGAGGGACTGGCGTTTGTCTCCAATCGCGACCTGCTACTGACGATGGGCGTCATCCCCACGCGTCCTGAGCCCGGCTACGGCTATATCCAGCTGGGGGAGCCGACAGACACGGCCGACATCTACAAGGTGCAGTCGTTCACGGAGAAGCCGGAGCGCGACTTTGCGCAGATTTTCATGGAGAGCGGCGAGTTCTACTGGAACACAGGTATCTATATGGCCAATGTGCGCTACCTGCGCCAGGTGTTCATAGCCCTGTTCCCCGACCTGTCACACCGTCTGGACCACATCCGCGACGACCAGTCGCTCGAAGAGGAACTGCAGTTTGTGCAGACCTACTATCCCTCGTACCCTAACATATCGTTAGACTACGGCATACTGGAACGCTCCGATAATGTCAATGTGATGAAGTGCGACTTCGGATGGGCCGATCTGGGCACCTGGCACGCCATCTATGAGTGCATGCAGAAGGTGGAGGGCGACAATGTGGTACTCGACTCCGAGGTACTGCTTGAAGAAAGCAGTAACAACATCATCAAGCTGTCGAAGGGCAAGTTAGGTGTCATCAGCGGACTGGACGGCTTTATCGTTGCCGAACAGGACAACGTGCTGATGATCTGCAAGAAGGGCGACTCGTCATCGCTCGTCAAGAAGTATGCCAACGAGGTAGGCATCAAATACGGAGACGAGTTTATTTAGTTTACAGTTTACGGTTTACCAATAATAAAAGGGGCTCAAGCCCCTTTTATTATTGTTTCGTGAACTCGGTGTAGATCTTGGTTGCGATGTCCTTGAACTCCTCTTCAGTCAGCTTCAGCTTCTCACGGCGGAAGTCGACGTCGGCCTCGCTGTTCATCGGAATCAGGTGGATGTGTGCATGGGGAACCTCCAGTCCCAGCACCACCTGTGCCACCTTCTTACAGGGGAAGGCACTCTTGATGGCGCACGCCACGCGCTTGGCAAACACCTGGAAGGCGGCCAGCTCCTGGTCGTCCATATCGAAGATGTAGTCCACCTCACGACGCGGAATGACCAGCGTGTGGCCCTTTCCAACAGGGTTGATGTCCAGAAAAGCATAGAACTGCTCACTCTCGGCACACTTATAGCTGGGAATCTCACCAGCAGCAATCTTACTGAAAATATCCATCTTGGTTATTTACTATTTGACGATTTGACAATTGGTTTAGCCGACGGTAATCTTGTCAATGCGCAGCTTCACCGTACCGCGAGGAATCTTGATCTCCACCTCGTCGCCCACCTTGTGGTTCAGCAGACCCTGGGCAATAGGTGTTGTGATGCTGATCTTGCCTTCGCGCAGGTTAGCCTCGTTCTCGCTCACGATGGTGTAGGTCATCTTGGCCTTGTTAGCCATGTTCGTCATCTCCACCTTCGACAGAATCTGCACAGAGTCGCTGCTCAGGCGCGAGGTGTCCACAATCTTTGCCTCCGAGATGGCCAGCTTCAGCTGGTTGATCTTGGCCTCGAGATGGCCCTGCGCCTCTTTTGCGGCATCATACTCGCTATTCTCACTGAGGTCGCCCTTGTCGCGTGCCTCGGCGATGGCAGCCGAGGCCTTCGGACGTTCTACGCCCTCCAGATACTGTAGTTCGGCTATCAGTTTGTCGTAGCCTTCTTGTGACATGTATGCCATAATCTATTCTTTTTTAGTTAATATCCATTGACAGACTAAAAAATAAAGAATCCCGACTTTGCGCTCGTCGGAATCCTCGTGTATTAGCCTTTTTGTTATCTTGCTTGCAAAGGTAAGTGTTTTTTTTGAACGGTGCAAATTTTCCGAGGGAAAAAGTTGCCTCCATACGCCTTTTTTTGCTTTTCCAGACTACTTTGCACGTGCACAGACTTGATTTATATCAAGAAAGTGTATGTGAAACACCATTAATTTCGAAAAAAGATTGCAGGTATCGAAAAAGTGCGTATCTTTGCATCGTGTTTTTCATAGTATTAGATTTAAGGTTAACAAAGGTTGGATTTCGGCGGAGATCCTTTTTTTGTCCCTACGTCAACCTTGACCTGTTATAAACCACATACAGCAGCACGTAGATGACCACACCCGAGACCAAGCCCGCCAGCACGTCGATGACATAGTGAGCCTGGATGTAGAACGTGGCAAAGCACATCAGCACAAACAGCGGCAGCATCACCCAGAAGAGCCTGCGGTTGTGCGACGCCCAGGCCAGGAGCATCAGCACCGTCGTCACACCCACATGACTGCTGGGGAAGGCGGCCGTGGGACGTTCGCCGGCCTCGTGAGCCTTGATCACCAGGTCGTAGAAGAACCCGCCGTTCCATCCTGGCAGCTCCACCATCTCCTGATGGTCGGCAAAGTAGTTGCCCACATCGGGGAACACGCCTGCGGCTATCTGGTCGAAGCCCACCGCAGGGTAGTAGAACTGCGGTCCGGCTACGGGCACGAAGATGAAGATGACGTAGTAGATGAAGAACGTCGCCAGGATGACGAACGCCGTGCGGTTCAGCTGGTCGTAGCGGCAGAAGAAGTAGAACAGCGTCACGAGCGCTATCAGCGGGAAGTAGCTGGAATAGCCCAGATGCATCAGCTCGCTGAACACAGGGTTGCTCCACTGCTGGGCAAAGGTCAGCGCAGGCTGACAGCCGAAGAGTGCCTGCTCGTAACCGGCAAACAGGTGGTCGAGGTTCGGAAACATACGGTTGAACTCGTACGTATCGGGATACCACCACGATAGCAACGCCAGCTGCGCCCCGATACGTGCAAAATGGGTCAGCCGGCAGGGTGCCATCCGATAGACGCCCCACAGGGCCACCATGATGGCCACTGCCTGGACACGTCCCACGAGCATCTCGACCGGGTTGTGCAGCTTCGTATAGGTAAACAGCATCAGCAGCAGCGTCAGCACCGTATAGCCCAGCACCACCCACTCGAAGGCCAGCAGACCCTTGACGGGCTTTGCCTTCAGTTCAAACAGATATCTTATCGCCTTCACTACAGCCACTTGTTTTCCAGATACCACTGAATCGTCTTGTGCACACCCTCCTTCAGCTGCACCTGCGGCTGGTAGCCCAGTTCGCGGCGTGCCGGCTCTATGTCGCAACGCCAGTTGCGCTGCCGCAGTATGTGGTACTTGTCGCGGTTCAGGGCCGTCACCTTGCCCGTCATCCGCCCCACATACTCGCCGAAGAACGTCACCACGCGCAGCACCCATACCGGCGCGGTGATGCGAATCCACCAGGGACGCCCCAGCTCCTCGTGAATGAGATCGCTGAACGTCGTCGACTGGTACACCTCACCGTCGCTGAGGAAGTACTTACGGCCCGTCTGTCCCTTCTCCAAGGCCAGGAACACGGCCTGCACCACGTCGCTCACATAGACGAAGGTGATGTCCTGACGCTTGAAGCCCACCGCGAAGTCGCTGTGTTGCTTGATGCTCTTCGCCATGAGGAAGTAGTCCTTCTCGCGTGGGCCATAGACACCCGTGGGGCGCAGGATGACGTAAGGGAACTCTTCACTTTCAAGAAACCGCTCCGCCGCCAGCTTGCTGCGTCCGTACTCCGTATTCGGCTGCGGCACGTCGTCCTCGCGTATCTCCTCGTAGGGCTGCTGCTCACGGATGGCGCCGAAGACGCTGAGCGAGCTGATGAAGACAAAGCGCTTCAGCGGCATCCCCACCTCCAGCAGCGCACCAACCAGGTTCTTCGTACCCTCCGTGTTGACGCGCCAAAAGTCCTGCTTGTTCAGACACTTCGTCACCCCTGCGGCATGCACCACATAGTCGAACTCAACGTCGCGCAACTGCTCCACCAGCTGCTCCTTCGATGACAGGTTCAGTTCAATGAAGTGTATGCGCTCGTCCTGCAGATACGCACGCGAACTGCTTCTGCGTACGGCCGCCCACGTCTCAAAGCCGCGGCGCAGCGCCTCTTCTACGATGAACGAGCCGATAAAACCGCTCGCCCCAGTGATAAGAATTTTCATCATCTATTCCTTTTTGCGTGCAAAGTTACGATTTTTTTCGCAACTATATGCTCATTTCGGCGCGATAATTGATATTTTCCCGCTGTATCGTCTTTTACTATTCTCGCATCCCGTACCCCCGCACCTACGAGGACTGAAGCAAGCGCGCTGCCAGTCCGCTCCGAGCGGACTGAATGTTCCCACCGTGGGAACTTCCGGTCCCCTCCGTACTTTCTGCCGGTTTCCTCCGTACTTTCTCCCAGTCCCCTCCGTACTTTCTCTCAGTTTCCTCCGTACTAATCAGAACCGGCAGTTCCCACGCGTGGAAACTGTCGGTTGTCTGTCAGAACTCCTCTTCGTCGAGTGGCACCGACTCTTCGTGAGGGTCGTTAATTTGTCCGTTTATAATCGAGTCTTTTATTACGATATAATCTGTAATTGCTCCATAACCACACCAATAGCCCAAACCTCCATTAATGTTGCTATCCAAATCTTTTGATGTGGATAGGAACATATTGTTGGATAGAGAAAGAGCTTTTGTGTAACTATCCCAAAAACGAAATGAATTCTCGTCGATATTAGCAAACTTAACAGATATAGTATCAGATAAAGTGAAATATGGTTTGTACCCATCAAGTTTAAGCTGATGTCCTCTATATACAGGCATTTCTGTCTCCGTTTTAAGTATGTCATCAGCAAGCGTTCCTAGATATGATGCTTGATATTGTTTTGTCTGTGTTCCGACACGGGTGAAGAATTGATAGTAGTTCTTCTCTGTTGGGCTGTCCTTGAATTTTGCTTTAATTTGGAATAGAGTGTCAGAGCCTGTAGTTCGCTCTACAGAGAACGCACAATAGGCAGGAACTGACGGAATGGTAGTTTTAGATGTGGCATAGTAATCTTTGTACTCCACCGTCAATGAATATTGTCTCCCGGCTTTACCCCTTAAGCGACTTGTTGTATATATATAAGGCGGGAAATAACCTTCATCGTATTTCCCCGTCAAAACCACGCTGTCTGTTCCGTCGCTCACTGTGACCTTAGCCCATCGCAGTATGTAGTCACTCAAATCATCTATATTCCGATATTCTGTTGAAACAGGCAGCGAACGTGTAAGAATAACTATCGGGAATCCGCCATCCTCAATCCATCCCTCAACAACTAGTTGGGGGGATTCTTCTCCTTGTAATTCAAAGTCATCGTTGCAGGCGGTAAGGATAAGCGCTGAAATGAGAAAAAACATGTATTTCTTCATAACACTCAAAATTTGTAATAATAGCTGAGAGATGGTAAGATGTGCAGGACAAAAGTGACAGGACGATAGACAAAAGAACCATCATCACGAGTTCTCAGATAGTAGAAAAGTTCGTTGTCACGGCTGGTTACATTGTATAAAGAGAAGTTCACGCCGTGTTCAGCTTTACTACCCCATTTGTAATTGGCAGATAGGTCAAGCCGGACGTATGGATGCAGACGGGCCGCGTTATATTCTCCGTATTTGATAATCAAATTGTCGTTCAGAAGATACAATGATTGTGCAGCGGTAAAGGGAGTGCCTGAAGCATACACAAGAGTGCCTCCAAAACTCCAATGTTTATTAGAGGCATATGTTGCCACGGCATTGATTTCGTGTGGACGTTCATGGCTTGCCGAGTAGGATTTTCTTCGTGCAGTCTCATCGAAGGAACGCCGTGCATGTGTATAGGTATAGCTTATCCATCCCGTCAGATGCCCAGAGCATTTGTTCAGCATTATGCTGAATCCGTAGTTTTCGCCATTGCCATGCATCAGAGAATTCTTGATATCATACACAGCGTTCACATAATCAAGTACAGATCCCTTGTAGGCCAACTGGTGAAATAATCGGCGATAAAACAAGTCTACAGACACTCTGTATCTGCGGTTGAGCAAGAAAGCACTGCCGTTTGCAGACAATTCATGAGCATACTGCGGCATATAGTCATCGCTTGCCGACATCCAGAACTCGGTAGGCAATCCAGAATCCGAAAAACCTGTCTGGAACAGGTATTGGTGTCGGAGTGCGTATGTGGCAGAGAACTGCTTCGTATGATTGTCATAAAGCAGACGTACAGAAGGGTCTAAAGACCAGTATGTGGTATGTCCTTTCCTGAACAGATTTCCACGGATGCCGCCTATGAGTCTTACTTGGCTAGAAAGGGGGTGAACATAGTTGCTGTATAGTGAAGATTCCAACGAGCGCATGGGCTCGGCATGTCCGTCGGTAACGTTCACATCCCCTTTATGTTCCAAAGACTGCGGATGTATATTGTGACAAGCCAAATCTATGCCCATATTCCACCTATTCCACGTCATATTGCCTTTCAGTCCGATATCTGTAATACTTGACGGCAATCGAAAAGCCATGTCCTGTATTTCAATGCAGAATTTGTTTCTGTAGGATGTTATGTATGCGGTGTTTATTAATGACATCCCTCTTTTTTCATACATCCAATGTGCTGCTCCCATTGTATTGCCCCACCGCGCTTTCATGTTGGCCAGATAACGCCCTTCTGAGAAACCAGCGTCATCGAACCCGTGATAATAATCTATAAGGAATGTGTTGTTACTATTCGGTTTGTGAACAAGCGTCGCATTTGCATCGTAGAACGAATAGTTTACTTGCTGGCCGTCAGCTTCCAACCATTTGCTGTAAAGCAGGTTGATATACGAACCTCTCAACGAAGCTGTAAGCGTAGTCTTGGGATTGACGGGTAGGCGAATGCTTCCTTGAGAGGAAATCAATCCCAATGAGATAATGCCGCTTGTCGTGTCTGGAAGTTCAGTCCGATGCATCATCTCCAGTTTACCGCCCAAACGATTAGGCGAACGGGCCGACTCCAAACCTTTGGCAATAGACAATGTCTGAAAATGTGATGAGTTGAAAGTAGAGAAGAATCCTAATAAATGATTGACATTGTAAATAGGGACTCCATCAATAAAGATGGAATGATGTTGGTTGTCGCACCCTTCAATGTTAATACCACTACGATACTCACTATTGGTCTGTATGCCAGGCAACATCTGCGCATAGTGCAAAGGGTCTGCATTTCCTAATATCTGGGGCAAGAGGCTCGTATTGCTCATATCCCACAAAAGCACACCATCTGCATTAACCTTTACCGGTGAACTGTACCGATAGCCTTTTACCGTGATACTATCAAGAGAAAAACTCCATGCACTTTCATCTTCTTGCGCTTGGACAAATGATGAAAGTGCACAGAAAACAAATAATAATATGTAATGTTGGCCGCTTTTTCTCATCTGAGAAAATTACCAGTCTATACGTTCGTCAACAAGGTTGGCATATTCGTTGGTCAAAGTCTTGAAGGTGTCGATAACCTTCTTGAAATCCTTTTCATTGAAAAATGCCTCGAACGTGCTGTAAGAACTGCCGTCATAGAAATAGATGATAGGCTCTACCTCCCAGTATGTACGGCCATTCCACGTCTCGTCTACGAACGCTTCCAGCTTGATAGCAGCCTGCTTTACATTTTTACCATCGTAGAACAAGTTAATATCTGCAAGTGCATTGGCTTGGTTGATATAAGACTTATAGGCGCTTTCACTCGTGTCATTGTCACTTGCTTCGGTCAGATACTCAACAAACTTTCGAATGTCTGACATAGAACCTTGTATCTGCACCTTGCCGAGAATATCAAGCTTCACATATGCCTTTTTTCCATTAACTTTGTCAAAATCGTAATTATCTTCATTAAAGCATTCGGAGAAAAATGCACTGACATTCACAGAGGGAATGTCACACACCTCAGCCGATACTCCAATTGCTACAATTGCTGTTCCGTTCTTGCTCATGGTGAATGCCATTGATGCATTTGTGTTAGCTGTATAGGCAACCTTTGACACGTCGAACTTGTAACCATTATTTATCTCTACCAAGGCAGAAAATGTCAAGTTACTCTTGCTGATGTCAAACTCTTCGTTTGTGATGCCCCCCAAGTCAATCTTAACCGTTGTCTTTATGACTTGATTACCATCCTGCGTAAGCGTCACAATTGTTTTTTCAGGAACGCCGATGGTGCATTGCGTGCGGTCAAAATAATCGTTGTATTCATAATAATCGTTTGAATCATAATCATAACCTTTCCAGTCATCTACATTTAGCAGGTAAGCTTTCTTTACAGTACCACTAGTTTCCATTTTGATTATGCACTGCTGCCCACGCTTATCATTGAAGATGAACTGTAAGTCGTTTGCCCTCTCATGTACCCATCGCCCATTTCGGGCTGTAAAGTGACCTGTGAAATTTGAAGCAAACAGTATGGCCTTGTAGTTCGTATAGATGTAGTTGTATTTATATGTGTGGCTGCCCCATCTTTCAGTCTCGCTCTCGATGGTTTTTGTGCCAAGAGCCTCACGTGCAGCTTCAAATGCATCCTTAGCCCAGTCCTTCACATCATCCCAGTTGTAATCATTGATATAGTTCTCGTTAATGAACTTTCCCAACTCAGAAATGTCGCGGAAATCCGAAGCGGGCATCATGTCCATAAAGTCCAAAGCGACCTTTTCAAGATACTCTTTTTGCTCAGCTGAAGACATCGCATCATTTTTCGACGGTTCAACAGGATTGATAGGAATATCAGGGCTGCTTGTTTCATCATTTTCATCATCCCCACACGATGCAAACCCTACACATACGATGGCTACAAATAAATAGGCAATCAGTTTGAGAAAAATCTTTTTCATGTTCTTAAACTTGTTTTTCTTAATGTCCTTCCTTAAATGTGAATTCTCCGTCCCTATATCTAATAAATTTCTTTGTTGAGCTATCACTAAACGTTTGAATGTTTTGTCCTTTACTGTCATAGAATCTCCTTATTCCTTGATCCCTTTCGGTACTAAATGAGAAACTACACGTAACTTCTGTTGAACTTTTTAGCCTGCCCCCAAAACGAAGTTTTACCCGATAAGACTGTGAATTACTAGAATACTGATGGCTTAACGACTGATAAGATTCTTTTTCATTAAATACCTCTTTGCTGTCATCTCCCCAGTCTATTTCTACGACATCATCCATATCCGAAACTTCAATTATCAAAGTATTGTCTTTTGCTTGGGATCTATCCGTAACAAACGATATTTCCTTTCCATGTTCAAAATACCATTCGTAGCCGTATTGATGTATTTTTATTGTAGTTTGACTAGACGACATAGGTATTCCTTCGGGAACACTCAGATAAATATGCGCTTCTCGATTGTTATAGCTTGTATTGTCTTCAATTGTGATAGGAATGGTCTCATAGGTTAACCTAATTTGACCGTGATTCCTTAATTTAATCCATGATTCGTCACACTCTAAATACCAATCTGCTCCTTTGGGAATACCATCACTAAATTCCATCGTCAAAAAAGATGATTTCATAGAATTATTCCAATCAACATAAGGAGAATTATTCCATTCCGTTACTTCAGGTCCGCTTTTGTAGTCCAATCGATATAGAAGATCATCATCTCTAACGCCTTTATCATCGCTATCACACGCTGATAATAAAACACAAGATGTCATCGATAATAGCACAATAATCATCGAACACCAATAATTAAGAACCTTTTTCATTGTCATAAGTTTTTTATTGAAGTTTCTTTAAAATACATTTTTGGAAGCAACGATTACTTTATTGCTTGATTACTTTCTTTGTTGTTCCATCACTCATCTTGATAATATTAATTCCACGCAACATAGTCTTCTGCTTTCGACCATTTAAATCAAAGACGCTTGAGGTTTGTGGCTGTACAGCATTTGCACTTTTAACATCAGATATATCATCATTGATGAAGAAGAACTCCTTCCACTGCTCTGCTGCCTGATAAGCCTTAATAGTGCCAGATGGTACACTCAGCGTACACGTTGACTTGTTGATATCGTCGAGGGCCTTCCTACCGCAGACAGGCGGTGTGGTGGCGTGGCTGATTATTTGTGTCACGCCCGAACAATCGGAGAAGGATTCTGCACCTATATATTTAAGTGATGTGCCAATGGTGAAAAACTTTAGACCTGAGCAACCTGCGAACGCATAGTCACCAATGCTTGTCACTGAGTTTGGGATAGTCAAGCTCGTTAGACCAAAGCAGCCTTTAAATGCAAGTTCACCAATGCGTGTCGCTGAATTCGAGAGAATCACGCTTGTCAAACCAGTGCAATTATAGAACGCTGATTGGCCGATACTCGTCACTGAGTTTGGGATAGTCAAGCTCGTTAGACCAAAGCAATAACCAAATGCAAACTCACCAATGCTTGTTACTGAATTACCAATAGAAACTTCAGATAACTTGGAGCATAATAAAAAAGCAAAGGATTCTATATTCATTTTCGATGGTGTATTTTCTGAATCCTTGATGGTTAAGCTCTCCAGATTAGAGCACATTAAGAAAGCACTATTGCCTATGGTAGTCACAGAATGAGGGATAACTAATCTTTTCAAATCAAAACAGCTTGCGAAGGAAGATCCTGCAATACCAATTGTCCCTTCCAGAATTGAAATACTTGATGGAACAGTGCCTTTATATCCACACACCCATTTATCTACATAGAAAACACCATTTGGGGTATTAATATATAGGCCTGTTTCCTCGAACGCACACATGCCGATACTCGTTATCGAGCTTGGGATGCTTATTCTTGTTAGGCTCGAGCAACCAGAAAAAGCCAACATGCCGATGGTCGTCACTGAGTTCGGTATGTTCACATTCGTCAGACTGGAGCAGTCCTCAAACGCTTGTTCGCCGATGCTTGTTACTGAATATTTGATTCCGTTGTACGTAACTATTTCGGGAATAACCACGCTGCCTTGATATTCGTTTGAATATGAATCATAAGATTCTCCACGATATGTAACGTATAACTCTGTATTATTATTTGTCCAATTATAATAGATGGTCACACCATCACTATTCGTGACAGCAATGTCGTGTGCGGTCGCCTCAATGCCAATCATACTCATGAGCATGGTGAGCAGGAATGTAATGTGTAGTTGTTTCATATAGCTTGCCTTTTTTAGTTTCCTTTTCTTTTGCCTACCGCTCCCCCAGCATCGGCCAGTTAATAGATTAAACGTGTGGAAACAAAAAAGGCATGGGAGAATCTAACTTCTCGCCCATCCCTGCTATCAGGCCTTCGCATTGCCCCCAGTCCAAGGATAAGCAACGTAGCCAGCCCACGCCCGATTGGAATTATATACATGGGCCAGCCCTATATTAATAATATAGGTATAGACCTGACTTGGATATAATCCATCGTCGCAAGCGTTCCCGTTGCATTGCCTCTGTGGCTGGATTCAAAGTTGCGAAGTTTGATAGCACAGAACGGTAACGTCCGTTAACGCCTTTCCTCCCCTCTGCGCGGCCCTACAAACGGCTTGGTGGCAGAAAGGGAAATATCCATCGATGTCGTTGACGCTGCCCGCCCCTTAGTAGGACTGGCTTAGTCGGTGCAAATATAGACAATATATTTGAAACTTCCAAGAAAAAGGGACAAAAAAATCCGAAGCCGCGGTGGCTTCGGAGAAATTGCAGAGATTCGAAGAAAGCAGTGTAGTCTCAGCGAGCTGTTAGCGTTTGTTCTTTCCAAACAAATCAGAATGAGTGCCCGTGTTAACCATAATAAGAATCAG
>Ga0247611_10005420_pt1 | contig 16894 bp, 17 predicted proteins | sample 177DNAGHGhighgp2_FD_192422 | JGI IMG/M metagenome (GOLD analysis project Ga0247611, IMG submission 192422) | Sheep rumen microbial communities from Palmerston North, Manawatu-Wanganui, New Zealand - 1770 DNA GHGhigh gp2 | ecosystem: Host-associated > Mammals > Digestive system > Stomach > Rumen... | reverse complement strand
AATATTTTTCTTGATTGTATTGATTCTCCATTTACGGCTTGCCCAAACCTGAGGCGGTATATAATAAAAAACCTTTATTCCGGCTTTGTGCAAAAATTTTGAAACATTAAGATTAAATGCACCGTAATCCGTCAGTAAAACCAAATCGGGTTTATATTCATTCACAAGATAATCAACAACTTTTTTGCCCAAAATAAGGTGGTTGAAAAGTATTGCGGGAGATAATCCGACAGCCCCCATTTTTTTTTGGTCTGAAAATAATTTTACCCCTTGAGCTTTTAAGTTTTCGCCGCCGATTCCCTCAATTTCAATATCCGGATTATTTGCTTTCAAAGCTTGAACTACACGGCTTGCGTGTATATCTCCAGAGTATTCGCCTGTTATTATAAATATCTTTTTCATTTTTTAAACTGCCATAATTACAATGTTATGAGCATCCGCATATTTGATAACTTCTTCCTGATCAACAATAATTGTTTCATTAGCTTCTACTGCTAATAAAGAAGCTTTACATCTGTGCATAGTTTTTAGTGTTCTTAATCCAACAGCAGGGATATCAAAACGCTTGTCTTGTTTTGGTTTTGCAACTTTTATAACGCAGGCATCTTTTTTGGCTAATTTTGCTCCGCGTTTTATACAAACATCAGTACCTTCAATAGCTTCAACTGCCATAGCCATTTTATCTTTTATAACAACGGACTGCCCGACATCTATTTTACCCATTTCTTTTGCAAGCCAAAACCCGTAATTGACATCATCCATTTGTTCTTTTGTCGGTTTGTGTTTGCCAAGAACTCCGGCAGGTATCATTAAGTTTTTAATGAAAATTGTCTGGTCAAGGACACTGACACCAATTTTTTCAAATTCTTTAACTATCATAAGCATAACTTCATCATCATTAAGTCTTTGAGCAGTTTTAAGAATTTCAATAGCCCTTGCGTCAAATTTGTGAATTTGCAGCAAAACTCTTTTGTGGACTTTCCCAAGGAAAGTCAGTTGTTTAATGCCCTCATCCTTCATAATTTGTTCGATTTTATTAACTTCACCAGGATGACAGGAATAAACTTTTGAACAATATTTTTTCAGCTTAGACAAATTATCTTTTGCTAAAGAAATACAAATGACTTCAAACCCGTTTTCTTTTGCATACTGAGCCATTTTTACCGGTAAAATACCATCTCCTGCTATCAATGCTTGTTTATGTTCCAACTCTATAGACACTTTTATCTTCCTCTTTTCATTATAATTTTTTTCTTAATTCAAGAATCTCACTAACTTGTTCAAAATTCAAGACTTTAGCACCGCCTAAAATTTTTGTATTTAAAACAACTTGTGCATAAGATTCAGCCAGCGTAAGCTTTAAAAACGCATCATGGATGGTTTTATCTCCGACAATAAAACCGTGATTTGCCATTAATACTGCGTTATAATCTTTAAAATATTTTGCAGTTTTTTCAACCAAATCGGTTGATGAAGGTAATCCATATTCAGCAAGCGGGATTTGTCCGAAATAGAATACATTTTCTGCCATAATTGGTTCATCCAGCGGTAATCCTGCCGATGCAAAAGAACTTAAATAAGGTGAGTGAACGTGGATAATATACTCAATATCCTTACGTTGTTTGTAAAATTCACAATGCAAAAGCTTTTCACTTGAAGGTTTTTTATTACCCTCAATTATATTTCCGTTCAAATCAATTACGGCAAAATCATCTTCTGTCAAATATCCGTTCGCAGAGCCTGATGAAGTTATGATAATTTTATCATCAAGTCTTGCTGAGATGTTACCTGATACTCCCGGTGTCAAATTTTTAGCTTCAGCCATTTGACCGTATTTGATGATTTCTTGTTTTATGCTTGCTACTGTTCTCATTACAACTGTTCTCTATCCGGATCTTCTATTTCTATAACCTGAGCATGAGTTCTTCTGACCTTTGCATTATTAGCTTTTACAAAAGATATAGGTTCAACTTTTTCTTCATCAGATTTAGTTAATTTGTCAGGATTTTTGATTACCATTTTCTTATAATCAACCTGTGTTCCTTTTAAATCAAGTGCTGTTGAAAATAAGAGTATGGATCTTTCTCTTATAAAGTCATAACCTAATGTAAATTTCAAATCATCAGGCCCGAAAGAAATATAAAATCCATTTTCAACAAAAGTATCACTACTTGGTTTATCTCCGGTTATAACCGCAGTACCTACCCACGAACCTGTAAGATATTTATTAAATCTGAAAGATTCTCTGAAAAATACAGCAGTATTACCCAATCTGTGGGCATCTATTCTTGGTACAGGAGTATGATCATCTACTCCTGAAACAAAAAATCCAACATCCTGTACCCATCTTTTATATTGAGTATGTAATCCGGGACCTGTTCTTGCAATAAACTGAGTATCACCTGTGCCGTAAATTGCTCCGCTGCCCTGTAAAATCCAAGAAAGAGTTGCATTTACATTATGTTTTTTATTATAATACTTGTACAATTCTTGAGATAATTCAGCCATATATTTTAATCGGGTAGCTGATTCGGTTTTCCCTTTAAAATGTTCCCCATGTCTGTTATAGTCTGCTTCTTCCATCCAACCGGCTGAAACTCTTTGTCTAAAGGTAGCATTACGATCATATCCTAAAGTATTTTTTATTGTAGCAGCATCCCTGTATACAGCTTCAAGACGGTATTTTGCAATTCCGCTTCCGTGCCACCAATCATCAAGGTATGAATTTATACCATATTGCAGGTATAACCTATCATCAAGCATTTGATGCCCTTTTAAAATAAACAAATCCGCAGCAGAACCATAATATAAACTTGTTACATTTGTGCCGCTATGATATCTTAAACCTGCACCAACACCAAACTTATTCTTATAATTTAAGAACGGGATAAATTTGATTGAAGCTCCATTTGGAATATCAAAAACAAAACCGGGACCTATGTACATACCAATACGTGGAATATTACCAAATTCAGGATAATTTGCCTCAAAATATTCCTGGTTTTTATTTGTATGAGCAACGAAATTTTCCCATCTTGTTATATGCTTATCTTTAAAGAAGATATCCGCATCTTTTACTTTTATAACATTGTGGTCTTTTTTAGCAGTAACATAAATTTCTTTTGCTTTTACTTTGATTTCAAGTCCATCTCCTGAAATCTTTGAGTAATCTTCTTCAGGAATATCAAATCCCTCAAATCTTGATACCTTCATTGATCTTAGAACGAGAGTATAATGTTCTTCTCCTTTTAATGAGCCATCTCTTAATTCGATAGCATCTTCTGAAGCAACTACATCTTTTGCATTTATAAGCATATTCATTTTATGCGTGTTCATATTTTTGACAATAGAAGATTCGTCATTCATATCTATCATGACATAATCTCCATATATAGTCTTTCCGTTTTTGGTAATTTCAACATTATCAAAAGCTTTTATGATATTGCTTTCGGAATTGTAAGTCAGTCTGTCCGCTTTAATTGAAACACCTTGAGGAGGGAATACCATAACAGGATTACCGGTAGCTTCCATTTCAGAGGTTTCGTCATCATAATTAAGTCTGTCGCAGTCAAGAATCATATCTTTTTCTGCAATAACCTCTTGAACTCCTCCGGTTAATGGTTTACTGCCGTCTTCAGAAGTATATGTTTCTTCTTCTTTTTCCGCAACCGGTTCTTCATCATTATCTTTTTTGTTGCGTTTGAATAAGTTTTTAAATCTTGAGAACTTTGATTCTTCTACGGTTTCTCCGTCTTGGTTTTTGTATATTTTATTTACTGTTCGTGAGGTTAATTCTTCTATATCTAAATCAGAATCATCATCAACTTCACCGTTTAAAGCTTTGATTTCTTTTTCTGCTTCTTTTTGCTCACGTAAGTATTCTTCGTGTTCCTTTATTCTGTGGCGATTTTGGATTTTAATACGGTATTTTTTTAAAAGAGGCATACCCTTATAATTTCTCATTCCAATATCTGAACCGTAAATAGTTTCGTCATCAATTTCAGCATCCTTATTTACAGGCGATTTTTTCATTGTGCCGTTTTCAAAAAACTCGTGTTCCATTTCTTCAAGATTATTGGTGTTATAAAAGTTCTTATCTCGTACAACTTCAACCGATAACGCCTGACTGCCGAGGAACATTAATGATATTAAAGATATTAAAACTAATTTTCTCACAATTCTCACCTTACTTAAATATAATTCATTGGATTGTTAGGTTTCCCGTTAATACGAACCTCAAAATGACAATGAGGTCCGGTACTGTATCCGGTCGTACCTTCTAACCCGATAACTTGTCCTTTGCTGACATTTTGCCCATTACTGACTTTTATTGCAGACATATGTGCATATAAAGTAGTTGTAGGTTTACCTGCTATTACGCCGTGGTCAATAATAACAACTTTCCCATATCCGCCATACCAGCCGGTATATATAACTTTTCCGGAATTTGAAGCTTTTATGCCGCCCCCGTTAGGTCCTGCAATATCAACGCCGGAATGGAAAGATTTACTTTTGAATATAGGATGTGTTCTCCAGCCAAACGGAGAAGTAATTTTACCGCCGATAGGTTTCATAAATCCGCCTACCGCAGCTTTTACCGTAGAGTGACTATATGCACCAAGCATAGCTTGTAAACTTTCGGATTGTCTTGCCAATTCTCTTTCCGAACGTTCGTATGCAGCTCTGTCATTTTGTAGTTTATTAATCATATTTTGATTTTGAGCAATAGAACGTTCATACTGAACTTTTTGGTATTTGATTTGATCCATTGATGAGGCAAGTTGTCGTTTTTGAGCAACAATATCATCTCTTATTTTTGCTAATTTTATAGCTTTAATTTTTAAAGCTGCCATACTGTTGTAATCATTCTTGATTATAATTCTTTCAAAATAAATGGTATCCAGCATTGAACTCAGGTCTTTTGCCTTGAATATCAAGTCAAACATCCCGACACGCTGATTTTTATATACATGACGAATCCTTCTCTGCAGCATTTCTTCCGTAGAACTGAATTCGTTTGTAGCATCACGATATCTTTTTTCCATTTCAAGCAGTCTTGAATTCATTGTCTGGTATTTGTTTTCCGATGCAACAAGATTGGACTTTGCATTTTCAAGTTTTTGCTGATTGCGGACTAATTTACTTTTTTCCTGTTGTTCCTTTACTTTAAGAGTTTTAATTTTTTCTCTTGTATTTTTTATCTGGTTTTGATTATTTTGAATTTTTTGTTTTATTGCTGCTTTATTGTTAGGTGCGGCATTAGATACCTGCGGTATTACTGCTGATACCGTAGCAAAAACTAAAAATATAAGTATATACCTGACTAATTTGTTTATATTCACATTACATCCTTAATTCATAACGGAGGACATCATCATCAGTCCGATTCCGACTGACCATGCAATAAATGTAACTGCTATTATTATAAATATTGCTCTCCGATGTTTTCTGAAAAATTCCATAATTTCCCCTTGTGTCTAAATCATACCAATAGTTTACTATAAATATATTTTAAAGTCCAAATATTTACAATTAAATTTGCAAAATATTTCAATATAATGTAATATAGCCATATGAATACAAGATATGCCGATGAAAATTTTGATATAAAAAATTTGACAAAGAGCGTAGATAACGGAATAAATCAATTTTTGCTGGAAAGCAATAAAAAACAACTTGATGCAATTTTTGACTTTTATAACAGTAATGCCGAATTATTATTTGTTTCGGGTTTTTTAGGTTCAGGCAAAACTCAATTAGTAAGACATTCTTTCAGTTTTCTTAATCCTGAGACTATAATTCTCGAATATAATTGCTTTGAAACAACTATATTAGATGATATTTTGCTTTCCTTTTTTGAAGATTTTAAAGAATTGATTGACAAGGAGATTATTGCACAGCCTAAGGTCAAGTCAGAGAATTTTATCCATAAGATTGCATCTTATTTTGATTCTATATCTCAGCCGATACTTATTATAATAAACTCGCTTGAAAGTGTTTTAAAAAATAATAAGCAGGATATTGTTGACTTTTTAATACATGTGATGCAAAAAAACAGTATTAAAGTAATAATAACTTCAAGACAACCTGACTATGATGTTTTTTCGGAAAAAGTAAAATTTGAAAGAATAACTACTTCAGCTTTGGAAAAAAATTTGTTTGAAAAGTTTTTGCGTTCCGAAGGTATCAAGATGATAGGTCCTGTATCGGATGAATTATATAAACATACAAGAGGATATTTTTTATATGTACAGTTAACCACTAAGATTATCAATGCTCATAAACTTTCTTTGATTGATTTTATTGACGGTTATACAAAAAGCTTTTTAACATATAATGATTTTATTTTACGGGAAGCTCTTTCTTTTGTTGATCCCGTAAACGGGCATTTATTCAGACTTTTGACGGTAATCAGACATCCTATAAGCACAAAATTGCTTGAAACAATTAATATGTATAATGAGGAAAAAATACAGTTCTTTGTTGATAATCTTTTGTTATGCAGGGAAAAAAATATGATATATCTGCCGGATTACTACAAAGATATTTCAATGAATTCTATACCGGAAAATGTTTCGGTAAAATTGCACAGGGCATGTGTTGACTTGTATTCAACCCAATTACCTCTAAAGCCGTTTGAAAGAGATTTGTTAATATCACGACAAACAATGAGAGCGGAAATTGATTATCATACAAGATTTTTGCCGCAAAAGCCTATGATTATACGTCAGATGGAGGCTGCTGCGATTGAGGCTATTGAATATGCCGCTGATTTGAAATCAAATTATGAAGAAATTCCTGTATCAGAAGAAATTCCTGTTCAAAATGATATTGAAATTATCACACCTGAAACAAAGGATGATAAAATAAAAAAAATATCTTTTGTTTTTGACAACGAAGATGAAGAAAAAGAGATAATGAAAGGAATTGAAGACTCTATAAATCAGTTTATAGATTACTCTAATAAAATCCTAACCCCCGAAGAAATGCGTTTGCCGTTTATGGAAATAATGAATGCTGCAAACAGAGAGGAGAAAAAGTTTAATCTTCAAAAAGCAATTGCGTTTTATCAATTAGCTTTAACTATGAAAGAAGATGATAATTTTAAACTTGTTGCCTCAAGAATTTATTTAAAAACTGCCAAATGTTACGAAAAATTGTCTGATTGGTATAATGCCCTTAAATATTATGACATGGCTCTTGAATATTTTGTAAAAACAGCTGATTACGAAAAATTTAACGAAACACGTTTGAATATTGCAAATGTATTTTATAATACTTATAAGCATGACAAAGCCATAACAATGCTGAATGATGTTCTTACCACAAAAGAAGAAATTTCTAATGAATTAAAAATCAGAGCTCATCTGGCATTGGCATCCATAAAAAATGATAATATCAAAGAAGTTTACAATCATTACAGAACAGCATATGGTCTTGTAGAATCTACAGTTAGCAAAAAAGTTTTGGCTGAATTATATTTTAAATTTGGGGCCGTATGCGATGAGTTAAATGAAGTTGAAACTGCAGCAAAATTGTATCAAAAATGTATTGATATCCCATTGAGCGAAAACAAATTTATATCTTCTGCAATGACGAATATGGCTCTTATCTGCGAAGATAATGGTGATATAGATGCCGCAACAAAATACTTTATTGAAAGTCTTGAACTTGATGATGCAAATAAAAATTACAGTAATATTTATGAATCTTCAATTCACCTTGCCAAAATATATAAGCGAAAATCAACAGAAGACGCAATTACATATTTCAGAAAAGCCTTAAATGCGGCGAAAGCCCTGAGTGATCCTTATTACCTTATGTCAGTAAATATTGATTACGGTGATTTTTGTTTTGATAAAAAAGATTTTGCAAAGGCTCTTAGAGCATACATTGTGGCTATGACAAAAACAAAAAATAAAACTTTGGAAGAATATAAGCCAAAAATAGAACAAAGAATAAAAGACTTAAAGCTCAGAGTTGGTGAAGAGAAGTTTAAAATTCTTCAGAACGAGGTTCTGAAAAATGGATAAGCAAAAGTTTGAAAAATATATGGAGTTTTTTTTGAAGGAAAATTCCAAATTAAATCTTATATCTAAAAATGATGAAAAATATTTATGGGAAAAGCATGTTTTTGACAGTTTAGCCATAGAAAAGTTTTTTGGAAAATACAAAATAACTGATTTATCAAGTAAAAAACTTCTTGATATCGGTACAGGCGGGGGGTTTCCGTCAGTACCAATTGCGTTAAACTATCCGGATTTGCAGGTTACGGCTTTGGATAGTATAAGGAAAAAAATCAATGCAATTTATGAAATAAAAGAAAATTTGCATATTGAAAACCTCTATCCAATATGCAAAAGAGCCGAAGCTATAGAAAATATAAAATTCGATTTTATAACTACAAGAGCGGTGGCTGAATTGAAAATACTTATTCCGTATGCAATTCCTCTTTTAAAAGAGGACGGATATTTTATTGCATATAAATCTATGAAAGCGGAAGAAGAAATCGAAAATGCGGATAATATAATTAAAAAATTCGGTGCTAGAGTAGTTGATATTATAGGATACCGACTGCCTTTAGATGAGAATTTTATACGGAATTTGGTAATTATATGTAAATAACAATTAAATACCATGTTGAAATAATTTTACCTTTTTACTATAATAACAGACGAGAAGTAGAAAAAAAGGATTTATAGATATGAATAGCGGTAAAATGACTGAAGGCGTAGGTAAAAAGATAGTTGAAGCATTAAAGCAGCAATCGGATGTTGAAATTCTTCCGGTAAATGATGAGCAATTAGCAGTAAGTTTTGAAGATATTGCAGTTAATGATAATATTCAGCCAACTGTATCTTCTGAATCAACAGGCATGCCAAATGCTTTTGAAGAAGCCAATAAAAATATAGCATCTTTCAATATTAATAGTGTTGCAGATAATGCATTGAATAATACATTGATAAATTTTAAGACTCCTGCTCAAGAAGCTAATTTAGCTGCAGTTGAGGATATGGAATTACCGACAAATGTTGCTGCATTAAAACAGTTAATAACTAAAATTCCGTCAGGTGTTTCAAAACAAACAGGTGCTATGATTATTAAGCAAACAATGGAAGCTCTTGGGGTTTCAATGACGAATGTTTTACAGGAAGCTCAACAGGTCCAGGAACAGTTGACTCAATCTGTAAGAGAATGTCAGAATAATGTTCTTGAATATAAAAAACAAATTAATGTTCTTGAAGTTCAGGCTCAGAAATATCAAAGACAATTTGCCGCAATAAATGACATTATCAGCTTATTTATTCAAACAAATTAGTGATATTAAAAAGTATATAAAAAAGACGAAGAAAAAATTTCTTCGTCTTTTTTAGTAATAATATTTATTATTTATGGTTTAAAGTGATTTAGTACAATCATTGCCACTATCATAAAAATAAAAAATATTAACACCCCTAACATGCCGGTACTACCGGTTTCTTTGTAATTATTATTTTTATTATTTTGTTCATTATTTTCCATTATTTTTCTCCTATTTTAAAAATCTAAAGTAAATATAAACTGTACTTATGACTAAAGAAATAGAAACAGTCATTATGCCGTATTTCAAAAATCTTAAAAATTTTATCGGATGATTTTCTTTTGTAGCATTTTCTGAAACTATAACATTAGCAGCAGCACCAATTATTGTTAAGTTACCACCCAAGCAAGCTCCAAGTGATAATGCCCACCATAGAGGATAGGCATATGCTTGTCCCATAGTTTTCTGGATTTCGATAATCATTGGCGACATTGTTGCTGTATAAGGGATATTATCTATAATTCCAGATATTATTCCCGAAGCCCACAAAATAATCATTGAAGTTGCGGTTTGGCTACCTTGCGTAATTTTCAAAATCCATTCTGCCATGAGTTTAATTCCGCCTGAAGCCTCTAAGCCTCCTATTATTATGAACAAACCAACAAAGAAAAATATTGTATTCCACTCAACATCACGCAGTATGTTTGCAGGTTTTTCAAATAATAACAGAATACTTGCACCAAGCATTGCAACTATACAAGTTTCAAGATGTGTTACATCATGCAACATAAACCCTAATATAACAAAAGATAAAATAGTAACCGAACGAATCATCAAAGATTTATCAGTTATAGTCTTAGAGTTATCAATATTTGATACTTCTTCCATTTTGCTTTTGTCTGTGTGCAACTTCTTTTTAAATATCAAAGTCAACACTGTCAAAACAGAGACAAGTATAACAGAAATTACCGGAGTCAATTCTTTTATGAAATCCATAAAAGATAAACCGCCCGCACTACCTATAATAATATTTGGAGGATCGCCAATTAGTGTAGCTGTACCACCTATATTTGAGGCAAAAATTTCTGTAAGTAGGTACGGTATTGGGTCTATGTCTAATTTTCTTGCAATAGCAAAGGTTATAGGCATAATCAGAATAACGGTTGTAACATTATCCAAAAATGCACTTGTAACAGCTGTAAATAAGCCTAGTGCAAAAAGAATTTTAATTGGATGTCCTTTTGTTAATTTTAAAAGCTCATTTGCAATCCAATTAAATACCCCGCTTCTTGTTGTAATCGTTACAATAATCATCATTGATACAAGTAAAAATATTACGTTAAAATCAATAAAATTTATAAAATAATGCGGATTTACCGTATCTCCTATCATTTTACATTGACTCACGAGTCCAATAACTATTGTTATTGCTGCACCAAACAGTGCAATAGTAACTTTTGGGATTTTTTCTAAAGCTATAAATATATATGCAAGAATAAGTATACTTGCAGAAATAACTATGCTATGAGATTGAACAAAACTACTCAGCATTTTTGCTCCTTTCTCTAATTGCACAAGCTATAGCTATTGCGGTTTCAGATAAATCTACCGCTTTTGTTTTTTTAGTATTTAAGTTTGAAGTTTCTGCTTCCTCAGGGCAATATTTGTTTATGAATTTAAGTACGGCAGAGTTTATATACATCATGCCAATCATAATCAGTAGAAACAAGAATACTGTTCCCATGCCCATGAGCATAACAAAAACTCCTGTTTTTAACAGTTCAGTTTCCATTATTTTCTCCTTAATTATAATATTTCACTTAATTTTTCAAGGCTAAACCTTGTGCCAATTTAAGGAGCGTGAATAGAAATTTCATAAGCAAAAATTGGAGATATACTATGAAATTTACTATTTAAAATTTTAGTTAAATATATTTTATATTGTTGCTTTATTGTATTAGAATTTATCGTTTTATCAAAAAATGCTAAACCGTAATTTTCTTTATCAGACTTTATTGCTGATATTTCGTATCCATTATTATTAGAAGAAGCTATAGAAGTTTCATTCAGCGGTAACGATATTTTGAATGAACACGGATAACCCGAATTTTGTTCTATTTGAACATTCTGAGTATCAATGTCCTTAATATTTATATATGCTTGACAGTTGTTTAACCCAAGCATAAAAATAGAATACAAACAAATTAAAAATATTTTGAAAAACCTTTTCATACAAAAATTATAACATAAAAGATTAATCATTATTTAAACCCTTAAAGATATAATTGCAAATAAATTCTGTTTATGCTTAAATACTCTTACAGCAAAGTTTATTTTGCAAGTTCTATAGAAAGAAGACAATTTTAAATTGCCAAAAGAAATTAAACTAGCCAAATTTGCAGGTTTTTGTTACGGAGTTAAGCGTGCCGTTGAAACTGCTAAAAAATTGAAATCAGAAAACCCTGATAAGAATATTTTTGTGCTTGGTGAATTAATCCATAACACGGATGTTATTAATGAATTGGAAGAATTGGGTATAAAAACTATTTATGAAGTACCTGTAGAGTGTAACGGTATATGTGTAGTAAGAAGTCATGGCGAAAGTCCTGAGATTATTGAGGCTATCCAAAATTCCGGAATGCAACTTGTTGATTTAACCTGTCCAGATGTTAAAAAGGTTCAGCAAAAAGCTATAGAATTAGCTAAAGACGGATGTTATCTTGTAATTGTCGGAAAATCAGAGCATCCTGAGGTTATCGGAATCAGAGCAAATGCTCTCAGGTGGAGTGATAAAGTAATTGTTGCAAGTTCTGTTGAACAGTTAAAAATTCATGAAAAAGAAATTAAGGAGCATAAGAGAGTTGGAGTTGTTGTTCAGACCACTCAAATGCTCAGAACCTTAAATCCTATAGTAGAATATCTTACATCAATATCTAAAGAATTGCATATTGCTAATACAATTTGTCAAAGTACGGCAATGAGGCAGTCAGAGGCAAAAGAATTGGCAAAAGAAAGTGATTTGATGATAGTTGTAGGTTCAAAGAAAAGTGCAAATACTTCTCATTTGGCGGAAATTCTAAAAAATATAACAAATACTATTCACATTGAAAATGATTCTGAACTTATAAATTACAGAGATTTGATTAATCGTTCGGATAAAATTTCTGTTACTGCAGGGGCATCTACTCCGCAAAATGTTATTGAAAACGTAATTAAAGCAATAAAGGAGGAAGTATAGATGAATATAACATTTATCCCTCATGCTATTCAGTCTTTTGAAGGTATATACAAAATCAAAGCCTCTCAAAATGATAATAAGAATAAAAATCTTGTGGATTTTTTAACTGCGAATGAGTATGTATTACGTATTTCTAATCCTTTTAAAGAAGGAAAAGATAACTATCTCTTTGCAATAACAAGAGATAATACTATTGAAGAAATGCTTTTTGAAAACAGTTTGTTGAAAAATAATATTCAATATTGGAAATCGTTACCGTTTTTAAATATTGTGAACAAAAAAATACTTAATATGATATTTGAAGAAAATAAAAAACTTCAAGGCAAAGAAAATTGGATAATATAATTAAATTTATAAAAAGAAAAGGAGAAAATAAAAAAATGACAACAACATTAGAAAAAACAAATTTAGATGAATTTGAAAGATTATTGGAAGAATCTTTTGCAAAATCTTATTCAGTAGCAGATATAGTAGAAGGTACTGTTATGAGAAAAGATAATGACGGATATTTGGTAAGTGTTCGTGGTGCAAAAACAGAAGCATTTTTACCTAACAGAGAATTATCTTCTGTAGAAGGTGAAGATTCTCTTGAAATAGGCGAAGAAAAAGAATTTTATGTTCTTAAAGAAGAAAATGACGAAGAAGGAATGACTCTTTCATTAAAGAGATTGGCATTTGCACAAGCTTGGGCTCAGTTAAACGATGCAAAAGTTCAGGGTGATACTATATTAGCAAAAGTTGTTAATATTGTTAAAGGCGGTGTATTAGTTGACGTTGCTGACTTAAAAGGTTTTATTCCTTCAAGTCAGTTAAGAACAGGCACTCCTTTTGATGGTCTTATTGACACTAAGATTGAAGTTAAAGTTCTTGAAGCTGATCCTAAGAAAAATAAATTAATTCTTTCTCAAAGATTAGCAGTTGCAGAACAAAGAGATCAGGTTGTTGACAACATTTTATCAACTCTTGAAGAAGGCCAAGTTGTTAAAGGTGAAGTTGTTAGAATTGCTGATTTCGGTGCTTTCATTGATATCAACGGTATTGATGGTTTACTTCCTATTTCTGAAATTTCATGGCAGAGAATTAAACATCCTTCAGATGTAATTTCTTTGGGTGAAACTTTGGAAGTTAAGATTATCAAAATTGATAATGAATTAAAGAGAATTTCACTTTCATTAAAGAGAATGGGAGAAGATCCTTGGCAGCAAATCGAAGGTCAATTCAGCGAAGGTCAGGTTATCACAGGTACTGTTAATAAAGTAACAAGTTTCGGTGCTTTCATTAACATTTTCCCTGGTGTTGAAGCTTTATTGCCTGTTTCTGAAATGAGTGATGAAAACGTAAATCCGTTCAATGAATTCAAAGTTGGCGATAGCGTTGAAGTTCTTATCAAGAAATTCACTCCGCAAGAACACAGAATTGCATTAAGCACAAAAGATATTACAAAAGAAGCATAGTGCAGGTGCAAAGATAATTTTAAACCAGTCGGGCAGAATTTTTTCTGTCCGACTTTTTTATTTTTTACTAAAATTATTTAAGAAAATACATTATCTATATTCCAAGTAGTTGCTTATTTTAATTTTAAGTAATTAACTTTTTCCCAACTGATATCTAAATATTCAACCTTGGTTTGAATAATTTTTATGCGTGGTAATATTGACGGAATACGTTTCATACGCTCATATAAAGTGCCATCTAGTTTACCCAATCTGATTTTTACGGTTTTAACTTTTACGTACACGTCATTTGGATTTGTCATATCAATAAATTCTACAGGTTCTTTTGCATATGCCGAAACATAATATGCTATCTTCTGAATTTCGTTTATATTTGCAAGAGTCCATTTTGTGTAACTTGTATCGCCGCCGTACTTAGCAATAACTTTTATTGTTTTTAAGTTAGGATTTAGCGGCATAAAATCGTGTCCTATAAAAACACCGTCTTCAGTAAAGGCTCCGACCGCAGGACTTTTTTCCTCATGAACAATAGTCAATATAGGATTTCTTTCTTTTACGATAATTTGTAATCTTGCAGGAAAAGCATATCTTCTTATATAAACATCTTTTATAGGTTTCAGTTTTTTAATATCATCTTCAAGAGATTGTGTTTTCATCATATAAATAGGTTTGTTCGGTACTTCGTGCATTTTTAGAAATGCAAGTATCCTGTAAGATTTAACGATGCGGTTGTTTTCTATTATAATTCTTGAATTTGAAGATTTTGTATATGCGTCTTTCGGTAAATACCACTGAGGCATTTTTGAAACATAGATAAACAAAAATAACATCAGTATTGTCATAAAAAAGCGAAAAGTCTTCCTTAACACAGATTGTTTTCTGCGTCCTTTTCTCAATTTTCTGGATTTGTGAACCTTTTTCACCAATTTGGTGGGATCTACAATTTCCTCTTGATTGTTATTTTCGTGTATATTTTCTTCCATATTGATTATTTATTTAATCCTACACTATTTAAAATTAATAAAACTAATTCATCATAATTAATACCCATAGCAGCGGCTTGAGCAGGTAAATCGCTTGTTTCCGTCATTCCGGGACTTGTATTGATTTCCAAAAAATACGGTTCATCATTCATAACCATAAAGTCTACTCTTGAAACACCTGAACAGCCTGCTGTTTCATGTGCTTTAACCGCGACTTCTTTAATATGTTTAGTCGCTTTTTCTGATAACGCAGTTGACGGAACAATAAAGTCAGACATACCTTTTGTATATTTAGCTTCAAAGTCATACCATTCATTTTTCGGTCTGATTTCAAGTATTTCTGTTGCAAAAGCTTTTCCGTCTTTTTCTAAAACTCCGACTGTGATGAAAAATCCGTCAATAAATTCTTCAATCAATACGTCAGCATTGAATTTGGTTGCTTCTTCATAAGCAGGAACAAGTTCTTCTTTTGTGTTAACTTTCGTCATACCAAAGCTTGAACCCTCGCAAACAGGTTTTGTAATCAAAGGATATCTTAACCCTTCACATGCTTTTACAACATCTTCGCCCTTCTTTACAAACACCGATTTAATAAGCGGAATATCTTTGCAGGTTGAAAGTACACGTTTTGTGTATTCTTTATTCATACAAATTGCACTTGCCATAACGCCGCAGCCGGCATAAGGTATTTTTAGAATTTCTAAAATCCCTTGAACACAACCGTCTTCGCCATATTTCCCGTGCAAGGCATTGAAGGCATAATCATATTTCCCGTCAGCGAGTTTTTGAGCAATATTTTTATCTACAACAACCAATTCTGCATTGTTATATCCAAGTCTTTTTAGTGCTTCAAAACATCCTTTGCCTGAACGCATTGAAACTTCCGCTTCTGATGACATCCCACCGCATAACACGGCTATTTTTGCATTTTTGTCTACTTTATATTCAATATTTTGCATATTTCAACCTCTCTTAAATTCTTATTACCTAAATATCTTACCTCAGGTTTGAGTTCTATACCATACTTTTCTTTAACAGATGAAAACATTTTTAACATCAATTCTAAAACATCTGTTGATGTTCCTTTTTGCTCAGGATTAACTATGAAGTTTGCATGGTTTTCCCAAACCCGAACTCCACCAACTACAAAACTCTTTGCCCCAACTTCATCCAGCAATCTTCCTGCCGAATTACCCTCAGGATTTCTAAAAACACTGCCACAATTTGGTAAGGCAAGTGATGGTTGATGCGATTTTCTAAATGCTAAATTTTCCTCCATTTGAGCCTGAATTTTTTCAGGAGTTTTTGGGGTTAATTTAAAATAAGCACCTAAAACATAAATATTTTCTCTTTGAAAAATTGAGCTACGGTAGCCAAATTTCATTTCTTCTTTAGATAATTCAAATACTCCTCTGTCCTTTGAATAACAAGTAACACTTACTAGATTATCGCTTATACATTGACCGTGAGCAGATGCGTTCATAAAAACATTGCCACCCAAAGACCCAGGAAATCCTATCATAAATTCAAATCCGCTAAGCCCTGCAGCTTGTGCTACTTGTGATAATTTTGGACCTTTCGCTCCGCAATCTGCATAAAAAAGAGTATCTTCTTCAATCGCAAAATTATCCATTTCAGAAGTTATAATAATCGGACCATCATAACCGTCAGAAGCTACCAACGTATTTGATAAATTACCAAATACCTTAATATTGTTTTCAACTTTTACAATTTCTTCAAACTCTTGTTTAGTCTTAGGAAAATAAACTTTTTTAATTTTTCCGCCTATTTTGAAGCTTGTAAGTTTATTAACATCGAAATTTTCTTCAAATTCAACGTGCAACGTCAACAACCTCTTTTTTCAAATTTAAAAGTTCTTTGTTCAAAGCATTAATTGTACCTGCACCAAGACCTATAA
>Ga0247611_10005419_pt1 | contig 16904 bp, 9 predicted proteins | sample 177DNAGHGhighgp2_FD_192422 | JGI IMG/M metagenome (GOLD analysis project Ga0247611, IMG submission 192422) | Sheep rumen microbial communities from Palmerston North, Manawatu-Wanganui, New Zealand - 1770 DNA GHGhigh gp2 | ecosystem: Host-associated > Mammals > Digestive system > Stomach > Rumen ... | reverse complement strand
ATTTCATCAAAGGACATTACCCGCGAGCATTGTCAACCGACAGGACTGAAGGTACACACCCTATCCAACAACCCTTAGAGAATCTTAATAAGGCAGGACTGCTCTATGGCAACATCATCTATCACAAGGCTCCCGTAGTGATGAAGAAACTGGAACAGCAGATGGGAAAGGACGCGATGCAGAAGGGACTTCAATGCTACCTGAAGAAATATTCGTATAGCAACGCCACGTGGGACGACCTCATTCAGATTCTCGACAGTGTGTCGCCACAATCACACCTGCCTGAGTTCAGCAGGGTATGGATTAAGGAAAAAGGGATGCCCCACATCACCTGTCAGGTAGAATGGGAACGAACGGATGGGAACGACTTCAGCACCGGTCTTCACATTCAACAGACCGACCCTTACGGCAGAGGACTGACATGGCCTCAGCAGTTCAAGATATGGGTTGTCTATCCTCAGACAGGAAAGTCTGGTATTCTCTCAAGCGAGGTCATTGATGTTGACATGCGTACTGAAGACGTCTTCGTTCCGCTGAAGACATTCCCCACAACGATTATCCCTAACTATGACGGCAGCGGCTATGGACGTTTCATCATGCCCGACAACAACTATTCTTTCATCAAAGGACAAGATGACCTCTGCCGATATGCCAGCTACCTTACGCGTTATGAGAACTATCTGACGGGTGAGTGGCAAATGTATGACGAGAAACGACCGGAAAGGTTCTTCTCCTACGTCTGGCAGGACTTAAAAGACGAAAGCAATCCGCTGATAGCCTCAACACTTTGCAACCATTTAGGCACCGCCCTTCGTTTCATCAACCGGGCACAACGTCATGAACAAGAAAATGCTCTCTGGCAGCTAAGCCGCTCCCACCGCATCCCTTCGGTACGGCAACAGCTAACCCGACTCATCAGCCAGCAAGCCGTATCTGCTTCGGTCGTTGACTCCGTCCTAACGCTCTGGCAGTCCCAGTCGGACACACTGTTGACAAGACGGGACTACTCCCGTATGGCTTACCACCTTGCTATTCTATGTCCTGACAAATGGCAGCAAATCCTTGCTGAGCAACGAGACCGGCTCAAGACGGATGACGAGCGCAAGCAGTTTGACTTCGTTTCGCGGGGATGCACTCCCGACGAACAGCAACAGCAGCAACTCTTCAACGAACTGCTAATTGCTGAAAACCGACGGATAGAACCGTGGGCTTCCAGTCTGCTCTCACTCCTGAATGATCCCATGCGCGAACCGTTCAGCAACAGATACCTCAAGCCTGGGCTGGACGCTCTTAATGAAATCCAGCAGACAGGTGACATCTTCTTTCCCGGCGACTGGCTCGCTTCACTGCTCTACGGCCATCAGTCGGAAGAAGCATGTGCCATCGTCAGAACGTGGATCAACACCCATTCTGACCTGTCACCTGCCTTAATGAACAAGCTCAAGGAAAACGCTTATCTTCTATTCCTCAAATAAAGTATGAGACAATTACTATTCATCATCTTCCTGTGCCTGTCGTCTCTCAGTCATGCAGACACGAGGCAGCCTGTCCGATGGAACACACCGGGAGCAGGCAACCCGTTGATTCCCGGATACTTTGCCGACCCTACAATCCGTAAGTTCGGAGATACCTTTTATATATATGCCACGACCGACGGAACGGGTAACGGCTACGGTCCCGCCCAGGTCTGGACTTCAAAGGATTTCCGCAACTGGACCAATCACATCATGGACTGGCCTACGACAGAAGTGGTGTGGGCTCCTGACGTGATGCAGGACGTCAATGGACTTTACCGTTACTTCTATTGTGAGCCCTGTGTCATACATGAAGGAATAGGAACCACCCCGCTTGGACCTTGGAAGAATGTCCTTGGTTCTGATGATGCCGTACTGATTGAAGACCGGTTCGTCCACAATGCCATCACGCTCGACGGTCAGACGTTCGTCGATGATGACGGTTCCACCTACATTTACTTCGGTACGTGGGGCATCTATGACGGCTTTGGCTGTGGCGTTGCTAAGTTCAATCCCGACATGAAGTCGTTCTCTGAAAAGAAACTCATACCGAACACTGAAATAAAGGATTTCTTCGAGGCTCCTTTCGTTATCAAGCGCAACGGCATCTATTACTTCACCTACAGTTCGGGGTCATGCCACGACCACACCTATCGTGTCCAATATGCCACCAGTACTGTAGGCCCGATGGGACCCTATCAATATCAGGGCTGCATTCTCGAGACGAATGACGACAAGACGGTTCATGGTCCGGGGCATCATAGCATCCTGCAGGACGGTGAAGACTTCTACATCGTCTATCATCGTCATAACATTCCGCAGGCCACTCATGGCTTCAATCGGCAGATCTGTATTGACGAACTGCATTTTACGGATGACGGAAAGATTGCCAAGGTCGTCCCGACGCACGACGGCGTACTTCCCCGTTCGGTTCGTGACATGCCAATTAGGGAGAACATAGCCTTCGGGGCAAAGACCACCGCTTCGAGTTATTATAGTGACGACTTCCGTCCCGACTATGCCACCGATGATAATAACGCTACACTCTGGAAGCCCGCCACGTGCCATGGTAAGGACTATCTGGAAATAGACCTCGGCAGCATTCGTGAGTTCAAGGAGGTGCAGATCCAGTTTGAATTTGCAACTTTCTATTATCAGTACAAGATTGAGACCTCCACGGATGGTCAGCAGTGGACTCTCTATGCTGACCACACGAATAACACACAGCCTGGTTCACCCATGACAGATGCCGGTTCCACCAAGGCACGTTACCTCCGTGTCTGGGTCACAGGCCGTGAGATGAACGGACACTTCGGAGGTATCTGGAATGTGAAAGTGTACAATGATGTCACGCCAGAGACTGAACGAGTACAACAATCGGCTGAAAACAAGTCCAATGCCTGGAAGATGCATCATGCCTCTCTTGCAGGTGGAACGTCCGGCTGTACGGGTTCTGACACACCCCTCCTGCATATCAATGCAAAGGACTATCCCGTGGGGGCATTTGTTACAGAGATAACATCTTCCTCTTCATCAGAGTCAACGCCCTCATACACGTTCTCTGGAGGAAGTGTCCGCATTGAACTGCGCCAAGACCGGCCTGCCTTCCATTTCACCGGACAGCAGGTCTTCAGAAGCAACAAAGGACTTCCCGACTGTATGAACTACAGTGCTCCCTATTCCATCGAGGCTTGGATCCTGAATCCAGAGGTAGAGCGCAATGAATGTGTCGCCCAGTTCATTCCCGACAGGCACGACCTCTCCACCATCGAACTGTGCAATGGCAGTGACCCGCAGAACGGACTGGTCATGCACAATGCCTCATTTGAGAATAGCGGTGCTCCACAACTCATCAAGCAACAGGAAGGACAATGGCAGCACTGGGTTATTACATACGACGGATACATGGAACGTCATTATCTGAACGGTAAAAAGGTATCGGAGAAGAACATGATGCTCCTCCTGCGACCCGGCCGTTATATCCAGCTCGGTGCTTCTTTTGACGGCAATCATCCTTTCAACGGATTCCTGCATTCCCTGAGTGTCTATGACAGAACCCTCACTGCCGAGGAGATAAAGACGAATTATGAGCGGCCTCTCGACTATGACATCGAAGCCGCAAAGGCTTTACAACAGTCGGCTGCGAGAAAAGAACTGACGGACACGAAGGTTGAAGTCATTGCCGTCACACCTCAACTGCTTAAGATCCGGTTGAAGGACAGCGAAGGCAATGTGATGAAGCCCGGATTCAACGACATTGCGTTTGAGGTGAAAGGAGTTGGTGAGACGGAATGGAAATCGGAACCGACTGCATTATTCTCTGTTCCCAAGCCAGGCCGCTATACCATCACGGCAAAGGGAAGAACGCCTGAAAAGGAGATTGTCAGTCTTTCTTCACAACGTGTCAAGACAAGTGCGAAGAACTTCTATACATTCACAGATGACTTTGCTGGAAACACGTTAGGAACATCCTGGAAAACACTGAAGGGAAGCAGGGTAAGCGATGCCGAGGCTACGACCGGCAACGGCTGCCTGACTCTCTCGTCGGCCTCCGGCAACTTCAACGCCAATGCCGATGACAATGCTATTCTGCTCTACCAGGAGGTGAAAGGTGATTTCATCGTGCAGTGTAAGGTGGACGGGATGACTGGCAGTGATGACCGTCGCACGCCGTCCTATAATGAAGGCGGACTGATGGTGCTGGACGACAGACAGCCCGGCAACCAGCAGATTGTGCAATCCGGGGTTTTCCCAAACTACAACTGCGGCAACATGCTGACCACTGTCAGCCATCATGGGCATCGTCCTCAGTATCCCCGAGGAAATGGATGGAACTATGACCCCTGGCTTCAGATTGAACGGGAAGGGAATCTCTTCCACGTCAGGACGAGCAAAGACGGAAACAACTGGACGGAGACAACCGGCTCACCTGTCGAAATGCCAGACTTCACGGCAGACAGACCCGTCAAGGTCGGGATGTTCCAAGTCACTTACACGGACAACAAGGCCGCCGTCTCCTTTAAAGATTTTAAATTGTATCAACGTAAAATGAAATAGAATAACAGAGATAGCAAGTTATCTCAACATTTTTACGTACCTTTGCAGACGAAAACAACAAACATATTAAATCAGGAAGGATATGATCTTTTTTTTCAAGACTCCACAGGAAAGCATCATTGCTACAGAAATCGACCATCAGCCGTCGACTGAAGAGATTAAGGAACTTAGCTGGCTTTATGGCGAAGCCACCTGTTTATCTGAGAATGAGTTGACAGGACTCTACATCGGTCCGCGTCGTGAGATGGTTACTCCATGGAGTACGAATGCAGTGGAAATCACCCAGAACATGAATATCCAGGGCATCTCACGCATCGAGGAGTATTTCCCGGTAGAGCGAGAGGATGCCGACCACGACCCGATGCTTCAACGTATGTACAAAGGTCTTAACCAGAAGATCTTTACTGTGAACATCGAGCCACAGCCCATCAAACACGTTGAAGACCTGGAAGCCTACAACGAACAGGAAGGACTGGCTCTTTCACCAGAAGAGATAGCCTATCTTCACCAGATAGAGAAACAGAACGGACGTCCGCTGACCGACTCTGAAATCTTCGGATTCGCACAGATCAACTCTGAGCACTGCCGCCACAAGATCTTCGGCGGTACCTTTATCATCGACGGAAAAGAATGTGAGTCGAGTCTTTTCGCCATGATCAAGAAGACGACCAAGGAGAATCCGAATAAGATTCTCTCAGCCTACAAGGACAATGTCGCATTTGCACAGGGCCCGGTGGTTGAGCAGTTTGCTCCCGCTGACCAGTCGACAAGCGACTGGTTCCGTGTAAAGGATATTGAGAGTGTCATCTCCCTGAAGGCAGAGACACACAACTTCCCCACCACCGTTGAGCCGTTTAACGGTGCAGCTACAGGAACGGGCGGAGAGATCCGTGACCGTATGGGCGGCGGTGTAGGCTCTTGGCCTATCGCAGGTACGGCTGTCTACATGACGGCTTATCCGCGTCTGGAAGACGACGACAAACAGGTCAGAGACTGGGAGGACATCCTGCCTGTCCGTAAGTGGCTCTATCAGACACCGGAACAGATTCTTATCAAGGCATCCAACGGTGCCTCTGACTTCGGAAACAAGTTCGGTCAGCCGCTGATTTGCGGTTCTGTACTTACCTTTGAGCATCAGGAGAACACAGACAACACATCTGCAAACGGTGCTAAATATGCCTATGACAAAGTCATCATGCTGGCTGGCGGCGTGGGCTATGGAACAAAGCGCGACTGTCTGAAGAAAGAGCCTCAGCCGGGTAACAAAGTCGTTGTCGTCGGCGGTGACAACTATCGCATCGGCCTCGGTGGCGGTTCTGTCTCATCTGTTGATACAGGCCGTTATAGCAATGGCATCGAACTGAATGCCGTTCAGCGTGCTAACCCGGAAATGCAGAAGCGTGCCTACAACCTCGTTCGTGCACTTGTAGAGGAAGATCAGAATCCTGTCGTCTCCATTCATGACCATGGAAGTGCCGGACACCTGAACTGTCTGAGCGAACTGGTAGAAGAGTGCGGAGGACGAATCGACATGACGAAGCTTCCCATCGGTGACAAGACGCTCTCGGCAAAGGAAATCATTGCCAATGAGAGTCAGGAACGCATGGGACTGCTGATTGACGAGAAACACATTGAACACGTGCGTAAGATTGCTGAGCGTGAGCGTGCGCCGCTGTATGTGGTCGGTGAAACCACGGGCGATGCCCACTTCTCATTTGTCCAGGGCGACGGCATCAAGCCTTTCGACCTCGACGTTGCCCAGATGTTCGGTCACTCTCCCAAGACCATCATGCGTGACAATACCGTGGAGAGACACTATGCACCCGTGGAATACCAAGACGTTAAAGACCTTAAAGACCCAAAAGTCCTTAACGACTATGTTGAGCGGGTGTTGCAACTGGAGGCTGTTGCCTGCAAGGACTGGCTCACCAACAAAGTTGACCGTTCTGTAACGGGTAAGATTGCCCGCCAGCAATGCCAGGGTCAGATACAGCTTCCGCTGAGCGACTGTGGTGTTGTTGCCCTTGACTATCGCGGAAAGAAGGGCATTGCTACTGCCATTGGACATGCGCCGCAGGCAGGTCTGGCTTCACCGGAGGCAGGAAGTGTACTGTCTGTTGCCGAGGCACTGACCAACATCGTCTGGGCTCCTATGGCGGATGGCATGGACAGCATCAGCCTGTCTGCAAACTGGATGTGGCCCTGCCGTTCACAGGAAGGCGAAGACGCACGTCTGTACAGTGCCGTCAAAGCTCTCTCAGACTTCTGCTGCGCCCTGCATATCAACGTACCGACAGGTAAGGATTCCCTGTCACTGACTCAGCAATATCCCAACGGCGAGAAGATTATCTCTCCGGGAACAGTGATTGTCAGTGCCGGCGGTGAGGTGTCGGACATCAGGAAAGTGGTTTCTCCTGTCGTGGTGAACGACAAGCATGCCTCACTCTATCACATCGATTTCTCGTTCGACAAGCAGCGTCTCGGCGGCAGTGCCTTTGCACAGAGCCTCGGGAAGATTGGCGACGACGTACCAACCGTCACCAATCCGGAGTATTTTGCCGACTGCTTCAATGCGATTCAAGAACTGATAAGACGCGGATGGATAATGGCTGGACACGACATCTCTGCCGGTGGACTGATCACGACCTTGCTTGAGATGACATTCGCCAATACCGAAGGAGGACTGCATATCAACCTGCACGACCTGAACGGTGACGACATCGTGAAACTGCTGTTCGCTGAGAATCCCGGCGTAGTCATCCAAGTGAAAGACATACACAAGAGAGACATGATCGAACTGCTGAATGACATGGGAGTGGGATTTGCGAAGATCGGGTTCACAACAGCAGAGCGCAAACTCATTGTGAAGAAAGATGACTTTGAGCACAGCTTCGATATCGATGCCCTTCGTGACGTCTGGTACAAGACAAGCTATCTGCTGGACCGCAAACAGAGCTTCAACGGCATGGCAAAGGAACGCTTCCTGAATTACAAGAAGCAGCCTATCGAGATGAAGTTCAACCGTAACTTCACTGGAAAGCTTTCCCAGTTCGGACTCAGTGCCGACAGGAAAGAAACAGGAAAGGCGCGTCCAAAAGCTGCCATCATCCGCGAGAAAGGAACGAATGGTGAACGTGAGATGGCGTACTCGCTCTATCTTGCCGGCTTCGATGTGAAAGACGTGATGATGACCGACCTTATCACAGGACGAGAGACGCTGGAAGAAATCAACATGATTGTCTTCTGTGGCGGCTTCTCCAACAGTGACGTGCTGGGGTCTGCGAAAGGATGGGCTGGCGCATTCCTCTTCAACCCGAAGGCTAAAGAGGCACTGGATAAGTTCTATATGCGTAAAGACACCCTGTCACTGGGTATCTGTAACGGCTGCCAGCTGATGGTTGAGCTCGGACTGCTCAACGAAGGCGGTTCGCTCTCTGCCGAACAGCAGGAGCTCAGACCTCGCATGCTGCATAACAAATCGCACAAGTTTGAAAGCGCATTCCTCTCGCTGGAGATTCCCGAGAACAAGAGCGTGATGTTCGGTTCGCTGAGCGGTAACAAGCTGGGTATCTGGGTTGCTCACGGTGAAGGTCGCTTCTCATTGCCGGAGGCTGAGGAGAAATACAACGTCATTGCCAAGTACAACTATGCAGGTTATCCCGGCAACCCGAACGGTTCCGACTATAATGTCGCTGGAATCTGTTCTGCCGACGGTCGCCATCTGGCGATGATGCCTCACCTGGAGCGTGCCATCTTCCCATGGCAGAACGCCTGGTATCCTGAAGATCGCCGTGACAATGAAATCACGCCTTGGATGGAAGCATTTGTCAATGCCCGCAAGTGGGTGGAGCAGCATAGCTGATCCCCTGCATGTGAGAGTTCATAGATAGTATTACATATTTAATATGGAAGAAAACATCTCAGAAAAAACAGGAACAACTGGCACGGCTTCCAAACAGACGAAGACCTTGGAGAAAGGACTGAATGGATTCGTGACATTGTTCTCAACCTTCTTTAAGATTGGCGCATTCACCCTTGGAGGTGGATACGCCATGATTCCATTGATAGAGAATGAAGTCGTAGACAAGCACAGCTGGATATCAAAGGAAGAGTTTCTTGACCTTGTGGCGGTGGCTCAGAGCTGCCCGGGCGTATTTGCCATCAACATCAGCACCTTCATCGGCTATAAACTGCGCCGTCGCAGGGGTGCCTTGTGCGCCGCCATGGGCACCGGCCTACCCTCTTTCCTTATCATCTTGCTCATTGCCTTGTTCTTCCACCGGTTCATGGAAGTCAAATGGATTGCAGCGATGTTTAACGGCATCCGCCCGGCTGTGGTAGCTCTGATTGCCGTACCGACATTCAACATGGCTAAGACGGCTAACATCAATCTTACCAACTGCTGGATTCCGGTGGTCTCGGCTCTGCTCATCTGGGGAATGCACGTCAATCCTATATTCATCATTATTGCCGCAGGCTTCGGCGGATTCATCTACGGGAAGTTCCTACAGGACGACAATGTAAATAAGAAGATATGATATTACTCGAACTATTCTATACTTTTTTCATCATCGGACTCTTCGGTTTCGGAGGCGGATACGGCATGCTGACGCTCATTCAGACGGAAACCGTACTGCACCATCACTGGCTGTCGTCGGCTCAGTTCACGAACATCGTGGCGATCTCTCAGATGACACCCGGACCTATCGGCATCAACTCTGCTACTTATTGTGGGTTTACCGCCATGCAGAACGCTCACTACGGGATGGGGATGTCTGTATTAGGCAGTGCCATTTCTACCTTTGCACTGGTGTTGCCTTCGTTTATCCTGATGATTCTCATCAGTAAGATGTTCCTGAAGTATTTCCATACGAACACCGTTCAGAGTATCTTTGCAGGACTAAGGCCAACGGTCGTGGGACTGCTTGCCGCTGCCACACTGCTCCTGATGAACAGCGAGAACTTCAGTTCCCCTGATGTCTCGCCCTGGAGATTCTGGATCAGCGTTGCCATCTTCGTGGCTACATTCTACGGAACAAAGGTAATGAAGATCAATCCCATACGAATGATCTGCTATGCCGCCTTCGCCGGATTATTACTCCTATACTAATTATACGGTAATAACACATGAATAAACTACTGACTTTTGTAATGCTCTTTATGCTGATAAGCATAACCGCAGACGCACAGAATGAGCAACGCCGCAGAAGGCCTCGCTTTTTCAAGACCGACACGCTGATGGTGCACGACCCCGTCATGGCATACGAAAACGGGAAGTATTACATCTTCAGCACCGGCATGGGTATTAGCATGGTGAAATCTGATGACAGGAAGACGTGGACCTTTGAGGGTAAGAGTGTGCTCGACGAGATTCCAGCATGGACTCAGGAGGCTGTTCCCGGCTTCAAGAACCATGTATGGGCGCCAGATGTCATCTACTGGCACAACAAATGGTGGATGATGTATTCGTGTTCTACCTTCGGGAAAAACACTTCGGCCATCGGTCTATTGTCTTCGCCTACGCTTGCTGACGCCCACTGGACGGATGAAGGATGTGTCATCACCAGCAAGGAGAAAAGGGACAACTGGAATGCCATCGACCCGAATATCGTGATTGACGACAAAGACTGCCCGTGGATGACCTTCGGTTCGTTCTGGGATGGCATCCAACTCGTCAAACTGGACAACACGATGCATGTGGCTAAGAACAAGAAGCCCAAGACGATTGCAAAACGATACAAGAAGGCGCCTGCCGGGATAGAGAACCCTACATCGAAGTTTGCAGGGACAAATGCCATCGAAGCGCCGTTCATCTTCAAGCACGACGGATGGTATTATCTCTTTGCCAGTTGGGACTACTGCTGCCGCGGTGAGAAGAGCTCCTACAATGTGGTTGTGGGCCGCTCAAAGAAAGTCAACGGTCCCTATATCGACCGTGAAGGTAGAAAGATGATTGACGGTGGCGGCACTGTCTTCTTCCAAGGCGACAAAAAGGAGTTTGAGGCTGCCGGACACTGTGCTGTCTATCACATGGACAACAAAGATATCTTCATCTGTCATGGATACAGCATCCCCATGCACGGACAGTCAATCTTGATTCAAAAAGAAATTAAATGGACTGCAGACGGCTGGCCAGAGGTATAAACGCACCGGAAGGAATCAAGGAGGTCTTGCTGCATGCCTGCTGTGCTCCTTGCTCGTCAGCCATTGTCGAATGGCTGGTGAATCATGACATTGCCCCGACCATCTTCTATTTCAATCCGAACATCTATCCGCAGGAGGAATACATCATCAGGAAAGAGGAAAGTAAACGCCATGCGGATATGTTGGGCGTGAAATGGATTGACGGCGATTATGACTACGAACAATGGAAAAGGCAGATAAGCGGACTTGAAAACGAGCCTGAGCGTGGGCACAGGTGTGAACTCTGCTTCCAGATACGACTCACTGAAGCGGCTAAAAAAGCGAAAGAACTGGGACTGGAGTACTTCACGACGACCTTGGCTTCTTCAAGATGGAAGAGCATCGACCAGATTAATCAGGCGGGAATGGCTGCCCAGGCAGCCGTTCCCGGAACTGTCTTCTGGGCTCAGAACTGGCGAAAAGGGGGCCTTTATGAACGGAGAAACTTCCTTTTGAAAGAATTCAAGTTCTACAACCAACAGTATTGCGGATGCGAATTCAGCATGCGACACCTTTCAGACAAAAAAGAATCATAGCATCCGTTATAATTCTGAACATCTCCCCCACTCGTTTTCTCTTCTCTTTCATCATCAATAATATTGACAAAAACTTGTCGAGGAAAAGTGATGAAAGAGAAGTTAAAATCTGTAAAAACCAAGAATTACTTCCTCCTTCCTAATTCCTACTTCCGCCATCGCTAAGCTTTCGCGGTGCGAAAGCTTAGCTTTGACCGCCCCAAAGACCATGTTTCACCGCCTCAAACATAACCTTTCACACGACGAAACGATACCTTTGGCGCAACGAAACGATACCTTTGGCAATTTCATCTTTTGTAAACCGCCCGATTGCAGATTAGTATTCGTGTAATCATCTGTCAGTCAACACTTTACAAAAAGCCTCAAAAATCGCGTTATTTTCACCCGAGGAACAGTTTGTTCAGAAAGAAGCCCTTAATTTAGGGTCAAAATTCGGATATTTCTTGACAAATCTTCTAAATCACATTGGCTTATGGCATTTAACAGAGATAATGCTGCTTTACAACTCCCAGATAGCAAAATGCAACTTTAATCCACAGATTGTTTGGACAAAACAGAAAACAATTGAAAAGAAATCATTATCTTTGTGGAATAAATGACTATGGCAAGAATGATACTACATAATGACAAAAGCGAAGAGAATATCTTTGTCAGCGACCTTCGGACAATAGTTTCTGCCGCCAGAGATACTAGTTATCGTATGGCTAATATGATGCAGGTAGTGCAAAACTGGCTTATTGGCCGACGTATTGTTGTGCAAGAACAGCAGGGAAAGGCTCGTGCTGACTATGGTAAGCATATCATAGAGCTGGCCTCCCAATCATTGACGGAAGAGTTCGGCCGAGGCTTTTCCGAAACGCAAGTGAGAAATTATCGCAAGTTCTATTTGGCTTTCAGTAAATTACTAATTCAGCAGACAGCGCCTGCTGAATTTAAATCCAGACTTGCATCAATTCAGCAGACAATGCCTGCTGAATCTGTTTCTGATGGAATCGTGTTGCCCATCCAATTATCTTGGAGTCATTACGAAAGGCTGATACGTGTTGCCGACCCGGAAGCCCGTATGTGGTATATGCAAGAGGCTGCCACACAACAATGGGACTATCGTACTCTGAAGCGTAACATAGATTCTCAGTATTACTATCGTCTGACTCAGACACCCGAGGTGAAACGGCAAGAAGTGGTGGATGAGATGCACCACTTGACAGCCGACTACGAAAAAGAGAAATCAACGTTTGTCAAGAACCCTATGCTCGTAGAGTTTCTTGGACTCAGTCACAGGGAAGCTTTCACGGAAAGCAAGCTCGAACAAGCCATACTTGATCATTTGGAACATTTCCTCATGGAGATGGGCAAGGGGTATGCTCTTGTTAATCGTCAGATGCATATTCATACCGAGGATGATGACTATTACATCGACTTGGTGTTTTACAACTATCTTCTGAAATGCTTTGTCTTGGTCGATCTAAAGACCACCAAAATATCGTATGAGGATGTTGGGCAGATGGATATGTACTTGAAACTTTTCGACACCTACAAGCGTACCGAAGGCGATAACCCGACAATTGGCATCATCCTTTGTTCGGAAACTAATGCTGATGTGGCACGTTTCTCGACACTTGCCAGCAACAAACAGATGTATGCCTCAAAGTATCTCACCTATATGCCTTCAAAAGAGGTCTTGGCTCATGAGATAGAGCAGCAGAAAGAAATTTTCCGCTTACAAAATAATGGAGAAGAGGAGAAATAGCCTAAGGCCGATTTTCACCGCCGAATGAAAGAGTAACGCCATCAATCTGGGTTAGCAAATCATTCGGCGGTTTTCTTTAAGAAATCTTCAATACTATCGCCAATTTTAAATCCTTTATGGATAATGAAGTCTTTCTCCAAAGCCGTTAACACATTCAGATTCTCCTTCTCCAAATCTTCTTTACTTGCAGTAATATGTCGTTCTGGATTTTCAAGAGCAAGAATCAAGTTGGTATATGAGGCATCTTTCTTTGGACAGAACAATTTTCCATTAACTAAGCGAAAGATAGGGTCAAGAGCATCATTTAACCTCTTTTGCTCTTTTCCATGCTCAGGCTTTTGTTTCAATTCAAGAACGTAAAACAAATATTCATAGTTCAATCGTTTCAGTATATCATTTCTAAATATTTTATATATTTTATAACTAAAGGCTTTGTTACAGCATTCATTATTTATGGCATATTGCTTGATGACATAAAGGAAATTAATATCATAGTGTGAAAGTAATAATGTTTCGCGATCAAATAATCTGTTGCTAAAGTGAACAAATCTTGTGTCTTGCTCTTCTTCCCTACGTTTAATTCCATCAATATCATAGTTGAAATTATTATCAACGAAAGTACTAAGAAAGAAGTTCGGTATAATATCATACCCTTCTGTCTTCTCATCAAGGCAATAAATCTTCACATTATCATTCTTCAGACCTTTTCTTTGTTTCAATATCTCAGTCATTATTTCATGTCTAAGATTTCGGGCATAAGTGTATTGTTTAAAAAACGAAGTTCCTTCTGTCCCTTTCCCTGTAGGATAGTATTTACTGTCAGCAATGTAGTAGGTATCTTGATTTAGATTTGTCAAAGAACGATAAATAAAAATGTGGTCTATTATTTTGTCATCTTCTTGCTTCTTCTTGATATATTCAGGTAATTCTTCTTGTTTAAAGCCTATCAGATTATCAACCATTGCTTCGAAGATACGGTCAAACTTATAAGCTAACAAATAATCTTCTGCCTGGTTTGATGATCTTATTTGTTCAGATTTGTTAAAGAATTCATAGCAGAGCCGCCATATCTGGAGTGTCCTATCGGAAAAATACTTGTATTTAATCTCCTGTAAACGAAGAAGTCCATATCCATCTAAATATTTTTCAAACAAATAATCTGGAATCAAATCGAAATTAGAACTAATATGTGTATTAGTACCATATTTTTTATTGATATACCGTAGAATAGAGAAAAATATAATAAGTAACTCCTCATTGTAATCAATCGTTTTCTTTTTAGTGAAGAAATCGAGGTAAATAGGCGTTTTCCCTTTCCTAAGAAGTGGCTGTCTTCGAGAAATGGTTTGGGTCCATAAGATTTTTTTGTATCCAGCATTCAGATGCTGCATCGTGAATAGCAGAAAATTCTTGTTTTCATTTGCAAGACGTTCCAGTGCAAGAATGATATCAACAAATGTAGAATTTACGATATTAGAAGAAGTATCAACACTCGATATTGAATGTTTTTTGACTATCTTATTCTCTTTGTTTTCTTGATTATAACGGTTTAGTGCTCGATACATCCATATGGAAAAGGAATAAAGAAATGTTGTATCTGCTTCATCAATACTACCAGATAAGACATCTAAAGGCTCATATTTTCCAAGCACTTTATCATGCACATCTAAAATAACCTTTGGCAAAAGGAATACGCAGTCTTTCTGTTCTTTGTTATATAGGTAGCCAATAACCCGAACCTTCCCTTTGTCATCTATGAGATGGTTGGCTCTCAGAAATGGTGCTATTTCAGAATTATAATACGAACAATTCTCTATTAGTATCTTCATTCCGCTTGTCTTTCTGTAGGACTAATAATATTTACTTTAAAATCATCATCATTAATACTTAGACCTTCCTTTATTTTTTCTAAAAGTCTTTTCTTTGCATCCGTATCGTTATTTGTATACACAAATAAACCATCGTTAAGGTTAGAATAGAATTTTCGATTCTCTTCAATAATTAAGGGATATTTGGTGTTATTTCCAATATCCAAGTGGCGAACCCTTTCTACGCCAATTTCAATAATGGCTTTCTTAAACACTTCTACAGCAGTATTTCCTTTGACCTCTCTTCCATTAAGAACAACATATAGATTACTATTTGATGCACGTCGAGAAGTATTTTGTCCACTTTCTTCCAATTCTTTGAATATCTCTGGGGTTATTTGTGATAGTGATAACCCTTCTTTAAGAAATATGTGGATGTTCTCATAGTTCAGCTTTCCATCCTCTTTTGTAAAACTACTAAAAGTGAGTTTTTTATCACCAATATTAAATGGTGACTCTTCACTGTGAATAAAATCTTTAAAGACATCCGTCCATAGATAGAAAATCACCTTGTTGACAAAGGTTTCTGCTCCGATATGCCTAGATTTTCCAAGAAACCAATAGCCGATTTTTTTATCTTCTGATTGTGTGGTTTGTCCAATTCTGTCGTTGATGTTATAAAGGAATTTCTGCCATGAGTATGGTATACCATTAATATCAATGTAAGCATCTTTGTCTATTCCTTTGTTTAGTGGAATGTATTTCCATTCCCAACGGCGTTTAAAGGCACTATCCATCGGGAAAAGGCTCTGGTCGCTTGTGTTCATCGTGGCTAATATCCATAGATTCTTTGGGAGTCTCATCTTTTTACCCGACCTTATATCTTCTGGTATATGGATTGCATCCTTGAATTTTATACGCAGATAGTCTTGGAGATCTCGATCTGGACTGATAGAATATTCAGAACTTCCATCTTTTCTCCTATCCAAAAGTTGGAATATATCACCGAATATCTGAGCACAATTACCACGATTAATTTCTTCAATAACCAAATAATAAGGTTCTCCATTTGTTTTTTTCCATGCATTAACGTATGCTTCAGTGAATACTTGAGGTACAAATGTATAAGTTAGGTCACTACCATCGTTCTCTTTTGTTGGCTTGTAACAACCAACAAAAGACGCATAGTCCATGTCAGGGTGGAAGGTAACACGTATTTCTATTTCTTCATTTGGGTCTTCATTATTAGAAGTCTTTTTGAGTATATCATGATTGATATAATAAGACTTTCCTGTTCCTGGACCACCAAATACAATTAGGTTTTTGGCTACTTCTTCAGTTTCTGGATTATCATTTATAACCGTCCAACAATCCCACACATTATGGAATTGATAAGCGGTTAAGAACTTAGGATATAACTCTAGTACTTCTGAGAAATCCAGTGCTTCCTCATCAGGTGTATTCCCTGTTAAAGCATCGTAAAAACCATTTGCTTTCAATTGGTCTATAGTCTTATAAAAGTCTTCTGTCGAAGTAATATCATAGAGTCCTGTTGTTTCTCCTTCACCAAATAGTTTATATAGGCGCTCGTTTTTGTATGGAATTGTCTCTGACTCTAGTCCACAACAGACTTTTAGATAAACACCAAATGCTTCTTCCATGTTATGCTTTTGTTCGTAGATGTTCATATCTTGTAAAGATTAGGTTTCATTAATTCGTAATTAGAAGCAAAGATACAAACATTTCTGTAAAATCTTTCAATTCTTTATAAAAAACGATTCGGAAAACCTATTAAAATGTTTACCTTTATCCATGGTTATATTGTTTTGTTGCAAAAGCATAAGTAATCAAAAAGGCTGAACACCAAGCAAGGGATTCAGCCTAAGTAGTATCCATAGAAAATAGTTTTAGCGGGCACTAATAGCAAACAAAAAAGTCTGCTCGAAACTTTCGAACAGACTTTTCATATAGTTGACCATCTAAATTATTCTGCTTTTTCCTCTTCTGCTACGGGAGCTTCAACAGCTGCCTCTTCAGTCTTAGGAGCAGAAGACTT
>Ga0247611_10005418_pt1 | contig 16905 bp, 14 predicted proteins | sample 177DNAGHGhighgp2_FD_192422 | JGI IMG/M metagenome (GOLD analysis project Ga0247611, IMG submission 192422) | Sheep rumen microbial communities from Palmerston North, Manawatu-Wanganui, New Zealand - 1770 DNA GHGhigh gp2 | ecosystem: Host-associated > Mammals > Digestive system > Stomach > Rumen... | reverse complement strand
GATGGGTATGTTATGCGTGTTTCGCCGATAGTAGGCCATGAAATATTCGTGCCCCTTGTAGTAGTTCTTCTTGAAAGCGATGGCACAACCGTCCACGCAGGGGTTCGACTCCACCAGCTGGCGGCTGTATTCGTACATCATGTCGGGCTTGTCAAGGTTGTTTATCAGATGGAAGTACACGTTGCCCGTGGTCTGCTCCACGCTCAGCAGAATGTTGTCGATGCGCTGCACGGTGCTCTCCAACGTATGCGAAGCCTTCTGCAGGGCCTCTTCCTTCAGGGCCTTTCTTGAAAAAAATAGCATTACGATTAACGACACCATGAGCAAAACTGCCATGGCGGAAACGACTATCAGGCTGAGTCGTATGGATAAGGTCTTGTTGATAAACTTAGGCAATCGTAGCATATTTCGATAGCAAAGGTAAGAAAAAAAAGTGTAAGTGCCATACTAATCTCCATAAATATTGTTAACCGCCTGCAAAAAAACAGGCAAGAGATGAGGGCTGTGGTTGGTTAGAATACAAACTAGCCAAAATGTCGTTTTGCGGCCGTTTGAAACGCCGTGCTGTCATCATGTCAATTTTGTGCTACTATTGGTTGTTAATATGATACGTCCATACAAAAAAAAAACTTACCTTTGTAGCCCGAAAACAGAAAAGGACGTTAAGAAAAACAAATACGGAATCATGAAAGCAATTCAGATTACACACAGCCAAGAGCTGCAAGTTATTGAAATGGAGAATCCCCAGGCTCCCGGCCGGGGCGAGATCCTGCTGAAGCTGCACTATGTGGGCTTCTGCGGTAGCGATATCAACACGTTCATGGGGCGCAACACCATGGCCTTGAATCCCGTGATTCCCGGCCATGAGGTGGGGGCAGTCATCGAGGCGGTCGGCGCCGATGTGCCCGAGGGGCTGAAGCCGGGCATGGTGGTGACCTGCAACCCCTACACCAACTGCGGCAAGTGCGCCTCTTGCCGCAACCAGCGTGTCAACGCCTGCCAGCACAACGAAACCCTGGGCGTGCAGCGCAATGGTGCCATGAAGGAGTACATTACCCTGCCGTGGGAGAAAGTCATCCCCGCCGGACTGCTCACGCCGAAGGTATGCGCGCTGGTAGAGCCGATGAGCGTAGGCTTCCATGCAGTGAGCCGTGCTCAGGTGACCGACATCGATGTGGTGCTGGTCATTGGCTGCGGCATGGTGGGCATGGGTGCTGTGGTGCGCTCAGCCATGCGCGGCGCCACCGTCGTGGCTGCCGACATAGACGACGAGAAGTTGGCCCTGGCCCGGAAGATGGGTGCTTCTTATACTATCAACACCAAGACCGAGGACGTGCACCAGCAGCTGCTCAACATGACCGGCGGCTTTGGTCCCGACGTGGTGATCGAGGCCGTGGGCAGCACACCCACGTATCAGATGGCCGTCGACGAGGTGGCCTTTACCGGAAGGGTGGTCTGCATAGGCTATGCCAAGGCCGAGGTGTCGTTCCAGACGAAGTACTTCGTGCAGAAAGAGCTCGACATCCGCGGATCGCGCAATGCACAGCCTTCCGACTTCCGGGCCGTAATCCACTATCTGGAGCGCGGCACCTGTCCTGTCGACGATTTGATAACGAAGGTCATCAAGCCCGAGGAGGCTCTCGACACCATGCGCTGGTGGAGCCAGAATCCCGGCAAGGTGTTCCGCATTCTGGTTGAGTTCTGACATGGAAGGATATGTTCAAGTCCTCGATGGAGGAAAGACCAAACGCTACGTGCAGTACTTGGAAATCAGCGACGACCCGAAGCTGATTGCCGAGTACCGCAAGTGGCACTCGGAAGAATACAGCTGGAAGGAAGTGCGCGACGGCATTCGCCAGGTGGGCATCCTGGAGATGGAAATCTATCTGCTGGGCAACCACCTCACCATGATTGTCGACACGCCGGCCGACTTCGACTGGCAGGAAGCCATGGACCGTCTGGCCACACTGCCGCGCCAGGCAGAATGGGAGGCCTTTGTCTCGGCCTTCCAGGGGTGTGCTGCCAATGCACGCAGCGACGAGAAATGGCAGCCCATGGAGCGTATCTTCCACCTGTACTGATACTTTTATCATATTGTACTACTATCCGACAATATTTTGAAACGGTGTAATTCTTTTCTTTTGTACCTTTGCACCGTATTGCCCTACAACACCGGCAAGCCCAGCACGGCCAAGCTCGCACAGCTGCGCGAGGCCGTTGACAAGGCCTCGGAGGAGAAGCCCGTCGACATCTCCTACGTCATTACCAACGCCGACGCCACCCGCTACAACAACTTCCACGCCAAGCAGCCTGTGGGCTGGACGCTCTCGCGGGATGATGCCTTCGAGTGCGAATATGCCAACTATCTGCCCGCCAAGGTAGGTAGCAGCTACTTCAACAAGTGGCAGAGTTCCGGCAACCTCACCGACCGCAGCATCAAGCAGCAGCTTTCCGGACTGCCCGACGGCAAGTACCGTCTTTCAGTTCTCACCGGCGCCGACCAGATCCATGCCGGTGCCTGGCTCGTTGCCAACAGCGACAAGACCGAAATGACTCAACTGACGGACAGCAAGGTTAGCGTAGAAACCGAGATTGCCGACGGCAGCCTCACGTTTGGCGTGGAACTGAAGAACTATACAAGCAACGATTGCAAGTTCGACCACTTCACGCTGGAGTATCTGGGCGGCTCCTCCGTTACAGGCATCGAGTCTGTGCAGAACGAGGAAGGCAGGACGGTCACGGACCATAGCGTCTATGACATAACAGGCCGTCGGATAGAGCGTCCATCCAAAGGCCTGTATATTGTCAATGGCCAGAAGACCATTGTGAGATAAGTATGTGGAAGACTATTCCGACATGTTCTTGATGTAGGGCAGGTCGAGAAGAGGTCCGAAACCATAGAACCGCTGGGCATTCCCACCGAGGAACATTGTTTTCTCGGCATCGGAAAGCTCAGCGGATTTTTCTATGAAGTCGTAGCTCATGCGATAGGTGATGGCGGTGATGGTGCGCGGATAGTCGGAACCCCACATCAGGCGGTCCATGCCCACCAGGTCGGCCGCCTCGCGTATGCGGCGCACGGCGGTGGGGAAGGGGTAGAACTCCGGGTTGTAGAGCCAGGTGATGCCCCCCGACTCAATCATGACGTTCTTGCCGCGCCGCGCCAGCAGCACCTGACTGCGGAACGACGGCGTGGTGGGCATGCCGAAATGGCCGATGGCTACGCGCAACTGCGGGCATTCCTCGATGACCTCGCCCATCTGTGCCACCTGTGCCTCGTCGTCGGCCAGGCACATCGACAGCACCATGCCATGCTGCTCCATCAGCTTGAACACGGGCATGAGTGTCTGCAGCGGCTCGTGCATGCGGTGGCCGGGGAAGGCGATGCCCCGCAGTCCGGCGGCAATGACAGCCTGTGCCTCGTCAGCGTTCCACGCCATGCCCATGCACAGGAAGCGGTCGGGATAGCGGCGCTGCACTTCGGCCAGATAGTCGTTCTGGCAACCGTCGATGACCTCCTGCACTACCACGGCGGCGGCCACCTGGGCATAGTTCATATTCGAGAGAAACACCTCGGCGGTGTTCTGGCCGTCAATCATAAACGGCGGCAGCATCTGCACTTCCTCGTCCATGAAGATGCTGCGTCCGTTCTTCAGCGACAGGATGCGCTTGCCGTCGACGATCGTGTCCTGTCTTAGCCATAGGTGGCTGTGTGCGTCGATTCTAATCATTGTAATCTGTTTTTTCTGACTATGAGTTGGCCCACGTGACCCGCTGCTGGTCGCCGATGATCTCCTTCACCTGGTTCACCAGTTCCCAGTCGGGCTCTTCGTTTGCCCACGCGATGTTGCGGCGCACGTTGGCCGGGTTGGCCGACGAGAAGAGCGTGGAAGCAATACGCGGGAAGCTGACGGCATACTGCACGGCGAGCTTCTCGATGGGGTAGCCCTTTTCGCTGCAAAACGCTGCCGCGCGTTGGCAGGCCTGCACCAGCGGTTTCGGTGCCGGATGCCATTCTGGCACGCCGCGCTGCGAGAGCAGTCCCATGGAGAGCGGCGAGGCGTTGATGACGCCGACGCCATGCTGATCGAAGAAACCCACGTAGTCGGCCAGGGCATCGTCGTTCAGGGTGTAGTGGCAGAAGTTCAGGATGCTCTCCACCTTTTCTCCGCCGCGCTCCTCAAATTTCTCAATGACCCATTTCAGGTTCTGTAGCTGCAGGTCGGTGATGCCCACGTGGCCCACCACACCTTTCTCCTTCAGGGCGAAGAGTGCGGGCAGCGTCTCGTCGACCACCTTCTGTAGTCCGCCGGGCAGTGCTACCTGGAACTCTATGTCGTGCACGTTGATGAGGTCGATGAAATCTACGCCCAGTCGCTCCATGCTCTCGTAGACGCTGTCGGTGACGCGCTGTGCCGAGTAGTCCCAGGTGTTCTTGCCGTCCTTGCCATATCGGCCTACCTTCGTGCTCAGGAAGTACTTGTCGCGGGGGATGGCCTTCAAGGCCTTGCCCAGCACCGTCTCGGCCTTGTAGTGGCCGTAGTACGGGCTCACGTCGATGAAGTTGATGCCACCCTCGATGGCTGCCTCTACAGCCTCGAAACTGTCTTTCTCATTGGTTTCACGGAACACGCTGCCCAGCGACGAGGCGCCGAAGCTAATATGGGAAATCTTCATTCCCGTATGTCCTAATTCTGTGTATCGCATACTGGTTTGAACTTTTGTTGATATTGTTTTCTTTTTTATTTGCCCCGGTGCTTGATGTTCATCGCATGCAGTTCCGGTATTCCTGTGGGGGGATGCCCGACAGTTTGCGGAAGAGGCGTATGAAGTAGGAATGATCGCTGAACCCCAGTGTGTAGGCAATCTCTTTCACGGGCTTGTCGGTAGTGAAGAGCAGCAGCTGCGCCCGTTCCACCTTTTTCTTGTTGATGTATTGCACGGGCGACGTGCCGAACTCGCGCTTGAAGAGTCTGATGAGGTAGGGCTTGGTGATAAACACCACATTGGCCAGTTCCTCCACGTCGATGCTTTGGCTGATGTGGCTGTGGATATAGGCCAGCACCTTCTTCATCCGTTCGTCCTGCGACCACACCTTGGGCCTGGCTTCGCGCATGAACCGCGAGAAGAGTGTGAGGATGGTTCCTCGCAGCTCCATCTTCTCCCATAGTTCCATGTTGTGGTAGCGCTGCACATAGTCCGTAAAGCTCGTGGCGTTGTCGTAGGCCTGCGGGTTGCTCTCGGGCAGTGTGGCCAGTGGGTGTCGCTCGCATATATGCCGGAAGAGCATGTCGTCGCCCTTGCAGGCAGGCACCTCCGTGGGAAACTGGTACAGTTCCATGACGTTCATCTCGTTCTTGAACGTCTCGTAGACGTGCAGATAGTAGTGGGTGAAAAGCCCTGTGCATTCATACGAGTGGGTGGTGTAGGCGGGCACGATATACAGGAAGCCGGGACGCAGCGTCACTGTCTTGTCTGGCAGATGAAGCAGCGCCTCGCCTTCGGTCACGTAGAATAAGCGGGTGAACGGCGAGTTGACGTCCTGCCAGTTCCAGTCGCCGTTATGACGGGCGATGCCCACATTGAGCATCAGCAGGTTCATGGATTCTATGGGAATCTGCATGGGCATGTTGTGGTTGGTCGGGATAGATGCTATGAGCGCCCTACTTAGCCTTCAGCGAGCGGTATCCGTAGGCAATGATGAGCAGGAAGCAGACGAGCGGGAGCACGAACGAGACGTTGACTGCGGGGTGACCGAACAGCGTCTGCTGGTCAATGATGGCGCCCTGTAGCGGGGGCATGAGGGCTCCGCCCACGATGGCCATCACCAGAAAGGCTGACCCCAGTGTGGCATCCTGTGGCTCCACGTCCTCAAGCGCAATGCCGTAGATGGTGGGAAACATGAGCGACATGAAGAAACTGATGCCTACGAGACTGTAGAGTCCGCCTGTGCCTACGATAAGAATGGCTCCCAGTGTGCAGGCTGCGGCACCGCATCCGAAGAGGGCCAGCAAACGATGGGAGTTCACATATTTCAGCAGGAAGGTCGAGATGAAGCGGCTGCACAGGAAGAGCGACATGGCAACGATGTTGTAGGTCTGTGCCGTGGCCTTGTTGATGCCCAGGTTGTCGGCATACTGGATGATGAAGGTCCACGTCATGATCTGGGCGGCCACATAGAACATCTGTGCCAATACGCCCTCGCGGTAGACGACGTTGTGCCAGAGGTTGCGCAGGGTCGTGCCGGCAGAGTGGACATTTCCCTGGGCCTTCTGTTCCTCGTTCTGCGTCCGTGGCATCTTGGTCAGGGCGATGATGGCCAGCACGATGAGCACCACGATGCCGATGGCTACGTAGGGGTCGCGTATCACGGCCAGGTCGTGCAGGCGTATCTCGGCCTTCTCGGCTTCCGAGAGCCCGAAGAACAGAATCTGGCCTGCCTCGTCGCGGCGGTCGGACCACAGCTGCGGCAGTACAATGAGCGATGCAATGCTCATGCCGCAAAGCGAGCCCATGGGGTTGAAGGCCTGTGCCATGTTCAGACGGCGCGTGGCTGTAGAGCGGTCGCCCAGCGACAGGATGAAGGGATTGGCCGTGGTTTCAAGAAACGCCAGACCGAAGGTCAGGATGTAGAGCGACAGGCAGAAATAGGTGAACTCCTGGCGGGCCGCGGCGGGAATGAAGAGGAAGGCCCCCAGTGCGTAGAGCGAGAGCCCCAGCAGAATGCCGCTCTTGTAGGAGTAGCGGCGAATGAACAGTGCTGCCGGTATGGCCATTGTGGCATAGCCGCCATAGAAGGCAAACTGCACCATGGAAGCCTTGGCGGCCGACAGTTCCATGACGGTCTGGAAGGCTGCCACCATGGGGTTGGTGATGTCGTTGGCAAAGCCCCACAGGGCAAAAAGCGACGTGATGAGGATGAACGTGATGAGATACTTGTGGGGGACAAGAGCCGCCTTTCCTTCCTTGCCGGCATGGCCGGAACCCTCTCTATGGTTGTTGCTCATAGCTGTTGGTGATGGTTATAGTTCTGGGTTTTAATCGGTATGATTGACCTTCGTTCGTGCAAAGATAGGACTTTTTTGCAATATGGCAATGGTTTTGATGGGAAAAATCAATAATATGCTATTGATAGTGCAGAATATCCTATTGGCATTGCCGTCTCAGATGTTGAGACCGTAGTTCTGTTTTATTTCGCTCATCACAAAGGTACTTTCTATGGCACTGATGTTGTCGATGTCGCCCAGTTTGTTGAGTACGAACTCCTGATATTGCTTCATGTCGCGTGCGCGTACTTTTAGTAAATAGTCGTATGCGCCCGAGGTGTTGTAGCATTCGGTGACCTCCGGGATGCGCATAATGCGACGGGTGAAGGAATCTGCTTTTTCGTGGTTTATATGCTGTAGTTTCACCTTGCAGAAAACGAGCAGTCCCTGATTCAGTTTCTCTGCATCAAGGATGGCTACATATTTCTTGATGTAGCCTTTCTTCTCCAGTCGCTTCTGACGTTCAAAAACGGGGGTTGGGGTCAGATGCACGGCTTCGGCCAGCTCTTTTGTGGTCAATTTTGCGTTTTTTTGCAGCGTTTTCAGTATCTGCAGGTCGGTTTCGTCGAGTTCGGGGTTCATCTTACAGGGGTTTTAGGGTGATTATTCAGAATGTTATTCTGTTTGAAGGTCTTTTGAAAGCCTTGCTTAGAACGATTTTCTTTTCTGCTTGCAAAAATAGGGATATATTCTGAATTATGCAAGTTTTTTGGTGGTTATTTCTAAACTACGTAACTTTGCACCGTCAAAAGCATTATTAATTAACAGGTGGTCGTTCAGACCCCCAACCCCCTAACTTAGGGGGCTAATAAAAAGAAAGGATCAGATTATGAGTACCAAGAAGAATTATCGTTTCGAGACTTTGCAACTCCATGTAGGCCAAGAGCAGGCTGACCCCGCAACCGATGCCCGCGCCGTGCCCATCTACCAGACCACGTCGTATGTGTTCCGCAACTCGCAGCATGCAGCCGACCGTTTCGGACTGCGTGATGCCGGCAATATCTATGGCCGCCTGACCAACTCCACGCAGGGCGTGTTTGAAGACCGCGTGGCTGCCCTTGAGGGCGGCGTGGCCGGACTGGCAGTGGCTTCAGGTGCCGCCGCCATCACCTACGCTTTGCAGAACATTGTGCAGAATGGCGACCACATCGTCGCCGCCGACAACCTCTATGGCGGTTCCTATAACCTGATTACGCATACGCTGGCCACTCAGGGCATCACCAACACCATTGTCAATGTCAACAACCTTGAAGCACTCGAGGCTGCCATACAACCCAACACAAAGGTGGTCTATGCCGAGACCTTTGGCAACCCCAACAGCGATGTGCTCGACTTTGAGGGCGTGGCTGCCGTAGCCCACAGGCACGGAATACCCTTCATCGTCGACAATACCTTCGGCACGCCCTATCTCATCCGTCCGTTGGAGCACGGCGCCGACATCGTGGTACACTCGGCCACGAAGTTCCTCGGTGGCCATGGCACTTCTCTTGGCGGTGTCATCGTCGATGGTGGCAAGTTCGACTGGAAAAAGAATCCAGACAAGTTCCCAACGCTCGCCAAGCCCGATCCCTCCTACCATGGAATCGTCTTTGCCGACGCCGTTGGTGCGGCGGCCTACGTCACCCGCATCCGTGCCGTGGTGCTGCGCGATACCGGTGCTGCCATCTCGCCCTTCAACGCCTTCATCCTGCTGCAGGGCGTCGAGACGCTGAGCCTGCGTGTGGAGCGTCATGTGGAGAATGCCCTGAAGGTGGTAGACTTCCTGGCCCATCATCCTAAGGTGGCCAAGGTCAATCATCCCGCCCTTGAGAGCCATCCTGACCATAAACTCTATCAGAAGTACTTCCCCGGCGGCGGAGGCTCCATCTTCACCTTCGAGATCAAAGGCGGACAGGAAGCGGCATGGCGGTTCATCGACGCCCTGCAGATCTTCTCGCTGCTGGCCAATGTGGCCGACGTGAAGAGCCTGGTCATCCATCCCTACACCACCACCCACTCGCAGCTCTCGCCCGAGGAGTTGGAAGAGCAGCACATCACGCCTGCAACCATCCGGCTCAGCATAGGCACTGAGCACATTGACGACATCATTGATGACCTGACCCAAGCATTTGAGCAAGTATGAGGAACTATATCTTGGCAGACAATCAGGAGCTGACGCGCTTCGCGCTGGAGAGCCTACTGCGCGGAGTCGAAGGGAATGTGCTCTATCGTGCATCAGACAGGGCCGGACTCGTGACCCTGCTCAAGGAGCACCAAAGTGCCGTCGTCGTGCTCGACTACACCCTGTTCGACTTTGCCGACGAGGAGCAGCTCCTGATTGTCGCCGAGCGGTTCGCACTGTCGGAGTGGATCCTCATCAGCGACGAGCTGACCCCTCAGTTCCTGCGCCGCGTGGTCTATTCGTCCCACCAGTTCAGCATCGTCTTCAAGGACGGCCCGCTGAGCGAGGTGCGCGAGGCCCTGAAGAGCGTCGCTCACCACCAACGCTACATCAGCCAGCGTGCGCTGGAAGTCATCATCAACCACCAGATAGTGGAGGAGCACCACCCCAGCATTCTGACCGAGACGGAAACGGCAATTGTACGGGCCATCGCACAGGGAAAGTCGACGAAAGAGATTGCCGCAGAGCGCTTCTCCAGTGTCCACACCATCACCACGCATCGTAAGAACATCTTCCGCAAACTGGGCGTCAATACTGCCCATGAGGTCATCAAGTATGCCCTGCGTGCTGGACTGGTAGACTCCTCGGAATTCTATATTTAACCACTGACATAGCTATCGTTGAGCGAAACTTTTCTGCCACTTTGTTTGGAAGTCTCGGAAAGTCTTCGTACCTTTGCCGTCGAATGTACCACAAGTAAGGTGTGGGGTGTTCAAAGGATAAAAGTTCAATGATATATGATTAGTGAAACTATCAAGTACATCGGTGTCGATGATCTTGACATCGATTTGTTCGAGAGCCAGTATGTGGTGCCGGAGGGCATGAGTTATAACTCATATCTTATCGACGATGATAAGATTGCAGTCTTGGATACTGCCGACCGCAGAAAGGGTGAAGAGTGGAAGGCGAATCTGACGGCAGCACTGAATGGTCGCCAACCAGACTATTTAGTGGTTCACCACATGGAGCCAGACCACTCGGCACTTATCGCCTGGATGCTGGAGACGTATCCTGGACTGCAACTGGTGTGCAGCGTGCAGGCAGTAAAAATGCTGCCCAATTTCTTCGAGGGCTTCGATTTCTCAGGGCGCGTGTTGACTGTAAAGGAGGGCGATACGCTTGCACTGGGACAGCATACCTTGCAGTTTATCGGGGCAGCGATGGTACACTGGCCAGAGGTGATTATGAGTTACGACCGCAAAGACAAGGTGTTGTTCTCGGCTGATGGCTTCGGCAAGTTCGGCGCGCTGGCGAATGAAAGCATCCAGACAGGCGATGACACGTCGGGAATGCTTGATGACTGGGCCTGCGAGGCTCGCCGCTACTATTTTAATATCTGTGGTAAGTATGGTATCCAAGTGCAGAGCGTGGTGAAAAAGATGGCTGCGCTGGATGTGAAGGCCATCTGTCCGCTGCACGGACCTGTGCTCAAGGGTGAAGCGCTGGCTGATGCTGTGCGGCTTTATGACACCTGGAGCAAGTACGAGCCAGAGAGCGAGGGCATCCTGATTGCATACGCCAGCATTCACGGTGGTACGGCGGCAGCTGCCGAGCGGTTGGGCGAGATACTGCGTGCGAAGGGTGCTCCGAAGGTTGTGGTTAGCGATTTGAGCCGCGAGGATATGGCCGAGGTCATCGAGGATGCTTTCCGCTATCCCACGGTGGTGGTGGCAGCCTCGAGCTACGACGGCGGTGTATTCCCCGTGATGCATGATTTCCTGTATCACCTGCAGATCAAGAACTACCAGAAGCGCAAGTTCGGTATCGTGGAGAACGGTAGTTGGGCTCCTGCGGCAGGTCGCGTGATGCGCTCGATGATCGAGTCCATGAAGGACTGTGAGATAGTGGAGCCGATGGTGACTATCCGTTCGCGTATGAAGGCCGGCGATGAGGCGCTGTTGGAACAGTTGGCCGAGGCACTTGTTTGTTGACTATGAAATCCGAGGCACTTGTTTGTTGACTATGAAATCATTGATTAACCGTATTCTGCAGGACGGCCATTGCCTGGATGGTGGCATATTGAAGGTTGACCGCTTTGTTAATCACCAGATGGACCCCTATCTGATGAAGCAGGTAGCAGTGGAACTGATGAACCGTTTTGCCAAGGCCAGGCCAACAAAGATATTGACCGTTGAGGCTTCGGGCATCGCGCCTGCCGTGATGCTGGGCTACTTGATGGAATTGCCTGTGGTCTTTGCCAAGAAGAAGCAACCATTGACGATAGGGGGATTCTATGCGACGAAGGTGCGCTCGTTTACCAAACAGAAAGAATATACGCTGATTGTCAGTCGCGAGTATCTTACGGCCGAGGACCGCGTACTCTTCGTCGACGACTTCCTGGCTTATGGCAATGCAGGAATGGGTATCATGGATATCTGCCGCCAAGCAGGTGCCGAGATCATTGGCATGGGTTTCATCATCGAGAAGGAGTTTCAAGGCGGTCGCAAGGTGCTCACAGAGGCCGGTGTGCAGCACATAGAGTCGCTTGCCATTATTGAGTCGTTAGAGAATAACCAGATTAAGCTGAAGGGGGTAAAGATCAGGAAGGTGAACATCTACGAGGAGGCCAACCGCTGCCTGCTCTGTCAGGACGCTCCCTGCACCAAGGCCTGCAAGACGGGCGACCCTGCGCGCGCCATCCGTGCCATCCGCTTCGACAATCACAAGCCCGCCCTGCAATGGGTCAAGGACTGTAGCGACGGCGACTTGGAACGCGCTGAGCAGGCATGTATCCACTACAACTGGCCCATCCGCATCAAGGAGGTGGTACACGCCATCCACCAGGACGATGTTGATGACAGCCTTTATCCGTCGCTCGATATATCTTTCTGTGGCATCCACTGCGAGAATCCGTTCTTCTTGGCTTCATCGGCTGTGTGTACCAACTATGAGATGGTGGCACATGCCTTCGACGCTGGCTGGGCAGGTGTCTTTTACAAGACCATCTGCTTGCAGGAAATCAAGGAGGTGTCGCCGCGATTCGATGCCATGCACAACAATGCTACCCACGGCGATTTCTATGGCTTCCGCAACATGGAGCAGTTGAGTGAGAACCCAGTGGAGATGGACTTTGACATCCTGCGCCGCCTGAAGCGCGACTATCCCACAAAGGTGGTGGTGGCCAGCATCATGGGACAGACCGAGGAGGAATGGATCTCTTTGGCCAGGATGGCCGAAGAGGCTGGCTGCGATGCGGTGGAACTGAACTTCTCGTGCCCGCAGATGAAGCATAAGGGCATGGGTAGCGACGTAGGTCAGAGTCCTGAACTGGTAAAAGCCTATACCGCATGTGTGAAGCAAAGCGTAAAGATTCCCGTCATCCCCAAGATGACACCCAACATCACCCATATCACCGAACCTGCCGAGGCTTGCTTGCAGGCTGGTGCCGACGCAATTTCGGCCATCAACACCATTAAGTCGGTCACGATGGATGCCGGTGCCGAGGTGGCCGGCCAGCGTACCGTCTCGGGCTATTCGGGTCGTGCCGTCCGCCCCATCGCCCTGCGTCATGTGTTGGAACTGGCACAGATGTCCGAGAAGCCAGTTCTGAGCGGCATGGGGGGCATTGAGACCTGGCGCGACGCCCTGGAGTTTATCCAACTGGGTTGCAGTAACGTTCAGGTGTGCACCGCCGTCATGCAGTATGGCTATCGCATCATCGATGACCTGGTGTTGGGCCTGCGCCGCTATCTGGCCAAGCGTGGTCTATCGTCGCTCGCATCACTTGTGGGCGAGTCGCTGCCTCTGTTCTTAAAGCCCGACTCGCTTAATCGCGATACAATCGTCTATCCTCAGTTCGATCATGAGTTGTGCGTTGGCTGTGGCCGTTGTGAGGTGTCGTGCAGTGATGGTGGTCATCAGGCCATCGTCTTCGATCGTGACAGTCGCCGGCCGCGCCTTGTCGGTACCCGCTGCGTAGGCTGCCATCTCTGCCGGCTCGTGTGTCCTGCCGGTGCCATCGGGCAGTCGAAGCGCGTCGCCCATCGCCCGAGATGACGTCAGTGCGAGCTTATTGAGCCCTATCCCGTCCTATATAGATCTTTTGACCATTGACGATGTTCAATCCCTTCTGTAGGCGACGGAGCCGCTGGCCTTGAAGGTTGTAGATGTAAGGCCTGTTCTCAGCCTTGTTCCTCGTTATGGTTTCAATTCCTGTTGCCTGTGCTTTGAATTCGCCAGTGAAGGTCTCGTGGCTGTTCTCTATGGTCACGGTGTAGCGACCTTTTTCGTAGGTGAAGATGTCGATGCTGAGAGCAACGATGGTGCCTGCGTTGATGGTCTTCTCATAGACAGTTTTGCCTGACTCGTTGACGATGCCTACCTGATAGGCATCGTTGAGCGAGTCGAGACGAATGCCTAACTGTTGGTCGTTGTATTCGCCATATAGCGACTGCCGTTCCGGCGTTTCTGCGTTGTCTGCCCGTCTTTCTTCCCCTCTCATGGGCACTTTTGGACGTGTCTTGATAGTGTGGGTGAAGTCGAAGCGGTTCCTGGACATTCCTGCTATTTGCGGGGTAGCCCCGTCCTCAACTTCGTCGTTGAGGTAGATGACTTCATCGCCAACGGCGCATGACATCAGGAACTCCGGCACATGATCCGTTGCCTCAGCGTATGCATTTCTGGTGGGGCCGCCAATATCTCCGACACCTTCTAACCAGGTGGTACCTCGGACATTTTGGTTGATCATCACATCTCTGTAAACACCCTTAAAGCCGTTTATTCCTCCCGTCTGCCTCGGTCCTACCACAAAAGGAGGATAATCATCAAAGAGAGACACGGTATCATTGTCACCGAGGGAGAAGTCATACTTCAACATCATTGATTGTGTCTGCTCGTCGTAAAAGTACACCTTCTTATCCTCTTCATACCATGCCCCCACTTTAGTCAGGGAAGGCGTTGGTGTCCAATAATCATTTGAGTAATTAGGACTGACAAACCGCTGGCACATCATCTGCTTGCACGTCTTTCCGCCGACAATCGTATCGCCATCGAAGTAATAGTAGTCAATCACCTGCACTGGATTACCCGAAATGGTTCCCACCTTCCATACTTTACCATCTTCGACGAATGGATGGTAGGCCAACTGTGGCGTCTTGTTGATGACTGGATGCTCCTCTCCACGGTTATCGACCACGATGTAGTTCATATTAGGGTCGAAGCCAGGAACATAGAAGTCGGTAGCATGGAGGCGCATACAATCCATTAACGGTTCCACTTCTTGTATTTCGAATTCAATCTTGTTGACCAAAGGATCATCAGTTGGCTTCACGTAGAAATAGGCATAGTTGTTGGGGCCACATTGAGTGAAGGCCTTTCCGTAGACATGTAGGCGGTCGCCTTCTAATTCGTAAGTAAGTTGATGATGACCGTCGTTTTCCCCGTAATCTTCTTCCCCTGTAGGCAGGTTGCAGCCATACGCCAGCCACCACAGCCTGTCTTGGAACGTGAATGGCAGATAAAGGTCACCATAACGGTCTTCTACGTATGCCAGATAAACTCTGGAAGAGATGGGACGTGAATCATAGAGATTTGCCATAGGCCCTTCGTAGGAGCCTATACCCTCTATCCACGTCTTTTGAAAGGCCTCGTTGTCTGTACGGCATACAGTCCATTCCCGCAAATAACGGCGATTTGTTATTATACTATCTGCTGCCTGATCATAGTCGTAATTGATGATCTCTGGCCCTTTCAGACAATCGTCAACCGACAACACTTTGTATGATACCTTTGAATAATCTGAATAATCATCATACGAAAATGTCTCGAATGTATCGCCAGGCTTCAAAGAATAGTCGAACAGAAGGTATTCCTCCTGCATATCAGAGTCATAGAAATAAACTTTCTTGTCTTCCTCTCTGAGAAGTCCCACATTATGGACTACCTCACCCGAACTTGAATGCAGCCTAAAGTATGTCTTTCCATCCTTTACCACTTTTTCATTCGTCAACATGTATTTCAATTTTTTGACCTGGTCGCCTTTTGAAACGACCATGTGCCACTGCCTACCCTCTTCAACCAATGGGAGGAAAACATTCGTGGAAGTTTGCGCACTTGCCAACATTGGCGAGAGCATCAAGATGAATAGGAATAATAGTTTCTTCATAGCTGTTAATGTATTTGTTATTATTATCATTCGTATTTTTTACTTGCTGTTGAGTATCTGTTCCAGGGTGATGTCCGGGTTGCTCTCGCCGAACACGTCTTTTTTCAGTTTGAGCTTACGATGCTGGACGGCTGAGATGGTGATGCAGTAGATGTTGCCGATGGTTCGGTTGCTGAGTCCGAGCCGTGTGAGGATGCACAAGTGGATGTCGTCTTCCTGCATGTTGGGGTATTGCTCGCGCAGATGGGCAAAGCGGTTACCGTCAATGGCGTTGAGCGTGCGCTCTATCTCGCTCCATTCGTGCGGACTAAGATAGATAAGCGCGTCGCCGCTCTGGTTCAGCTTCTTCAGCACTTCCGTGCGTTCGAGAATGAAGTTTTGCAGGAACGCCACCACTTCGTTGGCTTGGTGCAACAGGGTCTTCTGGTGCTCAGCCTCCTGCAGGAGCCGGTGTTTCTCCTGTTCCTGCATACGGATGCGGTAGCGTAGTGCCAGCACCACGGCAAGAAGGATGATGGCCGCAGCAATGATGACTATAAGGAGAGTACGTCCATACATCTTTGAGCGGTACTCCAGTTGCTGTTTTTCCATTTCCTGGCGAAGCGTCTCCTGATAGTACTGATCTTTCTGCTCAAGAGCCTTGTAATAGATGTCCTCAATCTGTTCGAAGGCTTCGTCCACGCTGTCCTCCACCGCTGTGGCGCCCAACCGTCGTAGCGCTATCTTGGCGAGATTACTTTGCACGATATATGCCAGATGAACATCGCTGCCCGGATCAATCTGCCGATAAACTGTCTCTGCCGAATCGAGCATGTTGAGGCTGAGGTAACTGCGGGCAAGTACTTGCAGCGTGCCTGGTCTCAAGTCGGTTGTCGCCGTACTTTCTGCCAGCCGGGCATAGTCAACTGCCTGCCGATAGTCTTCCTTGGCCCAGGCGATGTTTGCAAGACTGGTGCGTGTTTGGCACATCAGATCGGTCATCTGCTTCTTCTTTGCTATATCGTAGGCACGGCTGACGAAATCGAGTGCCTCGTCGTAGGAGCCTTCTGTGGTGAAAGCCACTTGTGCGGCGTAAGTACCTGCAAAGTCGAGCAACATGACATTGTTTCGTTCGTCATCAGGATGCTGCTCATAGACAATCAGGGCTTTCTTCATCAGCCGTAACGCTTCCTCTGGGTTGCTCTGCGACAACGCTTCTGCCAAACGTTGGTGCGCGATGTAATTGGTGTGCCAATCCTCCGAGGCTTCCGATAGTTGTATGGCCTTTCGCAGTAAGGTCTCACCCTGGCGGATGCTGTCGTTGGCCAGGGCGGTCTCCGCTTCCTCCAAACAGCGTGATGCCTCCTGCTGCTGACTGCATGCAACCATCAGGACACCTATTATTAATATGGACAATGACTTTGCAAACATAATTGTCTTTTTTCGTTGATTTCACGGTTGCAAAGTTACGATATAATTTTGAAAGTTGTTTAATCAGCCTATGGAAAATATGAAAATAGGAATTAAGTAGAAACTTTTGAAAATCAGTGAATTGTAAAATAATAAACGCCGCAGCCTATGGAAAACCTTTGGCGAAGGTATGGAAGGATTAGGCT
>Ga0247611_10005417_pt1 | contig 16909 bp, 10 predicted proteins | sample 177DNAGHGhighgp2_FD_192422 | JGI IMG/M metagenome (GOLD analysis project Ga0247611, IMG submission 192422) | Sheep rumen microbial communities from Palmerston North, Manawatu-Wanganui, New Zealand - 1770 DNA GHGhigh gp2 | ecosystem: Host-associated > Mammals > Digestive system > Stomach > Rumen... | reverse complement strand
GCGTTACGTGCAGCGAGCATGAACGACAACTCGTTAGAGTCAACTGGGTGCATCTTACCATCGTAAACAATCACGCGAACGTCGCGGGCATAAGAACCTGTCAACGGGCCCTGCTCCATACGCTCCATGATACCCTTCAGGATAGCGGGCATGAAGCGCATATCGATGGCACCACCAACAACGGAGTTAATGAAGACGAGCTTGCCGCCCCACTCCAGATCTTTCTCTTCCTTCGACTTGATGTTCATCTTGAACTCCTGGCCGTTGATGGTGAACGAGGTAGGATCAGGCATGCCGTCTGTGTATGGCTCGACAATCAGGTGAACCTCACCAAACTGACCAGCACCACCAGACTGCTTCTTGTGACGATAGTCGGCACGAGCCATCTTCGTAATAGTCTCACGATAAGGAATCTTAGGCTCCTGATACTCGACCTGAATCTTCTCGTTGTTCTCCATACGCCACTTCAAGGTACGCAGGTGGAACTCACCCTGACCATGAACAATAATCTGGCGCAACTCCTTAGACTGCTCGACGACCCATGTGGGGTCTTCCTGGCGCATCTTCTGCAGAGCAGCCATCATCTTCTCGGTCTCAGCCTCGTTGACGGCCTTGATGGCACGAGAGAATTTGCTATTCGGATACTTGATGAAGTCGAACTTGTTGTCGGTGTCCTTACCATTCAAGGTGTTACCGGTCTTCACGTCCTTCAACTTTACGGTACAGCCGATATCACCAGCGCGCAACTCATCAACCTGAATACGGTTGGCACCAGCGCAAGCATAGAGTGTACCCATACGCTCCTTAGAACCACGGTCGGCATTGGTCAGGTCGTCACCGCTCTTCACAACACCACTCATTACCTTGAAGTACTGGACTTCACCGATATGAGGCTCAACACCGGTCTTGAAGAAATAGAGTGACTCAGGACCATTGGCGTCAGCAGGAACCTCCTTGCCGGCAGCATTCTTGATGACGGGCATCTCGCTGACGAAGGGAACCACGTTTCCGAGGAACTCCATCAGACGGCGAACACCCATGTCACGACCTGCGCAGACGCAGAATACGGGGAAGATAGAGCGTGTTACCAAGCCCTTGCGGATACCCTCACGCATCTCGTCCTCGCTGAGGTCCTCGCTCTCGAAGAACTTCTCCATCAGCGTGTCGTCGCCAGCGGCAGCAGCCTCAACCAAAGCGGCTTTCCACTCCTTGGCTTTCTCCAACTGGTCGGCGGGAATATCCTCGATGATGGGAGCACCACCCTCGGGCTTCCAAGAGTATTTCTTCATCAACAATACATCGATGACGCTGTTGAAGCCAGCACCTGTCTGGATAGGATACTGAACGGGCACACAGTTTGGACCATAGACCTCCTTCAACTGATTCAGAATTTGGTCGAAGTCGCAGTTGTCGCGATCGAGCTGGTTTACCAAAAAAATAACGGGCTTCTTCAGCTTCTCTGTGTTGCGGAAAGCATTCATCGTACCCACTTCAGGGCCATACTGACCATTTACCACAATCACGGCCTGATCGGTAACGTTCATGGCAGTGATAGAACCACCCACGAAGTCATCAGAACCCGGACAGTCGATGATGTTCAGCTTTTTGTTGTTCCACTCTACATGAAAAACAGTTGAGAACACCGAGTAGCCATATTCCTGTTCAACAGGGAAGTAGTCGCTCATGGTGTTCTTACCCTCTACTGTACCGCGGCGCTTGATGATGCCAGCTTCGTAGACCATACTTTCGGCAAGAGTAGTCTTGCCGCTACCCGCACTGCCAATCAAGGCAATGTTTTTGATTTCGTTAGTTTGATAAACTTTCATACGTTTTAATATTTTAGGTTGTTTATTTGACTAATCTCAGCAGTTATTACTGCAAAGCGAGGCTAAAGGTAAACATTTTCACGCGAAAAACCTACGAAAGCTTTCAAATATTAAACTTTATTAGTACTTTTGCAAACAAATTGCCTACAATATGGCTGGATTATATATTCATATCCCATTTTGCGCCAGTCGTTGTATCTACTGCGGCTTCTATTCTACTACGCGTCTAGACCTGCGCCAGCAATATGTCGATGCTCTGATAAGGGAATTAGTAGAAGTTGGTAAGAGTAAGATGTTAAAAGACGATAGCATAAGTACCGTCTATTTGGGGGGGGGAACGCCCTCACAGTTGACAATTCCACAATTGCGTCAGCTTTTCGATGCTATATATATATATAATAAGGTGGAGTCCGGTGCCGAGGTTACTGTTGAGATGAATCCTGATGATGTGTCTGTTCCATATGCTGACACATTGCGCCAACTCGGTATTAACCGTGTATCCATGGGTGCACAGACATTTGACGACGAACGGTTGCGGTGGCTAAACAGAAGACACACTGTTGCACAGGTTGGTCAGGCCGTCACAATACTCCGTGCTGCCGGTATTCGCAACATCAGTATTGACTTGATGTATGGTTTTCCGAATGAAACAATTGATGATTTTGTGCATGACATTGACGAGGTAATTAAACTCGATGTAGAGCACATCTCTGCTTACTGCCTGATGATTGAAGAGGGTACAGAACTTTATCGTAGATACGGCGATAAGCGAGTACGAGAATACGATGATAGTAAGGAGGAAACCGAGCGTAAAATGTACGAACTGCTTATTGATAAATTGACCGCTGCAGGATACGAGCATTACGAAATCAGCAACTTCGCCCGCCCTGGTTTTCGCTCGCGTCATAACTCCAGCTATTGGACTGGTGTGCCCTACATTGGGCTTGGTGCTGCGGCGCATTCGTTTGACGGGCACTTGCGTTCATGGAACGTCAGCGACATCCAACAGTATATTGCAGCTGTCAACCGTGACGAACGGCTTAACGAGGAAGAAGAACTATCAGCTACAGACTTCTATAACGAGCGAGTTATGCTGGGGCTGCGCACTTGCGAAGGCGTTGATCTCAGCGCACTCAGTGATGATGAGCGTAACTATTGTATTCAGGAGGCGCAACCATTCCTCAGTGACGACATTTTACTTCTCACTGATAACCGTCTTGTTCTGACAAGGAAAGGACTCTTTGTCAGTGACTACGTCATATCATCACTTATGCAGGCTTAGTGGAGATCGGTATTGTCTCCATCGTATTCCGTTTTATCGTCTATGCCAGCCTCAGTAAAAGCTTCACGGCGCTCCACGCAGGTTCCACATTTACCGCAATGCTTCTCGCCACCTTTATAGCATGACCACGTCTTTGAGTAGTCGATGCCAAGAGCCTTGCCGCGACGGGCGATATCGGCCTTGGTAATATTGGTGTAAGGTGAGCGCAGATGAACGTTGACGAAGGTACCAGCGCAGGCAGCCTGGTCAAAGGCATCGACAAATTCTGGTCGGCAGTCTGGGTAGATGGTGTGATCGCCACCGTGATTGGCCATCATCACGTATTTCAATCCATTGCTCTCTGCAATGCCCACGGCGATAGACAGCATGATGCCGTTACGGAAGGGCACAACGGTTGACTTCATGTTGTCGTCAGCATAGTGACCCTCAGGAATCTCCTCGCCACCCTTTAACAGTGAACTGACGAAATACTTGGTCATAAAATCAAGAGGTATGGTGATGTGACGGATGCCCAAATGCTCACAATGCCACTGGGCAAATGGAATCTCTCGTTTGTTGTGCTTTGATCCGTAGTCAAAGGATATGGCCAGAGCGATGCGCTCTTGCTCATCGTACAATAAGGTGACACTGTCTACACCACCGCTTAATATCAATACTGAATCTTTCATATTATCCAAATAATGCTCTAAGTGCTTCTTCTACTTTTCGGACGGGAACGAGTTCGATTTTGAATTTCTTACGATTGAGGGCTGAGAGGTTGTATTTCGGTATGATGATGTGTTGGAATCCCAACTTCTCGGCCTCGCTGATACGCTGTTCGATGCGAGCTACAGGGCGCACTTCTCCTGATAGTCCGACTTCGCCCGCCATGCACCAGCCCTCTTCAATAGGGGTGTCGACGTTGCTGCTGAGCACAGCGGCAATGACAGAAAGGTCCATCGCCATATCAGTAACACGCAGTCCACCAGCAATATTCAAGAAGACGTCTTTCTGCATCAGTTTGAAACCCACGCGCTTCTCCAAGACGGCCAGTAGCATGTTTAGTCGGCGCTGGTCAAAACCTGTAGCCGAGCGTTGTGGCGTACCGTAAGCGGCAGTAGAGACTAATGCCTGCGTTTCGACTAGGAACGGACGGACGCCCTCTATGGCCGACGAAATAGCCACACCAGATAGTCCATTGTGGTCCTCGGTCAATAGCAGTTCTGAGGGGTTCGATACTTGTCGCAAACCCGTCTGCTGCATTTCGTAGATACCCAGTTCGGACGTCGAACCAAAGCGGTTCTTGATACTGCGAAGAATACGGTACATATAGTGTTGGTCGCCTTCGAATTGGATGACGGTGTCAACAATGTGTTCCAGGATTTTTGGTCCGGCCAACGTACCTTCTTTCGTGATATGACCAATCAGGATAACGGGTATGCCACTAGTTTTGGCAAAGCGGAGTAGGGCAGAGGCGCATTCGCGTACCTGGGCGATGGAACCGGCACTCGACTCAACATCTTCAGTGGAAATGGTCTGAATGGAGTCAATGATAATCAGTTCGGGCTGTATTTCTTTGATGTGTTCGAAGATAGCTTCGAGAGAATTTTCGCAGAGAATGAGAAAGTTGTCGTTGTTGTCAGTGGTAAAACCACCGTCAGCACTGAGTCGCTCGGCACGCATCTTCAGCTGGTGGGCGCTTTCCTCACCACTGACATAAAGAACGCGCTTGTCCGTCAGGTTCAGCATGGTTTGTAGTGTTAACGTCGACTTACCGATGCCCGGTTCGCCACCAAGGAGCACGATGCTACCAGGAACAAGTCCGCCACCCAGTACACGATTCAATTCACTGTCGTGCATATCTATACGTGGGTCATCGTGAGCAGAAATTTCTTTTAGGCGCAGCACCTTGTTTTCGCGCAACTGGCGCCCCGCCGATGCTGCTGCCGACGTAGCTACTACCTGCTTCTTGGTATCGGCTACCTTAATCTCTTTATACGTGTTCCACTGTCCGCAAGCAGGACACTTGCCTATCCATTTCGCTGATTCCTGTCCGCAATTCTCACAGACATACATGATCTTATCCTTTGCCATAGTGGCTACAAAATTACGAAAAATCTTGCAAAACTGCAAATATTTTAGTACTTTTGCAGCGATTATGAAGAAATCAATAATAATAATGATATCTTGCGTATTGCTTTTAATGGCATGCGGTAAGAGTTATGAGGAGACGAAGCGTGAGGCTGCCGAGAATCGTCGTGAAGCTATGCGCAGGGATTCGTCCGCTCTGAAAGTAGCCGTGCTACCAACATTAGATTGCCTCCCTCTGTATGTAGCAGAATACTATCAATTGTTCGATTCCGTTCATGGTGGTGTCCGCTTGAAGCATTTTACTGCTCAGATGGACTGCGATACCGCGATAGAGCGAGGCAGGGTAGAGGGTATGGTGACTGATCTAGTACGGGCTATCCGTATGCAGCAACGTGGACTAAAACTTCGCTATGTGACGGTGACAAATGCCTACTGGCAGCTTATCACCAATCGCAATGCCCGCATTCATCAACTAAAACAGTTGGACGACAAGATGGTTGCTATGACGCGATTCTCATTTACTGATATGCTGACTGACAAAGTCGTTGATTCTGTTAAACTGAAGGAAGAACGTGTATTCAAAATACAGATTAACGATGTGAATGTTCGTGTACAGATGTTGCAGAACAACGAGATGGATGCCCTTTGGATGACTGAACCACAGGCCTCAATGGCCCGTTTAATGAAACATCAAGTCATTTATGATTCGCGTACTACAAAGATTCAACCTGGTGTGATGGCTTTTCGCGAAAAGGAGATGCGTCATCCAGAACGTGGTAAACAGTTGGTATTATTCGTCAAGGCTTATAATCAGGCTTGTGACTCAATCAACAAGAATGGATACAAATACTATCATGATCTCATCATACGATATTGTAATGTTAGAAAGGAGGTCGTGGACTCACTGCCCGATGTTAGGAAGAATCCGTATGTACACGTACGTGGTCCACGTCAGGAGGATGTAGCTCAGATAGAGAAGTGGTTGGGTGTGAAGGTCGTGAAAAAAGATGAGACTAAAGGAGTAAAGCCAACAGCAAAAACCAAAAAGGCTAAAGCGAAAGGTAAGAAGTAATGGGAGCAATTGATACATCGCTGCAGCGTATCTATGCACAACTGCGGGCAGGCAATGCTGGACTAGCCATCATGGAGTTGGACACCTATTTGATGGCGTGGCCTAACCAGCAGACTCGCGAGAAATTGGAAACGTTGAAGAGCGAATACGACTTGATGGCTGACTACTGGATACAGGGCGCCACCGACCCGGAACGTGATACACAATACAATAAACTATTGCAGCGCATTTATGTGCTGATGGCCAATATCGCCATCCACCGACACCTGAGTGCCACGTCGTTCCTTCAGCAGTTGCACAACAATGCCCGTCAGACGGGACGTCCAATGAATTTGGAAGAAACGCGTCAAGAGATGGAGAACTTTGTGAGTGAGGTGGCTATGCTGGAACTAGAGCCTGAACATACACGAAAGCAGAAAACTCTAACCCTTTATAAGGCTCATCAGCAGCAGATGAATCAATTGTTTGGTTTCTTGCTGACATCGAACATGTGGACAGACAGTACGGGACGTGTGTTGGAGGAAATTTTGGTTTCGCCCACTATCGATGCTGTCGACCAGCAATTATTGGTGTCGGCGGTAATGTTGTCTTTGATGAATCGTTTTGACATAGTGAAGTTTCGTACGTTGGTTGGCGTGTATCGTCGTTCGACTGATGAGCATGTGCGCCAACGAGCCCTTGTTGGTTGGGTATTGGGCATTGACGATGACATGCGTCAGATTTATCCTGAACAGCGTGCTTTAGTCGAGGAACTATTGAAGTCGAAACGCGTATGCAATGAGTTGACGGAGTTGCAGATTCAGATGATATATACGATGGATGCCGAGAAGGATACGAATACTATCAATAACGAAATCATGCCCGACATCATCAATAACCAAAATTTCCGCGTGACCAGAAATGGTATCGAGGAGGTGGAAGACGACCCCTTGGAGGATGCGCTACATCCGGATGCCTCAGAACAGCGTATGGAGAAGTTAGAACAGTCGTTCCAACGCATGATAGACATGCAGCGCAAGGGAGCTGATATCTTCTATGGTGGTTTTTCGCAGACAAAGCGTTTCCCATTCTTTTATGATATATCCAATTGGTTCGTGCCATTCTTTTTGCAACATCCTGATATTGCTCAGTTTGTTGATAAGTATGAGAACAACCGTTTCTTAGAGTCATTGTTGAGCAAGGGACCGTTCTGTAACAGTGACAAGTATTCGTTTCTGATTGCTTTCCAACAAGTCATCAATCAATTGCCGGAAAGCGTTCGCCAGGCTATGAAGCGTGGTGAAGCCGGCATGGGTGAGATGGCGCCCGATGAAAGTAAGCAGCAGACGTCAGCGTACATCCGTCGCAACTATCTGATGGACCTGTACCGATTCTTCCGTCTGTTCCCCAACCGTCAGGCGTTCATTAATCCCTTCGACCGTCATGCTTCTTATTTGCCCGTCTTCTGTTTTTTCTGTTCGAGTCAGTTTGTCAATACACCGCTGGATGCCTATAAGCCTGAAGTGGTGCGGGTTATGAATAAGCATCGCTATTTTAGCGAGATGAACCAATTGCTCGACACCTTCCCTGATTCGATGCATGATGTGCAGTACTATCTGTGGAAAGAGGATTTCTCGGCTGCTCTCCAGTTCGAGCCTGACAACGAACGAGCCTTGTCAGCCAGAGCACGTTCTTTCTTCAGTGACGGGATGTATGAGGAGGCCGATGAAGACTACGAACGTTTGCTATTGTTGCATCCGGGCAAGATAAGCTATATGCTGAATAAGGCAATATGTCTGGTAAATCTAGAAGAATACGAGGATGCCCTGAAATTACTCTATCAGTTGAACTACGAACATGAGGATGATGTCAATATCCAGCGTGTGCTGGCATGGACATTGACGTGTGATGGTAAACTGGAACAGGCTGATAAACTTTATCAAAAATTAATCAGCAGCGACAGTGTTACCAGCGAGGATTACCTGAATATGGGCTATTGTCAGTGGCTATTGGGAAACATTAAGGAAGCCGATGCTTGTTTCGACCAGTATTACACTTTGGGTGGTGACTATTATGAGGTGTTCCGCAATCAAGAATGGTTATATCATCGCGGTATTACTGATACAGACATCCGACTGATGCAGGCGATGGTCATGCAACATGATTCTGCTCGTAGGGCAGAAGAAAGAAGCAACGATCTTCCGTTTTAGAGGAATGGCTGCAGCAGATGGGCAAACCATCCACGGAATTTCTGCCAACCTGTACGGAACTCATCCCACGTTTCGTCTGTCAATTGGAACGACTGTTGCTTGTCGCGCCAGAACATGTCATCAAGTTCCTGTGTGGTATTCTTGTCTATAATCACTGCATTTTCCTCAAAGTCGCATTTCAAACTGCGTGCATCGAGATTGGTGCTTCCAACGGTGCAATAGCGTCCGTCGACCATCATAATTTTGGAATGGTGAAATCCGGGCTTGTAGAGCCACACGATTGCACCACGCTTCTGTAGTTTGCGTGCCTGATATAGGGCACAATCGGGCGTCAGTGGAATATCACTTTTCGACGACAGCATAATCTCTACCTTTACCCCTCGACGGATGGCTTTGGTAAGTGCACGGGTTACAGTGGGAATCAGTGTAAAATAGGGATTGATGATATGGATAGAGTCTTGCGCCTGGTTGATAGCGTTGATATAGAACGTGCGCATAATCTTGGGTGTGATGCCAGGCTCTCTATTGATGATACCCACCATTTTACAACCTTTAGTGGCGGTGGTATCAGGTTTCAATGCCGTAAATGTAGTTGCTGTGCCTCCGCGGAAATATTTGGTACCATGAACATTCTGCTTAGTTGAACGGTTCCAGATACGTAGGAATATACTCTGCAATTCGTTGACGGCATCACCCTCAATGCGGCAGTGCATATCACGCCATTCACCCACTTGTTCCGTACCTTTTATGTAATAGTCGGCCACATTCATACCGCCTGTATAAGCAATCTTGCCATCGATGACTACAATCTTTCGATGGTCACGACCATAGATGTGGTTTATCCAAGGGAATCGGATAGGGGAATACTCTACGATGTCTATACCTTCTTCGCGCAGGGGCTTTAGGTGGTACTTCTTCAGTGGCTGGTTGTTCGAATCATTGCCAAAGCCGTCAAACATGGCACGAACCTCCACCCCCTGTCTACTTTTCTCCTTTAGCAGGTCGAATAGTAGCATTGCAATAGAGTCATTCCGGAAATTGAAATATTCTAGGTGGATACTGCTCTTGGCCTGCCTGATGGCTTGGAACATATCGTCGAACTTCTGTTGTCCTGATAGCAACAGCGTCACACTATTGTCGTGTGAAAAACAGATGTTGTTTTTACGCAATGTCTGAACTATCAGTGAGTCGCTCGTCTGAGCACTCACTGATAGGGTTGTGATAGTAAAAATGGTTAGAATAATTTTCCGAGACATGCTTACTTCTTGTTTTTTAGGCGATACTCCAAAGGTGTCATGCCAAACTTCTCCTTGAAGATATTGACGAAGTTCTCGGCCGTCTTGAAACCAATGTTGATAGCCAACTCACTCATGTTGACATTTGTGCTGACAAGCAGTGTACATGCATGCTTCAAACGAATATCGCGTACCACCTCGGCAGGCGTCTTCGTCGTAATAGAACGTATTTTGTGGAAGAACGGTACGCGACCCATTCCCATGGCGGTTGCCATCTCTTCGAGACTGATTTGTCCACGACTCATGTTCTGCAGCACAAATTGTTCTACATTGCGCATGAGTTGCTGGTCCATTGATTCACTCATTGAGTAATCGCCAATGGTATTGCCACCATAGTACTTCTGGTGCATCAGTTCACCCATGTTCTGGGTTGCAGATGCATTCTCAATAGGCTGCTGTTCTTTGGTCGTTTCCTGTTCCTCATCGCCAGCTTCACCTTGATGCTTGGCTTTCAGTTCATCGAGGTCTTCATATACCATTGTTGCTGTGGTCATACTAGCGTTACGACCTTCAATCATACGTGTTTCGCTACCCTCAATGACATCCTGATTCATTTCGAGAGGTCCAAGTCCCATCAGCTTGTTGAAACGCATGACAGCCTCTTGTACATTAAATGGCTTAGCCAGATAGTCATCAGCAGCCAGTGTAATGTTCTGATCGGTCATGTCCTGTTGTGTCAGCACGCCATCCGTCAGCAGTACAAACTTCGTCTTGCTACGGCGGCTGTCCATCTTGAACTGTGTACAGAGTTCACTACCTGTCATCGGTGTTAAGTTCTGCTTGCAGATGACAAGATCAGCATTCAGAGTCTCGATATCTGGCAGTGCTTCTTTAATGGTAGCATAAGCGTGGAAATTGTAGACGTCACGTAGGTGCGCATTCATGAAGTTCAGGAACTCGCGATTGTCGTCAATCAGTACGACAGCAAACTTCTTGGCCTGCGAGTCTACTTTCAATGGCTTGACATCTATGGCGAGTTCGTTGCTGACGTTGTAGGCCAATGCAACCTGTCCCTTGTCGTTCAATTCCAAGCGATCTTTAGCTGACGACGTAGCCTGTTTTTCAGGATTCTCCAATACAGACTGCATTTCTGAGATTCGTGTGATGACCTGTAGCAACTGGAAATGCAGTGAATTCAGTTGCTCGCGGCCCTCCAGTGTTTGCTCGTTTTCTGCCATACCCCCAATGATGGTCGTCATGCGAGCCATAGGCTGTCGCAAGTCATCACTGGCCAGTTTGATTTCCTCACGCTGTCGTTTCAACTCTTCAATGACAGCCTTCTTACTCATCCATATATGCTTCACTTTGCCAATACCATAGCGCCAGATGACGAGAGCTACGATGGCTATGATGACGTATAAGGTGAGCATCCACCAAGACAGCCACCATGGACGATCTATAGTGATGTCAAGTTTACGCTCTTGATTGCTGACGGCACCATCCGCACTGACAGCCTTTACATGTAATGTATAGTCACCACTACTCAGGTTTTGAAATTTAACACCATGTAGCATGGCATCACCATTACGCCAGTCATTGTCGCGACCTTCCATCCAATACATGAACTGTAGGCGTTCTCCTTTGTTGTAGTTGCCAGCAGCAAATTTAATGGTGAAAGTGTTTTGACTATTCTTCAGTTCAATCTTACTGCTTTCGTTGAGAGCCGATGTTAAAATAACACGATTGTCGTAGGCGTGTCCAGTCATAATCTCTTCTTCACCGATAAACAACTGGGTCAGCATCACGCGGGGTAGTGTTTCCTGATCGTCCTTTGCTCCTTCACGAACCCAGTTAATGCCATAGAGTCCGCCAAATATGACTTTACCAGACTGATTCCTTGACAGAATAGCACCCATATTGAATTCGTTGCTCTGTAGACCATCGTTAGTGCTGTAGTTATATAGTCCAAAAGCAAAAGTTCCGTCTTCATGATTGCGCTGCACAACGATACGGCTAATACCATTGCTGGTAGTCACCCATATACTTCCGCTCTTATCCTCAGCAATACCACAGATTGAGTTGTTGCATAGTCCGTCGGTTTCTGTAACATAGTAGAGCTCGTCTGACTCAGGGTTCAGTATGTTGATACCTTCGCGCGTACCTATCCATATTAGTCCTCGCGAGTCTTCATGAACCTGTGTGATATAGTTGTTGGTAAAAGAGAGCAAATTGGTCGTATTACCCGTTAGCACAGTTTTTTTGCGGGTCGACAGGTTGAGGATGATCATTCCCTCGGCCGTACCAATCAGCAGATTGTTGTCTGTACCGTAATAGAGTGAGGTGATGTTGTTGGTATTCAGCATGCCGTTCTCACGCGTATAGCTACTGAAAGTGTTCATCTTTGGACTGTACACCTGCAAACCGCCGTTGGTCGCTATCCATAGGTTACCCGTCTTATCAGCACACAAAGCGTTAATGTGGTCGTCAATCAATGATTTCATACTATCGCGAGCCGATGAATAGTAGGTGGTGACACCATCCTTGATACGTGTCAGTCCGTTTTGCTTCGATCCCACCCAAAGGCTGCCATCTGGTGTAGTTGCCATACAAGTTACTTTACGACTAGCCAACTGACCCTCGTAGTTGAGGATGCCTTTATCGCTCGTACCATACCATAGGTTGCCGTCTTTATCTTCTGCAATAGCTGTAATATCGCCAATCATGTCGGCTTCAAACTTATAGATATTGCTGCCGTAGTAGGCTATACCAGACTTCTCGGTTCCAACCCATAGCAGGTCGGTGTCGTCAACATAAAGGCTTTGTACGCCTATCACTTCTTGGATTATCTTATGCTGATCGTTGAAGTTGCGGGGTGCCACGTTCTCTGTTTCGTGGGTGTTGACATTCATGCGTATAAGACCTAAACGGTCGGTACCTATCCATATGTTACCGCTACGATCGCCGGCCATGCCGTTGACAATATGGTCTACACTGATACCGGTCAGTCCCAGTTGGTTGCCAATGTTTGTATCCCACTGGTTCGTGTTCTTGTTATACATCATCAATGTACCCTGTCCATAAAGCCAGATGTTGTCCATCTGGTCGGCAAAGGCTTTTAGTGACTTGCTGCGTCGTAGTCCGTGTTCGGCGATAAAGTCAGTCTGCCATACTGTGTGTTGTTGGTGCATGATGTCGCAACAGACCAAACGTCCGTCGTCATACACTAGTACGGCTCCGTCGCGACATTCGCTGATAGAACAAATCACACCCTGTGGAATACCCACCGCATCGTTGGTGTAGCCAAACTCGTAGCTGGTCTGTTGCTGTTGGTTATAGGCCACCACGCCCTTGTTGGGTATTGAGGCCCAGAAATTCTTGTGACGGTCCACATAGACTACATTAGGCTGTCCTTCAATACCCATGCGAGCATATACCTGCTTCATGTCGCGCTCGAAATTCTCCGTCTGGGGATGGTAGACGCAGAATCCGGCCGATGTTTCTATCCACAACGTACCCTCTAGTGTCTCCTGCATACTGATGATGTAGCTGTCAGGTAGCGATGAGCCGTCCTGCGAGTTACACTGGAAATTGCGGAACGTATAGCCGTCATAGCGGTATAAACCTGCTGTGGTACCGAACCAAAGGTAACCACGCGAGTCTTTCAGCACGCAGTTCACCTGACTGCTGGTCAGACCATCGCGTGCATCCAGTGTCTTGAACAGGTATAGACCTGCTACAGCCAGAGGTACTGCCAGCAATAAGACTATGAGTATTCTTTTCAGTTTGTTCATATCTTTTTAATTCTCAATTATCAATTCTCAATTATCAGTTCTCAAAGTACACAAGCGTAGCGGTCAACAATACCTAAAAGGTGGTTTTCGCTGTCAACTACCAGCACGTTGTGGATTTTATGTTTATTCATCAATTTCTGCACCTCAGCAATCTTGGTGTCTGGACCAACGGTCTTTGGCGTTCTTGTCATGATGTCGCTTACCGTTCGGTCGAAGAACTCTGCATTCCACTTTTCCATTGCGCGTCGGATGTCGCCATCTGTAATGAGTCCTTCGATGCAACCGTCCTTGATGGCTACCCCCAATCCTAGTTTACCTTTGCTCACGTGGATGATGGCCTCGCCTAGGTGCATGTTGGCTGTCAACATGGGTAAATGCTCAGTTAGCATCACGTCCTGTGCAGTGGTTAACAACCGCTTGCCCAACTCACCGCCTGGGTGGAACTGTGCAAAATCCTGTGGTTTGAAGTTCCTGCGTTCCATCAGTGCTACAGCCAATGCGTCGCCCATGACCAGTGTTGCCGTTGTTGAACTGGTTGGCGCTAAGTTCAATGGACAGGCCTCTTTCTCTACGCTAACGTTCAAGTGACAGGTAGAGTATTTGGCCAACAGCGACTGCGGATTACCACTCATGGCAATGATTGGAATGCCAAAATGCAGTACCATAGGAATGAATCGCAGTAACTCGTCTGTCTGTCCCGAGTTTGAGATAGCCAATACGACATCGCCTTGTGCCATGACTCCTAAGTCGCCATGATAGACGTCCAACGGATTCACAAAGAATGATGGCGTGCCCGTTGAAGCTAGCGTAGCTGCTATTTTGGCACCGATATGGCCACTCTTGCCCACACCTGTAACAATGACCTTGCCTTTGCACTGCATGATGAGTTCTACGGCACGATCAAAGTTGTTATCCATCTTTGGTATCAGGTCTAGCACAGCCTGTGCCTCGTCCTTAATACATTGTATCGCGTATTCTCTTGCGTTCATCTTATTATCTGCTCAATAAGGCCTTCAAGCTTGTCCAACTCCAGCATGTTTGCAGCATCGCTCAGTCCTTGGTCTGGGGTAGGGTGTACTTCGAAGAACCAGCCCGTAGCACCGAAGGCCTTGGCGGCCATTGCCATCTGCGGCACGAAACGACGGTCGCCACCCGTCTTGCCATCGGCTCCACCTGGTCGTTGTACACTATGCGTACAGTCCATAATCACCGTCGGACAAAGTTCCAGCATATCAGGGATGTTGCGGAAATCTACTACCAGATTGTTGTAACCCATCATGTTGCCGCGTTCCGTCAGCCACACATCTTTGGCACCAGCTTCGCGGGCTTTCTCCAATGGCCATCGCATGTCGTGACCCGTTAGGAATTGGGCTTTCTTAATATTGACGATACGCCCAGTTTTGCCAGCAGCTACCAGCAAATCGGTCTGTCGGCATAGGAAGGCAGGTATCTGTAGTACGTCACACACCTGACCAGTGGGCACAGCCTGCCATGCTTCATGAATATCCGTCAGCACGCGCAATCCATATTTTGACTTCACATCGTTCAACATGAGTAGTCCGTGGTCTATACCAGGACCGCGGAATGAACTAATAGAAGTGCGGTTGGCCTTGTCGAACGAGGCCTTGAATATGATGTCGATGCCCAGTTTTTTATTAATATCCACCAGCTTAGTTGCCACAGTATCAAGCAGTTCGGCTGATTCTATTACACATGGACCTGCTATGAATGTTGCCTTCATAATGCTTTCTTCTTGCATATATTACCTTGCAAAGGTAAGTATTTTATTTGAAACGTGCAAGAAATAATCGAATTTTTACATTATTATTAATAAAAAGCTGATTCGTATCTATGAATATTAAACTATATTTGTATTGTTAACTCTTTTTTGCTACATAATTGATTTAAATCAAGGAATTAAACTAAAATTAATTAAATTAAGGAAACCTTTATAATTATTCCAGGTTTTCGTATTACCTTTGCAATCGAAATAAATAACGACCGGCGGCGGTACTTGTCAAAGGTCAAGGTTTAACTTAAAAGAGAAAAAAGATGAAAAAGATTATGATGACCCTCGTGGTCGCAGCAATGGCAATGACAGTAAGTGCACAGGACAAGTGGTATGGTTCTAAGGAAGGTGGCTTCGCTCTGACTTTCAACGCTAATCCTGTTCTGAACTATGTTGGTAATATGTTTAATGGTAATACCAATAATTCTCTTGATGATTTTGAGGGTGTAGACGGTAAGGGTTTGTTCAATGGTACAACTATTACTGGTAAGTACTTCCTGAAGGACAACTTGGCTCTCGACCTTGGTTTCGGTTTCAACAACAATTACAATGTTACAAATCTTTACGATGGTGAAGATATTGAAAAGGTAACTTCTTATGGTCGTCAGGCTACTACCGCTTTCCATTTGAAGGCAGGTGTTGAGTATCGTATGTTCCCAGGACAGCGCCTACAGCCCCTCTTCGGCGCTGATGTAATCTTCCAGCACACCAACGATTGGTCATATAGCACTATTACTGAAGGCGAAGGTAAAGATAATTACACTTACTATGGTGCTCCTACCAATGGTTTGGGCCTGGTTCTAAATGCCGGTGTTGAGTACTTCATTATTCCTCAGATTTCCTTCGGTGCTAACCTGAACTTTGGTGTTGCAAAGCGTTGGACATGGAATTCTAAGGATAACAAACCTGAGGGTGAAGGTGCTGCCAAGAACTACTCTCGCATCTCTCACAAAGACATCAAGTTGATTACCAACAACCTCGGTGCCAATGTTTCTCTGAACTTCTACTTCTAAAGAACAGCATTAAAAATTTGATTTAATACTTGTCCGCCCGATTCCTATAAAAGGAGTTGGGCGGATTCTTTTATGGGTGGATGAATGATCCTAATTATTTTTTGACCAGGAAAAGTATATCACTTTCGGGTCGTCCGAGACGTTCCTTTCATCCGTTCCAACGTCACTTTGCGGTCGTTCCGATGATACTTTACCCCTGCAAAGTGCCATCGGAACGAGCGCAAAGTATCGTTACAACGACCGCAAAGCATGATACCTTCGGGTTGAAGGAACGTTACTTTTGTCTTGGAGATGATAATTCCTGCTGTCAACGATGCTTTTTATTGATTTATGTCAACAATATGTAAGAAAAAAAGCAAAAAGTTGACGAAAATTGTTTGCGCACACAGAATTATTTCTACCTTTGCACTCGAAAACAGATAACGACTGGCGGTCGTAAGACTAAAAGTCAAAGTTTAACACTTTAAATAAAAGTAAAAGAATTATGAAGAAGATTATGATGACTCTTGCAGCTGTTGCTGTAGCTGCTACAATGAACGCTCAGGTTTATCTTGGTGGTACTCTCGGTTTCACTTCTACAAAGGCTGATACTGAAGGTGCAAAAGCTACAACCAACTTCGAAATCAAGCCTGAAGTAGGTTA
>Ga0247611_10005416_pt1 | contig 16910 bp, 14 predicted proteins | sample 177DNAGHGhighgp2_FD_192422 | JGI IMG/M metagenome (GOLD analysis project Ga0247611, IMG submission 192422) | Sheep rumen microbial communities from Palmerston North, Manawatu-Wanganui, New Zealand - 1770 DNA GHGhigh gp2 | ecosystem: Host-associated > Mammals > Digestive system > Stomach > Rumen... | reverse complement strand
TGAACATATGGGGGGGGAAATTTCCTTTCCTATAAGCTATTGACGGTCTCTATGTCAAGTCCCGTGTATTTGGCTATCAACTCTGCCGGCATACCGTCGGCCTTCATCTTTAGGGCATTATCACGAATGGCTTCAGCACGACCTTCGGCACGACCTTCGGCACGACCTTCGGCACGACCTTCGGCACGACCTTCAGCACGACCTTCGGCACGACCTTCGGCACGACCCTCAGCACGCCCCTCAAGTTTGCCTTCACCCCGGGCGGTGACAATCTGGTCGGCCAGAATGACACGGTCGTCAATGTAACGGCGGTATGCCATCTGCTCCTCACGGCTCATCCTGGCAAACAGCAGCTTTTCGCGGGCTTCCTGCAGGCCGGGCGCATTGGCATCCTCGGGTATGTCCGTGTTGGCCAGGAAGTAGCACCACTGCTCCAACGGCACCTTCGACCACTTGTTAAAGTCGTTCACCTTCAGGATGATGTACTCCGGGAACAGCTTATAGACGGCATCCACACCGAACTTCTGCTGCTGGAAGGTCGAGAGCTGCAGCACGTCGTCGTAGTGCTCGCCACGGAACTCGGTGCGGCCGCGATAGACGAAGTCCTTGCCCTGGCCCAGGTCGAAATAGACGATGTTGATGCTATACACCTTCTTCACGTTCTCGTAGTTCTTCCCGCTGTCGATGTACTCCGTGACCAGTTTCGACGCACCAAAGAGGATGCGCTGGAAGTAGGCATACTCCGACTCGCCCTGCACCTCAACGAGCAGCAGTTCGCCGTCCGCGTCCTCTGCCAGCAGGTCAACACGGTTCTGCTTGCCGTCGTCGCGATCCTTGTTGCCCTCGCTCTCCAGCAGGCGATGAATCTTCACCGGACGTCCCAGCAACGTCGAAACGAACCCTTCCAGCACGCCGAAGTTTGCCTTGTCGCGCAACAGGCGCTTCAGGGCCCAGTCGAAACTGATGAATGTCTTGTCTCTCATTGTCCTATTCCTTTCTTGACCGCAAAGTTACGCAAAAAAGCCGAAAGCGCAAAACTTTCGGCTTGGAAAATGCGTTTGGGATGTTTTAAGCCATTTTTTTAGTGTTTTTATAAACTTATGCGACAATATAACAAGACGTTTACATGCTTTTTTCGTACTTTTGCCGACAAAAATAGTTGATGATGGTGCAGCAAGAGAAGGTGCGCATCTATACACCTGATGGCAAGCGAATAGACAAGTTGCAGAAGGGCATAAACATCCTTGTCACGCCCGATGGCACCACGAGGAAGGTCTGGCTGTAAATATATAATCGGTGATTATGCTGACAGAGAAGACGATGGAGAAGCTGCGGATACTCGCAGAGTCGGCGAAGTACGACGTGTCGTGCTCGTCGAGCGGCACCGTGCGCAAGGGCAAGCAGGGCATGGTGGGCTCGACGGTGGGCGGCGTGGGCATCTGCCACTCCTTCGCCGACGACGGCCGCTGCATCTCGCTGCTGAAGGTGATGCTGACTAACTACTGCATGTACGATTGCGCCTACTGCATCAACCGCCGGAGCAACGACATCAAGCGGGCCACGCTCTCTGTCAGCGAACTGGAGGAGATCACGATGGAGTTCTACCGTAGGAACTACATCGAGGGTCTCTTCCTGTCCAGTGGCGTCGTGCGCAATCCTGACTACACAATGGAGCGGCTGGCCGCCATTGCCCGCGACCTCAGGACGGTGCACCGCTTCAACGGCTACATCCACCTGAAGAGCATCCCCGGCTGTTCGCAGGAACTGCTGAACGAGGCAGGGCGCTATGCCGACCGCATGAGCGTGAACATCGAAATTCCCAAGGAGGAGTCGCTGAAACTGCTGGCTCCCGAGAAGGACCATAAGAGCGTGTTCCAGCCCATGAAGCTCATCCAGCAGGGCGTATTGGAGAACAAGGAAGACCGCAAGAAATTCCGCCATGCGCCAAGGTTTGTGCCGGCAGGCCAGTCTACGCAGATGATTGTGGGGGCGACGAAAGAGACGGACAAGGATATCCTCCAGATGTCATCGATGCTCTACGGACAGCCCACCATGCGGCGCGTGTATTACTCGGGCTATGTCAGCGTGAACACCTACGACCCGCGCCTGCCCGTGCTGAAGCAGCCGCCCTTGGTGCGCGAGAACCGGCTCTATCAGGCCGACTGGCTGCTGCGGTTCTATCACTTCAAGGTCGACGAGATCGTCGACGACATGCACGCGAACCTTGACCTTGAAGTAGACCCCAAACTGGCCTGGGCGCTGAGACACCCGGAGGCGTTTCCTGTGGATATCAATACGGCCGACTACGAGCAGCTGTTGCGCGTGCCGGGACTTGGTACGAAGTCAGCCTGGCTCATCGTGAACAGCCGTCGTTTCAATCGCCTCACGTCATTCGACCTGAAGAAGATGGGTGTGGTGATGAAGAAAGCAAAGTACTTCATCACCTGCAACGAGCTCACCTCGCAGTTCTCGCAGCCCATCATTGGCATCAACGAACTGCGGCCAGAACGACTGCGCCCCTTGCTGGTTAGCAAGGCCCAGCAGAAACGGGCGGCAGCCGAACAGCAACTCTCCCTTGATTTCCAGGACGATGCAGAGAAATAAAAGATTCCGCAAGTGTCAATGACCTTGCGGAATCTTGCTGTTTACCCTTATGTACTCCCCGGTAATGATCTATTCGTCTCTGTATTCGAGGATGTCGCCAGGTTGGCAACCTAATTCGCGGCAGATGGCTTCGAGTGTGGTGAAGCGCACGGCCTTGGCCTTACCAGTCTTCAGGATGGAGAGATTTGCCAGCGTCAAACCAACCCGCTCTGCCAGTTCGCTCAGCGACATTTTGCGCTTGGCCATCTCTACATCGAGATTTACAATTATCTTTCCCATAAGCACTATATGGTTAATTCCTGTTCTTCCTTCAGCTTCATGGTGTCCTTGAGGAACTTGGGTACAAGGAAGAATACAATGGTAACCCAGTACATGCCGCCTGTCGTGGCTGCACGCATGCCCTGAATGTCGCCATAAATGACAACTGCCATTACAATGGTTATAACCAAAAGTAAAGCCGTAGTGAGCGGATTCTCTACCGCATTGCGAAAAAAATTGTTTGTACTCATAATGTTTATTGTTTTAATGGTGTTATTTATTGATTTCATTTATGGATTTATCGTATTTCGATATGCAAAAGTAGAAACTATTTTTCGTTCCGACAAACAAAATCGATAAAACTTTATTGAATTTCGATATATTTACCATTTCGTTTTCGTTTTGTATGGTTCTCGCTTATCAGATAAATCTCTCACGCCCGGCAATAATAATAGATTCTTTTGCACTCGCTTCATCGATTTTTTCGTACCTTTGTCACCAGTTATGACGGTATATGTGTTTGACGGAACGATGGACGGGCTGCTGACGGCGGTGTTCGACGCTTTCAACCTGAAGGAAGAGCCGAATGAGTTGCTGGCGGAAGGCGATGCGCTGCCGCTGTTCTGCGACCATACCTACCACGTGACGACAGACGAGGAGAAAGCCCGGCGGGTGTGGACGGGACTGGAGAAAAAGTTGGCGCGCGAGGCCCTGCGGCTGATTTCCGTCAGCTGGCTGTCGGAACTGCGGGAGCTGAACACGCCGCTGTTCCTATATATATGTAAGGTATTCCGACAGGGGGATATATCACGGAACTTCGCCGATGCGGATGTGCTGGCCGTGACGAACATCGCCCGCCGTGTGCTGCATGAGCAACTGAGGATGAAGCAGTTCATCCGCTTCCAGAAAGCGAAGGACGGCACGTATCTCGCTGTCGTCTCGCCAGACCACAACGTACTGCCCATCATCATCGACCACTTTCAGGACCGCTTCAACGATCAGCCGTGGCTGATATATGATGCGAAGCGGCACTACGGGTACTATTATGACGGGAGAACCGTCATACGTGTGACATTTGAGAACGAGGCCGCAGTGCCTTTTGATTTGAGGAACGGCAAGATGGATGCCGACGTGCTGAGCGACAACGACCAGCTGTTCCAGGACCTCTGGCGCACGTACTTCAAGGCCATCTGCATCAAGGAACGCATGAACCCTCGCAAGCAGTTGAAGGACATGCCGCGCCGCTATTGGAAATACATGACGGAAAAAAATTAAGATATGACACAGCAATACGCATTATTCTTCGATATCGACGGCACGCTCGTGAGTTTCCAGACCCACGAGATTCCCGCGTCGACCATTTTCGCGCTGACGCAGGCCAAGGCCAACGGGTCGCGGGTGTACATCGCCACGGGCCGTCCGCCCATTATCATTACCAATCTGGGCGCTATTGAGCACTTGATTGACGGCTACATCACCACCAACGGCGCGCTGTGCTATGTGGGCGACGAGCTGGTGACGTGCCAACCCATTCCCAAGGACGACGTGATGACCTGCGTGGAGGATTGTCAGGAGAAGGGCAACAGCCTCATCATCGTGGGCCGGAAGGACGTGGCTGTCATCGACCCCAAGGGCGACGTCGACCGCATCTTCCGTCAGATGCTCGCCGTAAAGAACCTCGACAAGGCCTCGCCGCTCGACGTCGTGCTCCAGCAGGACATCCTCCAGCTGACACCCTTCTTCCCTGCCGACTACGAGCCCGTGCTCATGGCGCGCATGCCACAATGTGTGTCGGGCCGCTGGCATCCGGAGTTTACCGACATCACCGCCAACGGTGCCGACAAGGGCAAAGGCATCCTGGCAATGGCCCGCCACGAGGGTTTCGACCCCAGCCGCACAATGGCCTTCGGCGACGGCGGCAACGACACCTCGATGATTCTCCAGGCCGGCATCGGTGTCGCTATGGGCAACGCCATCGACACCCTGAAGCAACAGGCCGACTACGTCACCACCACTGTCGACGACAACGGCATCCTGAACGCCCTGCGACACTTTAACGTGATATAAAAGAACTATGGCAAGCAATACCGATTTTGTACAGTACATCGCCGACCAGTGTAGTGGTGCGGGCGAAATTATGGTGAAGAAAATGTTCGGCGACTACGGCATCTATTGTAACGGGAAAATCTTCGGACTCATCTGCGACGACTGTTTCTATCTGAAACCCACGGATGCCGTCCGGCCTCTGCTGCGCGTCGTTGATATGCGTCCGCCCTACGACGGTGCCAAGGACTACTTTTACATTGCCGATGTCGATGACCGCGACTACGTCTCACTCCTCGTCCGCGAGACCTGCAAGTCTCTGCCTGAACCGAAGACTAAGCCGAAGAAGCACAAGCGTGCAAAAGCATAGTTATCTTTTTTCTGAGAGAATCTTGTCGTTTGTCTTTTTTTTGAGTATCTTTGCATCGGAAAAGCATTTATAGAAACAATATCATCATGGATGTAGCATTCATTCTGGATAAGTATTTCAACAGTACGAAAGACGTCTCAATTGATGTGTTTGACGCTCAGTCTCTAAACGCGGTATATCAGGATGTTGTCAATTCAATGACCTCACATCTTGAAATAGAAGTCAGTGTTTTACAGGCTTTGAGCTACTGTCTGTATGAAATGATGGACAATGTTCATATTCATTCTGGAAAGCCATTGGGTACGGCAATGACGCATTATGATGATTCTCAAAAGACTTTACGCATCTTAATTGCTGATGATGGAATGGGAATCAGGAATTCGCTCGCAGAGAATGAAAAGTATAAAAATATCTCTGAACCTGAGGCACTAAGATTATGCATGAAAGACACGATAACTGACGGTAAAGGCATGGGATTCGGCCTTTATACCACTTCTCGCCTCATCGACAGCATCGGAAAAGAGTTCATTCTGCATTCTGGTAATCACAAACTGATTATCAAAGATGGAACCACTTCAGTCATCCAAAATGGGTTCTGGCAGGGGACTCTCATCTACATGGAAATCGGAACGAACGAAGAAATCGATCCCAATCAAATCGTAGACCACCGGACTGATATTACAGATGAATATAACGAGACATTTGTTGAAACAGAAGAATTGGAATCGCTATGGTAGAATTTAAATTCATTGACTACGGAACAGATTTTGGCACACGCGACATGGGTCAGAAGCTCCGTGAGAAACTATTACCGCTGATCAATGACAATGAAAAGGTTGTCCTTGATTTCACTGGTGTCAACGTGGTTTCAAACTCTTTTGCCGACGAATGTATTGCAAAATTATTGCTGGAAATGCCCTTGGCTGAGTTGAAGCGCCGCACTACATTCCGCGGCCTAAACCCATTGGCAGAACGTAGTGTCTTGGTGGCACTTCAACGAAGGTACAAAGTACTGACTGCTTAAGACACCTATCGTCATTTTTTCTCAAGATTAATTCTTGACCAGCAAATCGTAGCGTATATGGTCGTCGGTAACAGGACAGCCAACGGTTTTTCGCGAAGGAGTAGATGCTGACGTGGTGCGGACGACTTGTTTTGGACCTGATTTTGTAACAGTAGGTGTCGATGCAGCAGGAACAGCCTGAACTACGGAATCCTGTTGTGGCTGGGGCGTAGGCACTTTGATATAAATGGTGTCAACAAAAGCCGTCAACGGAGTATCGCTATTAGCGTTTGCCTGCGTCCAGATACCTAAAACGAAGCCGATGATGGCTTGCAGCAGGGCATTGCAGGATTCGTCCGTCCAGTAAGGCTCCTCGTGGATGGGGTCAATGACGTCCAGTTTCTTGCACAGCCAGTCGCGATATTCCTTCACGGCGAGGAACGATGCACAGACGATAGCCTTGTCCCTATGCATGCCCATACCCTCCTGGATGAGCCACTTCGGTATAATGGCAGCATCGCCGTTGGCAATATAGATGCCATCCTCATCCATACCTGCCAGTTCGTTATAGCTATAACGCAGCACTGCCTCGGAATAGATGCCACTGTCGAAATAGCGTTTGGCAAGGGACTTCATGCGCACCTCGTCGCCCTGCATGGCCAGATAGCACACCCAGTTGTCGAAGTCGAAGAACTGCATCTCGTCAGGAAGTTTTGCCAATGCAGCCTCAGCGTATTTCTTGAAATCGCCGTAGCCCTTTCCTTGCACCGACTCGCGGTAGGCACAGAAGTTAAAGGTGTAGCTGTCAGGGATAGCCTGTTCCATTTCGTGTACCACTTGTTTGGCAATCGAATCCGCCTGCTGGAACCAACTCATATAACGAGCCACATACTACCGCTTGTTTTCTTCATAATAATAAATTGAACATTTGACGATAGGCCTCCACCTTTTTGTCGAATGACAGTGGGTAGGCGCGGGAGGAGGAAGGGAGACGATAGAGGAGAAGAGCCTCACCCCCACCCCCTCTCCGAATGTCGAGGGGAGTAGTTACAAAAGTGTTGACCTTGGGAATGGCGGCAATGCCGAGCGAGGAGCAAATAGTTTCTGTGGCCTTTTCGCCTGTGGTGATGATGGCACGGAGATGAGGAAGTTGCTGGAGTAAGACAGGGATGTCAGTCGGCTCTACGACCTCGAGGAACTTGTCGGAAGCATTGTCCTGCAAGCGACGGATGGCAGTGGAGGTGTCGAAGAAGGCGAGCCCCTTTTCTTGGCAAAAGGCAATAATCTCGTCAATCTTGAATCGCTTGGCTTCGAGATCCACAAAGTGGTTCTTGTCGCCAAAGAATATCTGTCCCTCGATGCGCCAGTGGTCGTTGATAAAGTTCGGATAGTAAAAGTCCATACACCACCGCTTGCGCTGAGGTGGAAAACTGCCTAAGAACAGCACCTTTGCCTTCTCGGGCAGGAAGGGGCGTAATGGGTGATACTCTACCCCACCCCTACTACGGGCAATATTCTCTGTGTTCAGATAAGAGGTCATAGATTATATAATGGGATACTTCCCGTAGCTTCACGACTCCATATTATATCATCTTTTGTATCAGCATCTGCGTGTTGGCATACAGTGGCGTGTCGGTCTTACCGAGGACTGTGGCGGGCAGTGTGGCCATCTCCGCAAGGTTATCCATCGGCACCAATACGTTCTTCGCACCGTTCTCTGACAGCATTGATACGCGGTCGTTGAAGTTCAACGCACGTTCTATCGCTCCACCGATGCTGATGTTGCCAACCACCCCAAGACCGGTTTTCAGATTGCGTCCGAATACCGATGAAACGATAGCAGCAAAGACGGCTCCACCGATACCCTTATGCACGCCAACACCAAGTAGCACGGTCACCTGTACCGTCACGTCGATGTGCATCAGCGAGTGTTGTTGAGACAGAATAGCCCGTTCGTTGGCACGTATGTAGTTATAAGTATTCTTGATGTCCTCTTTAGCCTCTGTGGAGTTGCTACCTGTCACCGTCAGCTTGCCGTTGCCAGGCATAGTGATGACCTCAATCTTAATGAGCGACACCTTGTCGCCGTCACTGGTGGCCGTGTAGCAGGTCCCGGGCTGTAGCGGTGCATCCTCAATGAGGTTTGTACCACGTTCTTCTGGTACTGACACAAAGAATTCCTCCTGCGTTTCCTTATCGATATAAGAGAAGTTCGTATCCCAGAACTCCATACCGCCGATGCGTTTCAGCTGTTCCTTCACGCGGCGGCGCATTTCAATAGCCCACACCAGGTACTTGCGTACATCCTCCTTGGTGAACTCACCGTCGGGGTGCATCAGTTTGATCAGTCCCGATACAGTCTTACGTACTGGCTTCGTGTCGCGCTGCTTCATCTGTGCGCCAAGTGTGAAATACTTGTCTATGGCATCGGTATAGGTCATCTTCCGCTGTGTATGCAGAAACTCGCTGAAGAAATCTGTGCTGAAGCCGAAATGATTAGTGAAGTTCGATGGAGCGAACTTCATCACCTCCCATCCGGGCAAGAAGAAGCCGATACGATCGAGGAAAGCTGTGTCATTACATATCTTATCAGAGAATGGCGAGAACAGGTGCGATGTTTGGAGCACCGTCTCTACCGGCTGATTGATATTGCCGTTCAGCACAATGGACGCATTGGCTGCTTTCTCACCTGCCTTTCCTGCGCGTGAGAAACTGCCGCTCTCCATATAGTCCTTCATCAGCGGTACCACCTCTTTGTCTTTGAACAGTTCATCCGTTGATTCGTCGAAGCAGATAGCATCCCACCGGCCTACGGCACCAATCTGGCCGCTGCTGTTGTTGACAAACAACGATGCAGCCGTTCCCTGGCCGCCGCTTACCAACATGCTGTATGGCGAAAGTTCCTTAAACACAAACGACTTTCCCGATGAGCGCGGGCCGAGTTCTGCCATATTGAAGTTGGCTTCCACCAAGGGGATAAAGCGCGAGAGTAGCAGCATCTTCATGCGCTCTGTCATTCCCTCCGACTCCGGCTCGTAACCACCACTGCGGAGCAGAACATTGAGCCATTCTTCGTTGGTGAACATCCCTCTTGCCCTGGCTATCCGCTCTTCCTCAAAGGTTGACAGCTGTATGGGGCGCACCTTACTGATGACAAACGGAAAGATTTTCTTTCCAATCATCTGACTGGAATCATAGTCCACATCGATGATGGCCCAGATGCCACCCGTCAGCATCTTCTCATGCTGGCTGATAATCTCTTCTGAGATATTAGCATCGCGGATGGCAAGGTTCGACAGTTCTGCCCAATACTTGTCCTTTGATGGGTCAAGCCTTACACCAATCTTGTCGATAATCTTATAAGTACCCTGTTCACGTATCTTTGCCTGCACCAGCGTGGCTTCATCTGGATTGACATAGTGGTCGCGAAGCACCCGCTTCACACTGTCTATCCCCTCTTGGATCTTCTCTTCGTCGTCAGTGCTGCATGAATTAGCAAGCAGGTATTCCAGCACAAAGATAGGCACGTTGGCACCGCCTTTTACACTGCGTACAACATCCTTGCGGACTACATATCCCCTGAACTGGTCTAATAGTTTTGAATCAAGTTCTATCATGTCGTTTTTTTTTGTTAGAATAAGTCATCAATGTCTCTTGACTGAGATTTCTTGATGACACAACTGTCAATCTGTGCCGAGGTCTCTTTGTCAACGAGCACTGCCTTGTCTATGCCATGAGACATTTCAAATTCCACGTTGACCGTTTCACCTGGTTTCATGGAGTAGATCATATTCCCCATAACCAACGTGTTTCCTGCGTACAGCAGTAGCTTTATCTTTCGTTCACTACGGAAAATATCAGACTTACTATTCTCTGCCTGCAACTTCACTGTGAAGTAGTTGCCAGTCACGGCCTGCAGTTCCTTTTTGTTTGAAATGGCAATCCCAAGTGCTATATCATTAGTTTCTGTGGTCAGCTCGTATGCCGGTATGATGCATTCCTGCAGAGTAAAGCCACCATGCGAATAGCCGTAAGCCCCTTTGGTGACAAAAGGCTTGTCGGTCTTGGCGTAGTATTGGTAGTTGCTGTCGAAGTAGCGTCCTGCCATTTCTATCAGGTTGTTCTTCTTCTGCAGCGGTTCTTCCGTCAGCACATACCGTTCATCCAGCTTCAGCAGTGTGCCGTCGGGACGCGGTTCCTTGTCTGCTTCGTCCAGAATTCCAGTGATGACAAAGCCGTGGTCGGTGGTCAGCACCACCTTACCATAGCCCAACCGGAAGAGCAACAGAATCTTCTCGCGCAGTTCCTGCTCATAGTTATTGATGTCTTTCAAGCCTCCCAGTTGTTTTTTCTCGCCCACCTGGTCTATATCACCGTAGTTCAGCACCAGTCGTTGGGCGGTGGTTCCTTCGTTCAGCATGTCGAGTTGCATGATGACAACATTATCATAGACAGCTTTCAGTGTATTGAAGCGAGCCTGAGCATTCGTCGTCGGCTCTGTGCAACCAAACAGAACGCTCATGCCGTTCTCTGTCACCGATGGCAGTACGGCAAACTCTGCATTCTTGGCCACCTTCACATTCTTGTCACCGATGCCGTTCACAATGGCTTCTGCAATCTCCAGACGCAGGCCATCACACACGATGACAGCCGTCCGTTTGCCACCGGCAAGCGCATTCACCACAAGATTCTGCTGTGTAGGCCGGTATTGGTCGTTCAGACCATACCAGCATGTCAGTAGTTCATTGTTCAGCAGCGTGTAGTGCTCTTGTAGCGGGCGTAGGGTGTTTGGGTCGTTCAACCATGCCACGAATATCTTTCGCATGGCGGTGTCGAGCTTGGCAAAGTTCCGTTGATAGTATGTCGCCAAATCCTTATAGGTAGAGATGCCTCCCAGTCCTTTCACGGTAAAGGTGCTGAGCAACAGCACACTGGATAACCACTCAGGCTTGAAAGCCTTTGCCTTCTTGCTCTCCACGCGTCGTTTGATGAACGCGATGACAGGTGCAGTGTCATGGTGGAACTTCATGGCTTCGCTGAGTAGCTTCGTTACCTGTTGGTCAAGTGCCAGGAACGGATGGTCTGAATGCACCTTCAGCGGATCTGCATCGGCAGGCAGCTGATAGTTTGATACATACCGGCGCAGGCTCTCTGCCTTCTCCGTACTGTCTGCCCAGTGGTAATAGACTTCCAGCAGCAATCCGTCAACGGTGTTCGCTATCAGCCTTTGCAGGATGACATTCGCCACCTCCTGTGCCATAGTTTCAGCTGGCTGTTCGATCTGAGGTCTGTCTATCAATCGATAGATCTCACCCCGGAACACATTCCACACCGTATCATCCATCTTCTGACGGGTAGCAGCGGGTGCATGAAGGAAGTCGAGCAGCCACTCATCTATCCGTAACGGTTCTCTGATGCCATCGGCTATTGACTGCCACCACTTCACATTCTTACCCTCGCTGAGTTTGGCGGCAAGCAACAGTTTGTCTTTGTCCAAATGGGTATTCTTGCCGGTAGCCGCAAACAGCTTCTGGCGGACGTATGCCTCCATGTCATCGAGAACTACCATCCCGCATGTCTGTACATATTCCTGCAGGAAGGTCAGCCTGTCTGCTTTCTTCTTAGCATAGAATACCACTGGACTGTCGGCATACTCCGATTCGGCAAGATACTTTGCTTCGATCTCGCTGTACTCATTTGTGATGGGCAGTTGCTTTACTCCATCGGGGAGATACTTTAGCAGATACTCACCTTCGCCTGCGGCATCAGTCACTACCAAGCAGCGATGTTCTGCCAATATGTGCTCTATGTCTTCTTTGAACCAAGTTCCTATCATGCTCTATTCTGTTTCTATTCGTCAATATTTGTCTCTATTCCGCTTTTTGTCGTTATGGAATTGACGGCCATTTCCTGTAAATAAATTCAAGTTACTGAATCTTAGTATGTTACACGCATCATTATTCTTCTATTCTATTTTCCATTTCTATTTTCCAAAACTGGATTTCGGCGCATTTTCGTGGAAAATAGAACATTCGGTCACTCTTTCAATTGATATTTTTGCCATCTGAATTTTCCTATTTTCAGAACTGTACCATTCGACACCAGTATCTGCAATTGTTTCCATATTTTCTTTGCCGCAATCTCAGTGCCTATTCTTTTCTGAATCTCTGAAAGAGAGGCTATCTTGTAGATTTTCAAATCTTCAGTAATTAATTCTTTGAGTCGATAATCCTCAATTCTCTTCAAAGAAGTCTTTCCTTTATAGTCGCTTCTTCTCAGAATATCTGGGTTTACCCGGTATTCCTTGGCTTTGGAGTGAACATCGGTGCCGATGACAAGTTCTTTGTCAATCAGCAAACGCAACCATGAGCGAAGTTCGTCTGCATCTTTCAGGTTCAGTATTTTAATCAGTTCCGATGCCGTGAGGCTTTCGTGCATGGCTATCAGCCCCAGACAAATCAACTGTTTCTGCTTGATGTCATAGTTCTGGTCAGCATGTTGCATCACCTTGATGACCTCTTCATTGATGATACGTCGGTCAATGCGAACGGACACACTGTCATCCCCTTCGGTAACCACAGGTATGGGTTTACCGTTGGCCAACAGCGTTTCATACATCATGTCATAGCCCGATCCTTCACGCTCCATCAGGTGCAGGGCATAGAATACCGCTGCCATGTGGTCGTTTCTCTTTTTGGTGGTGTGCAGGATGTTCTCCACTGTCACACCTAACGGCAGTCTGCCAGGATTCACCACGTCTATATGGTCAGGATGAATGTTGATAAAGATATCGCCTCTTACCGTATAGGGTCTATGTACGAGACTATTGGATAGTAGCTCACGTACGACTTTCTCAGGATATGCCAGGATGTTGCGTCTGAACATTCCTTCCGAAATCTCCGAACTCTCCTTCCATTCCGGCACACGCTCCCAGATGTCGTTAATCATCTCGTAGGGATTCATCGTATAGTCATCCCACAGCCATTTGTTCACCTTCTCACCGTCCTGGTCGTATTTGATGCACTGTATGATAGGGGCATTCTGTATTCGACCCCGTTGGGTTTGCTTACCGATGAAGAGTACACCCAGGTTCGTCATCTTGTCGGAATCAGGATCGGTAAGATAGTAGAAGTCCAGTATCTCCTTGGTATCCTTTTGTTTGACAAAAGGCGTTACGCGGTCGGATGTCTTCAGCAGTTTGATAAAGGCTTCCAACTTTTCTGGATCAGCATCCTGCCAACTGTATCTTGTCACGGTATCTTCCCAGCTGATGCACCCCTTATCCTCTGCCAGCCGGGAGATATCCTCTGGAGTAATTGGCTTGCTTTGGTCACCTATGCGCAGGTAGAATTTGCCCGATTGGGTGGCCGAAGGCGCATTTGTACTGCGTAGGATATGCAGTTTGATGAACTCACCGCCATTTTCTGCCTCGAATACCTGTGCAGAGAGGGTAACACCTTGTGTCTTATCACTTATCTTGTTTACTATTTCTGTGGCAAGCCCTTCAGGTATCTTCTGCCCTTCGGGTGGCATGTCCTGCCCATCTTCTATACCAATATCTATATAGCCACCTTCTGCATTGCTAAACGCTACGCAGTCCTTAGCCAGTTCGTTAAAGTCTGCCTTCTTACCCCATACCGTGCGGAGGGACTTTCTATCGTATATACTGTTTTCTTTCATCTTTTTTGTTATTTACCAGTCAGCATTCAAATACTTCTTTAGCTGTCCGGCATTGAGAACTTCGTAGCTGAGCATCTTGCGTTTCTGTAGTGGTGCAATATTCTTGCCAACGCCGTCATCGAGTTTCGGGTCATAGCCAGTGGCGAGAAGGTCATCCACTTTCTGGCAGAACTCCTGTAGCTCTGTCAGTGTGGCTCGAAGTTCCTGTGCCTCCATGCGCCCTTCGGTGTTGCTGGTGTCAATGGAGTTGAGACGGTCACGAAGGGCTGCTTCACGGTTGGCGGCGTAGATGGAACGGACACGATAAAGGGCATCACGACTCCACTTGTAGATGCTGACGTAAAGATCTATGGCATGATGCTCACCGCTGCTGAGGTGCCAGATAAACGGAGTTTTTGGCAGATACATGAAGAGGTTCAGGTGGTCGCTGAGTTGCTGGAAGAATCGCTCTTGCAGATATTTCTCCAAGCCGCAACCTAACAACTGGCATACCTGAGAGAACTGTGCAGCCGAGTAGCCACGCTCCATCATCTCCTTTTCTATGCGGATAGCGAGGCGTTCCTCGCCGAGTCGGTCGCCCAAAGGGATGATGCCATCATCATCCTTCGCCAGCACGGTGCGGATGACATCGGTAATCAGTTCAAAAGCCAACACCTGTGTGCGCTGAGGGGGCAGCACGTTGGCGTTCTTGAACTGCCACCATGCTTCCACGGGATTCACATTGCGCTTGATGCAGAACTCCTCCCACTCGTTGTTGTTCTGATAGAGCGTATCGAAGTCGGTAATCTTTGGTAGGTCATCACACTCCTCCAAAGAGTCGAGGTGCGCAATAACTATATCATCAACTTCGAAGCCACTATTATGTGTTAGCCATTGATGATAAGCCTCTTTTGCCTCATGACTAACAGGTAAATCACCCACAGGAATGCCTTCTTTGTCCAGGACCATTTCCTTGTCATGATCGCTCAATTCATAGACCTCAAAAACTATTTTGTTAATGATACTCTCATTGAGGAGAATTTGAGTTTGGAGGGCGTTCTCTGAATTATAATAGAAAGCTAAGGATGATGCAGCATCAAGCCACGTAGATATTGGTGAAGATGTAAAGTCCACTTCTATAATAGAATGCGAACACATGCTTTTCTTGATTTCTACATTTTGTCTTGACAAACTTTCTACAAGATATTCTTGTGTAAAGTTTGGTACGACAAAGGGGATTCGCCAAAGATCTCCTTGGTTTATATTTACGGTAGGATTAAGGCAATCACATATATAAAACACAAGTTTTGTATTGAAAAAGCCTAACTGATACCAAACATTTTTATATTCCTTGGAATAAATACCAGGACCGCCTGCATCAATAACATAATTGAAAGGCAGATATCTAAAAGTTGCACCTTTCGAACCTGCGGCAGAATATGTTACACCCTCACGGAAATAATATGAAATGTTTTGTGGACGTGATCTTTGTTTGCCTTTGTCATCAACAAAGTTCTTAATTTCCTCTCCATCATTCTCCCAGTTAAGAAGCGTCCACATATTTCCATACCATTTATTATATGGGCCACCCTTTACGTAGCGAACCCATTTCTTGCGATCTTTTTTGTAATCTTTAGAAATCTTCTCAGCTGGTATCTCCCACCAAAAACGCAAGAAGCGATTGTTGTCTGAAGTGGTCAACCCCTTTACAACATCTATATAGTCATCAACGGTCTTTCCGCCAAACTTTTCTCTGAACTCATCCGAAATCCAGTAGATGAAAGGATATGACTTGATGCCCTTCAATTTCGATTGAGGAAGGGTATAAACACGGTCGTTGGACTGACCATTACATAAATCCTCGTATGCTTTAAACAAGACATTTTTACGTTTCATTTCGTAGAGGTCATTCAACTTAATGAAGGTAGATTCCCCTTTTCGGTTATCCTTATCCAGAATAAACATGGCACTGTCCACACGTGCAAATGAGGAGAACATGCCAAGATATCCCCATTCAATAAAAAGACTGATATGAGTTTCTGTGAGCATATACTTTCGCAAGTCCTCGAAAGTCTTAATATACATGAAGGTTGGAGGATTCACCATACCCACTTTACCGTCATCCCCTGCTAATTCGCAGCATCGTTTGATAAAGCAAGCATAGAGGTTGGAATTGAACTTCAAAGGCTTTTTATAGTTCTCCTCTATAAACTTTTTCAACTCAGTTCCAAAGTCGCCACTGTCAGTATAAGGAGGATTTGCCACCACCACATCATATTTGTTGGCAATGATTTCGAGGAACGAAATGGCATCGTTGGTCTTTGCCAGCGTATAGGCATTGCTGCCAAGCTCGCCCAATTCGTTCACCTTCTGCCGCAGCTGATTCATGAACTGCAGCTTAAAGGAGAACATATCCTCCATCTGTTCTTGTGCAAAGAGGCTGTGGTTGTCATCATTGGGCAGAATCCTGTTTAATGTCTCATCCACACGCACCAGCGATCCGAATTTATAGGCATTGCTTAAGTCGTCCCATATCATCCGCATGATGTTACGCTTCGACTCGTCCAGATTGTCTATGGCCTCAAAGGTGTCTTTCACCTTTTCATAATCATCAAGAAAAAAGTGGGTGCTCACCACATTGGTATATTCGGGCCAATGGCTACGATGACCACCTAATTCTCGTGCCTTGATGAAAAGTGCAATCTGAGAAATCTGGGCTGCACGCTCATCCAAGTCAACACCGAAGAGGTTGTTCTCCACAATCATCTTAGGAATATCACGACGGCTATAGTCACGCTCGTAGTTCTCCATCTGATCTACATACAAGTCGTAGAAGAGCGAGAAAGCATAAATCAGGAAGTTGCCCGAACCGCAGGCGGGGTCGAGCAGTCGCATCTGGCGCAAGTCCTTGGGGTGGCGCATTTGATGGTCAGGAATATTGGCTATCTGGTATTTCTCTTTGATACGGCTGTC
>Ga0247611_10005415_pt1 | contig 16916 bp, 12 predicted proteins | sample 177DNAGHGhighgp2_FD_192422 | JGI IMG/M metagenome (GOLD analysis project Ga0247611, IMG submission 192422) | Sheep rumen microbial communities from Palmerston North, Manawatu-Wanganui, New Zealand - 1770 DNA GHGhigh gp2 | ecosystem: Host-associated > Mammals > Digestive system > Stomach > Rumen... | reverse complement strand
AAGTATGGAAGCAAGAACAATTTCAATTAACGGAGTCATTCAGAGAAACACATTGTTACGTATCCCTTATTTCCAGCGTCGTTACGTTTGGGGTGAAGAGGACTGGAAACGCTTTGCCATTGACATGGAATCAACACTTGACAGCGACCGCTGCTATTTCCTTGGAGCCATTATCCTGAAGGAGGAACCTGTGACTATGTCAGACCGTCGTAACGGTATCGCTAAACGTCAGTTGGTCATCGATGGTCAGCAGCGCCTCACCACTTTGAGCATCTTCATGAAGGTCCTCCACATGATGGTCGGCAAGAATGAGGACTTCGTGAATCAGTTCCTTCAGGCTGATGACGTGAAGTCACCTGTGATTATCCACAGTTGTGAGGACACTCTCCAGTTCTGCAACATCATGCACCTTGACACACCTAACGAGCTGCAGGGCGATAGCAACATCGTGAAAGCCTACAACTACTTCCGCACTTACCTGGAGGGTCGCCGTAGTGCCGGTGTCAGTCTCAACGACCTTCTGAACACCGTCAATGCTTGTGTCACGTTTGTATCCATCTCTCTAACTCGTGATGACGACGAGCAGCAGATATTCGACACTATCAACTCCCTCGGTGTCCCCCTGACAACAGGTGAGCTGATGAAGAACTTCCTCTACGAAGCTAACGATGAAGATGCCTATCGCAATAGTTGGCGTCCCATGTTTGATACTGACGATGCCCGTAAGTTCTGGGAGTCCGACGCTTCATCTTCTCGTCAGTCCAAGTCCAAGGACAACACTACTATTGAGCGTTTCTTCCACGCTTTCGTACGTATCAAGATGTGGGACTTCAAGGATTTGCTCACAGAGGTTCAGCGTAAAAACTTCGTCAAGACTGAGAACATCTTTATCACTTGCAAGGCCTTTGTCGAAGTGTTCGGTATGAGCAAACAGGAACTGGCCAAGGAGATTCTCGAATATGCCCAGCTATTCAAGACCTACCTGAATGAGGAGATTCTCGACACCCGTATCCCTCAGCACGCTGGTATCAAGCGCATCGCTTGTCTCATCAACTCCACGGGCAGTTATGCTGTTATCCCCTACATTCTCTATGTCCTGCATGAAGTAGACTCGGAAGCAGAGCGTAACCAGATTTTTGGACTTCTCGAGACCTATCTGGTACGTCGTATCCTCGTGAAGAGTACCAACAACAACTACAGTGACCTCTTCTCAGAGAACTTGATAGGCCAGCGTATCAACACTTGCCAGACCCTGAAAGCCTACATAGAGAGCAAGGGTAGCGAGAAGTCTCTGGCCATGCCTACCGACAGTGCCGTTGAGTTCCGTCTGAAGTTCAGCCGCATGGACGAGACTGCCGCCCGTATTGTGCTTTATCTCTACGAGACCAAGCTTACAAGAACGTCTGATGGAGTGTTCAACGGAGGTTTCAATACCTACTACGCCGAGCAGTTTATGCCGCGTCCTTGTGCTGCTGCCAACGACAACTGGGCTGCTGCATCAGACCCTGATGACGAGAAGTATCGCCAGCAAGCCATCGGCACACTTGGCAACTACTTCCTCCTGCACATCTGCAACGAGAAAGGCCTGAAGAAGTACCACAACGAGGGCTTTGAGAGAAAGCTTGAACTCTTCAAGAAGTGGTGTCGTGACATCCGCAGTGGCCAAATCCTGGACTCCTTGCACGGTTGGGATGAGAGTACCATCACCACTCGAAATAATGTTCTCGCAAGAGGCTTCTGCGATAGAATCTGGCCTCTGGATTGAGGTCAGATTCACGACTTGACCTTCACATGCTCTTGACTGATGACCCCATCTCGAACGAGGTCAATGATATCTTTCTCAGTCAGGCAGCCGTGGTAGAACAGATGAATGGCAGCGATATCCCAGTCAATAAATGGCGGGGCATCGCTGTCATCTGTTTTTAATGGAGCCCCCAATGCAGCATCGTCTATATAGATGTTCCCATAGACTTTAGGGGAGGAAGTCCATGTATTCTGACTCGGATTCTCATTGATACCATATAAAGGAATTGACCGTTCTGCAAACCAGTCGATGGCTGGTTGGAGCGTATCTACCCCTTCTGAGTTATGGCTCCTCATGGTGCTCAAAAGAAGATGATGTCCATTTTCCACCAGTTTACGAAGTACAGGAACAGCTCCAATATCTTCTCCGACGGCAGGGTAGCGATGTTTCACTACCGTACCGTCGAAGTCGAGTACTATATAATAACCGTATTGTATCATTTAACTGAGTTTAATATTTTCACACCCAGGGAAAAGATTAAGGAAAGCTTGTGCATTCTCTGGACGGGAGCTTGCAGAGGCTTGAAGACCAGCAATAACTGCATTGATAAAAGGCTCAGAGCAATTTTCCATATTCATCAATTCGCGCAAGTCTTCATCTTCATCACTGAAATCCTTTATTGGATGTGGTCTTGATTGGGTTATTAAATTGTAGATGGTGGCGGAAAGACCAAAAATGTCTGGTTGAGGTCCAAAGCGTACCATTGCACCACTTGTTCTCATTTCTGGGCCTGCGAAATCACTTGTACCATGAACGCCTCTGCGATTTAAAATAGAACCTTCGTCATCGTATTGTTTGGCAACTCCAAAGTCTGTTAATACCGCATCTCCATGATCATCCACTAAAATGTTTTCAGGCTTGATGTCCAAATGCAGTACCTTGGCTTGATGAGCCAAATGAAGAGCTCTGCATAGTGGTCTTACAACATGTTTGATAACCAAATCCTCTGTGAATAAAGTACCTGCATTTTGAAGATCTTCAAGTGAACCTGAATGATAGAACGGCATTACATAATAAGAAGTATTGGTTTTTTTACATTCAAAAATATCTCCAGCAGGGACAATATGACTATCTGGTGTATTGCCAAGTCGCTGCATGATTTCAGCTTCGTCGTGAAACTTCTTTTTCTCTACGTCTATGTCGAAATTTGTAATTTCGTTTGCAACAGCGCGATAGTCATCTCCTTCACGATGAAAATCTTCATATGGGAAGAATTCTTTAAGCACCACCTCCTTTTCTTCGCCTGTTGCCATATTATAAGCTTGTGCAGTATAAGCAAAGCCGAAACTACCATGGCCTAAGAAACGATGAATGATAAATTTGGTATGATTGTTAATAATCTCAAATCCAGTTGGAAGTTGATTGGCTGTGTCATTTGTTTGTTCCACTTCCCGATATAACTGAAGATTTAGAATCTGTTCCTCTGTGAAAGATTCGGGAACCATCTCATCCATTCCATATGGATGCAATTGTTGGAGGACGTACGGTTCATTTAGTTCCGTCATAAGCCATTGAGCATTGAATGGTGCCTTAATCGCAAAAGCATAACCGTCCTGGAAATAAGCTGAGCCTAAGTCTGCATCAAACAGCCTTGGCTCAATATCGCCTTTCGAATTAGTGATAAGGCAATCTTGCTTCAAATGATATGCTGGCTCAAAAAGGGATGTAACTGGACGTTTATCAATATTGTTCATCCACAGGTCTTTGTACATATTATACTTTTCAGTCCTATTGATAAAAGCCATTACTTGTTCATCTTCAGGAATGCGAGCCAGAGAATAAGTTTGACGTTTGATTTTCTTAACAATGTCACCCAGTTTGATGATTTCGAATCCGTCGCGTTCAGGTATTTCAGGAATAATGAAGCTTTTCAGGAAACCTTTTCTAGATACGTCAGATACAGCAAAGAATTCTGCATAATCATCATCATCGACAACAATCCCTACCGGCCTACGTCGAAGCATAGGATGGGTAAGGTCGAAGAAACGGACTACTCCTTGATATTTTTCCTTCTTGTTTGCATTTATCAATATCGCGACCTCGCCGAAAGGTAGGAGCACAATCTTATCAACCCAATCCCGTTTAAGGGCTTCTTTTATTTCTGTACTTTGATTTTCGAAAATGTCCTTTGGCGAAATAATTCCAGCATAGCGACCATTAGAATCAAGAGTATCGAAACATTGTGAAAGGCAAAAATCGAAAGCAGATTTACCGTCAATATAGCCTCTGTAGGTAGATAAGGCGTATTTTATCTTCTTTCCTTTTATCCATTTGGTTGAGTCACGTTGAACAACATGTGATGTTGGACATCCTTTTCCATAGATTAACAAACGGGCTGCAGCAAACAGTTTGTCATTGACATCTCCGTCGACATACAAATGATTTCCAGCCTGAAGCATAGCTGCTGCAATCGCACAACCTGCAAATGGATTGTAGACGGTTCCTTTTCCATCATATTCCAATAAAGCACAAAGAGTTCTTGCTACTTGAAGTCGTGGGCGCTCAGGCTGTAAACCCGATTTTACGAGAATGTGGTTGGCTACATTTAGGAAGCAATCCTTTAACCATCTTGGAGGAAGATCAATGATTGCTTCTACAAGGCATAGTGTCGCATACTGTCGGTGTGCTTCCTCATATGCTTCATTGCTTGTATGATGAATCAATCTGCCTATGCGGTGATGATATTCCTGAACCACAGTTTTTGTGTCGTATTGATAGAAAGTGTCATAAATGTCTTTTATGGAGTCGTCAACAATACCTTCTGCACATATAACTTGATGATTGTCTGCAATTTCCTGCTTGATACGCTTACGCAATGCAGGATCAAGCATAACCCAGTCATATTTTTCTATCTGACTGGGTTTCAAAACACAAAACACAGCACTTCCTTTATGAGGCTTTGCAGTGATCTTTAGTTTCCCCTTTGCAGCCAATGCCACCATCATTAATGGCATCAGAGTGTCGGGATTGTACTGATAGTAGTTCTCCACTGCGTCGTGAAGCCTACTGGAAAAATCTTTTTTTGCCATAGGTAATCAGCTATAAGTTGTTGAACAATTTGCAAAGATAGTCATATTCTTGCGGATTATGCCTATATTTTTACTTCTCTTTCCATTCATCAAAGTGTGTCAAAGTGTATCTGAGTTTTTCGTATGCCTCCTTGGAACCATCTTTTCTAAATTCTGCTATTAGTTTACGTTTTCTTTCTTTGTCTTGTTTAATACGTTTTTCTGTAAACGATTCTCTTGTTTCTTCAGCTAGATAACAACTAATATAAACATTACCGTTTTTACCTAAACCCTCAAAATGAACCCAATCGAATTCATTGAAGAACTTTTCAGCAAGCCTTACCATTTCTTTAGGTTCTACCACATGACCGCCACTTGATTCAAACAGTTCATATCCACAACTACCAGCAGCACTAAAATCATAGTAACACTCTGTGACTTCTCCCTCTTTTATTGCTGCTTCTAAGCATTCTCTTACGGTTTCAAAACGTTCGGTGTCTGTACCTTCTAAATATCTCTTTACCATATCAAAATTTTTTATGGGTTCCTCAGCTGCTTTATCAAGCCTTTTTGTTTGCGGGTTTATTTTACTCGGCTGTCCATAGTTTACATGTTTTTAAGTAGCTGTTTCCTAGTTTCATCCAGGACTTTACCAAGAAGATTGAGTCCTTTCCATTTAGTCTCGTCGTCAATGTCTGGATTGCTTTCAAACATACGAACGCCCCAAACTTTATCATATGGAGAAGCTTCTACAAATCCATGACCTTCATACTCCGGAGAGAGGAGCAACTTTTTCAGATCTTCGTTCTGACTAAACTTGGCAATGTTCGCATCAAGCATTATTTGAAAACGCTTTTCATTCCAAACCTCCTCATTGTAGTTTTGCACCTTCCGACCTAATGCTTTAACCTTCTTCGGATTTCCATCAGTCAAAATCTGCTTGGCTATTTCCTCATCGCCAAAGACTATGGCCTTCATATACATGAAATACTGTTCGGTGTTGTAGAAGTGACACTTTACTCCGTTCACCTCTAAGTCAAACTCTGCTGGATGCCAATTGCTGGGCCATTCATTCCAGAAGCAAACATGTTTATCTGTTACTCTCATAATAGCACTTATTATTTTTAATTGGTACAAAGATACGCATTTTTTAGCAGAAATAGATTTATTTCGCAAAAAAACTGCATTTCTATGTTAGATAATACCTTTTTCATGTACTAATAGAGTAGAATGTTTCATTAAAACAATAGAATTATGGCTTTATACAGTATTGAAAGTGAGCAGTGTCTCGGAATGGCCCATTTTGGGGGAGCAGTAACAGTGAATGGCGAGAGTGCAGTAGAACTCTCCGACGAAGAAGTGAACATTCTCGTACAGTTGATCAAGGAAAAGGATACTACTGATGTCGATGAACTCGATATCGCCACCTCTCATCCAGACCTCTATGAGAAACTTGACGATGCTTACCGCCAAATGACATACGATGCAGAGGAGCTTCACTGGTTATGGGAGGGATATCATAACGGTTACTTCGAGTATGATTCCGACGAATTGATGAGCTATTGTGAGAGAGAACTGGGCTTCAAGTTTGAGTATGACGAGAAGGATTACTATCTCGATAATCCTGCAGAGCTGGAAGAGGGTGAGGAACCTGATATTGATGAAGATCGGATTGAGGAAGACAAGAACGATGCTTTCTCAGAGTGGCTCAGTGATTATGTTAACGGTCTGTCAGACAAGGAGGCCAAGTCCTTTTTCTATAACCACATGAATGCAGACCTGGATTTGGACAATGTAGAGTATTCTGTTGAGATTCCCGCTGCTATTATCAAACAGGCTTTAGGTTAATTAGTAACATTATTTAAATAATAGTAATTATGGCAAGACAAACATTAAGAGACCGTAACCAGCATGTTATTGGTTACATTGACGTAGAGTTCAGCGGACGTCAAGTCCTGAGAGACAGTAATAACCATGTACTCGGCTATTATGAGCCAGGGCGCAACCAGACGCTTGACTCCAACTACCATGTCATTGGAAATGGCAACATCCTCACCACTCTCTTGTAAGTGGAGTAAGTCACTAGTCATGAAAAATGGGTGAATCGTCCTGGTTCACTCATTTTTTATGACTACAGTTGTTAGATTTTCCCTTTTTCATGTACTAATAAGGTAGAAATTGATAGTTTAACTCAATAAAACCAGAGGAATATGATTTTACCAACTTTCAAAGAAGAGCAAATACTCAACGAGCTATTAACCGATTACGCAGAAGTAAAGCGTGATGTACGTAAATCCGTGAAAAAACGTCAGCGTGCTGCACAGAAAAAGGGTCACACCATCCGTAATGGGTCTGTCGAAGTATTGACAACCCGTACAAAGAATGGGAACAATTGGGTTTGTTGTGTTTATTATGAGCGTGACAGACAGGCCACTTGGAACCTTTCTGCCTGCTGCGAAGCAGAGGGTGGGAGAGGGCGTAAGGATTACTACCTGTTAAGAGGTCTATCTGACCAGCCTTACTTCATCAAACTCACTTCTCATGCCGTTCGTCGCTACAAAGAGCGTCAGGTGAAAACGGATATGTTCTGTGCTGAAGGCAATGCTGCTTTTCCTTGCACCATGTTTGCCTGTCATGAAATCGGTATCTGCAACAGATATATTGATGATGTGTTCTTCAAGGCCTTGTGCAATATTGATATTGTAGAGGATGTCCCAGATCTTTCTCATCTCATCTTTACCGCCAGTGGTATCTTCTTCGCCTATAAGTCAGCTCTTGGTAATTATACGTTCCGTACCTTTATTACCCATCAGATGGTTAGAGAGGAGTTCAGCCAACTTATTTTCGATGAAAAAGGTGTCCATGGCTCTAAGCAGGCAGTTGTTGTTTGGAATGCCCTAATGTGCCATCAGTATTACAACAAGTGGATGTATCCCAAGGAGATAATTGACAAGATGCTTTATGCAGCATTCAGTAAAGATGTGATGTTCCATCTCACAAATCAGGGAGATCCTTGCGTGCTTCGTCCCTAATTTTGATAAAAAATACTCTGGGTTGTTAGAAAGTTACTCATTTATGTACTAATACAGTAAAGAATCATTTTTAATCATTTAATATTTCGTTATTATGCAAAAGACTATTTTAGAAAATGTATCAGTGTTCAACAAGGCAACAGTCGAGGAAAAAGCCCGTGAAGTGATGAATAAAAAGGATCGCAAGACCTACTTCGTGTTCTCAGGCGGCTCCAATTTGGAGTTTGATGACACAGAACGTGAGTATTATCTCGATTACTCCGAAGACGAGATTTCGCGTATCAAGAACCTTTTCATCGAGGCATATAACGATGGCCTTAGCGCAGATGAACGTGTTTCCACCATCGAGGAGGTAGAGAAACTGATAGGACTTGATGAGTTGAAGGGCTATCATGAAGACCTCGACAAACTCATTGACCGTTGCTGGGACCTTGACTTCTATCTGCAGCACATTGATTTCCAGCCACGCCACCTTTACACAATGTCGATGCTTTTCTGGAGTCCATACACTGAGCAGATGTCCGACCGTATTCCATTCCGTGTTGAACTCTCAGATGAGGAGTACGAGTATCTGCTTGCACGTCAGTTCTCTAGTGAACTCTTCACCTTCAACCGACTGATTGGTGAGAAGCCCGAACTGGCTTATAAGATTAGCGATGCAGCTGACGGACGTATTGGAGGAGGCATTAGTAACAACGGTCATCCGATGCTTATCCTCTTCGACGAGGTCTTGGCTGATGTCGAGTCTGTTAATGGCCCATATAGCCGTAACCTTCAACTGTTCGAGGATTACTCTGGTGAGCATAGCATCCATGTGGCTGCCTATACTGAAGGAAGAACCCTTATTGTCTTCCGTGAGGATTGGGTAGACGGCGAACCTGCTGCTCCTGACCAGAGAATTAGCGACATCTCTGCTGATGAGGTTATGAAGCGCCTTGATGCTAAGAATTACTATTACATGCTTAAGCAGCTTCGCGAAAAGTTCAATACATCGTCTGCAATTGACGACATCAAAGCCTGGCTCCAACAAGAAGGCCTCTCATTCATCGAAACCAACGAATAGTGTTCCATAATCGATAATATTTAGGGTTAAACAAGTGTGCGGCCAGCTGTGAAGCCCGCTGCACTTTCCCCAACAGATCTTTTAAAAAAAGCTGGTATATATGTTAGATATGTCCATTTTTATGTACTAATGTAATGAGAAAACGACAAAATGAAGTTAAATTAATAGATTGAAATTATGACAGAACAAAGACCAAGGCAACCACAGGATGACATCCCCTATGAGGTTTGGATGAAACACATCATTAAAGCTTATCGTAAAGACATAGTTAGGCTTGAGCAACTTCAGAGATATGCAGAAGGTCTCGAAGAAGAAAACGTTGCTCTTCAAAAGAAACTCGAGCAACAGGCTGTTGACAAAGAGACTTCTCGCAAGAGAAAAGAAACCATCTATGATTTAAGGCGCATAGTCAAAAGTCAGGAAATATATATAGGTCGTCTTCAGTTACTGCTGGCAGAACACGATATACCTTATCATTATAAAGCACCTGTAAACGAGTTGGAAAAGGCAGGTATAGAGACAGATAACATTATGATTGTTAGAAACTTGATGAAATGAATATGAAACGACATAGACGATTTGAATTCCTTGCAGGTGAGTACCTGAAGAAGGAGGGTTTTGAAATAGAAGTTACTCAGGGCGTTGCCGACTGGGGTGTTGATGTCTTCGCAGAGAAGGATGGTATAAAGTACGTTGTTCAGGCTAAGATGTATGGCGACTGCAAAACCAAGATCAATCGCCGTATGATGATGGAACTCTATGGAGTGATGCGCTATTTCGACTGTCAGGGAGCTATGATGATCTATAATGGCCAGATGATGCCTGATGCAGTGAAGGCGGCTGAGAAATTAGATATTCAACTAGTTTATATTGACCAGCATCAGCTGGATGAACCTTGTTCTGAAATAGATCTGTCGGAAACAGAACAATCTTTCGATACCATTTGGAATGATATCAATACACTCGCTGGTAAGACTATCATTAATAGTCGAGGAACATCTTATCAGATAGTATGTGTTACTGATGGTGACATCACCTATACCAACAAGGCTGGTCATCAGATGCGAGAGAAGGCCGATCTCTTCCGTCAGATTGTTGGATATATCTGCCAATATGGTAGCATACAGCAGTGCCAACTGCGTGGAGAGTTTGGGACATATGCTTCAGCATTTATTTCTACAGTTTTTGCCAATATTCCTTCATGTGAAGTAATCCTCAATCCCACAACTATCATGATTAGATGAAATAATTTGGTGATTTGAGGAAAAATGTCTATATTTGCAACAAAATTTAGAAATTACAAACAGATACGCTTATGTTTATTCCTTGTATGTGTTGTGGCAGAGAGTTCCCAGAGAATTGGTCTTGGTGGGTATGCGATAAGTGTGGTTATCGCGTATGTCCTTCGTGTTTCCCCAGTTATAAATGCCCCAAATGTACTTGGGGATGGATGAAACGAACGTGAACATTTAAAAAATAATGTGCAGCGAGCCGTGAAACTCGCTGCACTTTCTACTTATCATCTGACATCTGAATATAAATATCATGGTAATGCTTGAAAGCTTCTTCTAATTGATTCGTTCCTTTACTTTCTTTTTTTCGAAAACTTGTTAGAACAGACAAATCAAGACTTAATCGACCCAGATGTTCTTTCATTTTTTCGTTATCCGAATTCTCTTTCATATAATTGAAGGAATCTTCAATATATTTTAAACCTTCCTCATCTTTATTTAAATAAAGCAGCGTTTTTCCCATATAGTATGCAGATTGCGCTTTAGATTCCAGTCCGACTTTGATAAGTGGATCATTCTTAGATTCCCACGATTTCCTATAGTAATCAAGAGCATTTTTGTAATTACCTAACCCAAATGAAGCATGCCCGAGGCATTCTTGGAACCATATAATTTCCTTTTTGTAGATTAATCGATCTTTTTGTTCTAAGATGTTTAATTGCATTTTAGACAGTTCTACCGCTTTATCATATTGGTCGTGTTTAAGGTATGATTGTGATAGGATTTTGTTTACATTAATTGATTTAATGTGAGTTTCGCCAAGTAAATCCCTGTAAATAGATAATGCTTTTTTAAAGCATTCACTACCCTCATCAAGATGATAGCCCATAATTGACCCCAAGTTTTCGTATGTTTCAGCTACGGCCAAACTGTTTTCTCCTAATTTTTTTATTTTTATCTCAAGAGCGTGTTTGATTATCCGGTACGGTTCAAAATGGTCTTTCAGTATAATAGCTTTTATAAATGATTGATCTTTATATGAGTCATTTTTTGCAAGAAGTAATGCTGTAGCTTCCTCAATTTCACCGTACTCTATGCTTTCTTCCCCATCCTCACCTCTGGCATACAACAAAGCTTTATCATAATACCTTTCTGCATCTGTTAGATTAGATGAAATATCCCCCAGAAATTTGTAAGCTTCTATGATATATTTTTTACTTATATCATCTTCAGATTCCGATAGGGTTTCTTTGAGTTTGTTGATATTCTTCCTGGCTCCCTCCAGATTCAAATTATAATTCAAATAGCATCTTGCAGACTCAAGATATGCCTTTATTTTGTGATTGGGATTGTTTGTCTTTTCTGCTAAGGCCACGAGAACAATGTTAAAGTCAGCAGATAAGTCAAAGTCATCCATTAAGTTCATAAAGAAGGATGAACAATCAAGAATATCTTGAAATATTTTATCATAGTACTCTTTTTCTTCATCATAATTATTAAGATCCTTAAAGAATAGAGAACTATCCTGATCATGTTTTATGTAATCATCTTCTACATCGTCAATTTCAGATATAAGTAAGAACTTAAGAGTTATTTCTGGAACATAATTTAAGGGATAATTGATAGCCCCCCAATACTTCCTAAGGTCATAGGGACTTTTCTTTAGTAGATGGAAGAAAATAGAAGGATGTGAAATGTAAAAGAATAAATCTATGGCGGCTTGGTTGCCCCACTCATTATAATAAAGCGGTTTGAAAGGCAATTCTGTTAGTTTGTATAGTTGATATGCCACTTCCTCATACGCTCTTTCGCTATACTGCATTTCTTCTGATCTGAAATAGTCCAATAAATCTTGTCTTATAGACCATATCATATTCTCATCGTCATAAATATAATTACTCCAAATGGCATCAGAAATATATGTATGAGAGAAAGACAACAAACCGTTTCTTGTAATAAGATGCGAAGACAAAGAACAAAGAATGCGTGACAAGTCTATTCGTTTTATTCTGTATTCTTCAGGCACATTATTATCATTGTCTATGATAGAGAAGATTTCGTCCTCTGTCAGTCCATTTTTTGATAAAAGAATTAGAGTAACTACTGGACTTAGGAAATTAATGTTGAATGGTTCCCATGGTGAGTCTTCGGGTATTTGTATAGGCTTTTGTAAATCTTCCAACATTTTATCTACTTCGTCTGATGAATAAGATTTTGTTGGGCCTACTTGAACGTAATCTTCATAGGAATTGAGCCCCTCTTCAATATTTTTCAGATAAACTTGATAGAAAACCTCAATTGTTTTTTGTGAAAGATAACTGTCAATTCGCTCGTCCAACTTTTCGTAGATACCAAAGCTGATTAACTCGTCAAGCAATGATCTAAGCACAAGTGTGTTTTCGCATAGAGTACTATCAGCAATGCGTTGAATTTGGTTCTCATTAAGTCTCTTAGCAAAATTGCCTAAATGTTTCACTATCAGTTGGCACCTCTGCTCCTTGCTCAGAGGCTTTAGCGTGTAAATAGGATAGTCTCTACGCTTTAAAGATTCCATTGTTTTGTCATCCTCTAAGGTAGAGTAGAGAATTTTTACTGACTTGTTGGCATCTGGTAGCCAATTAAGTAGTTTTGCGTCGTCCTCATCAACTATTTGGTTAATAGCATCAATTACTATAAGCAGTGGATTCTGTTTATCTGCAACAATTTTGTTAAATAGTTGTTCCAGAGATAAAGACTTTATTTCTTCTTCCCCCCAGTGATATTGATCTGCTATCTCATCACGTATAATCTGTTCAACATAATGATGACTGCTTTGACTACCCCCATTCCCTGTGAAATGGTAAATAACCTTATAGTCTCGCTTCTTATCATGTAGTTTTTCGTCTAACCAATTTGCTAGTAGTGCGCTCTTGCCAAGACCACTGGCACCTGTAATCACTAGTTGGCGCTTGTTCACATCACAAAGCCAATCGTTTAAGATCTTAAAACAATTGTCATCTTTAATATAACTTTGACATAACTGATTAAGGTAAGCCTTTTGGCCAATTCTTTCTTTTTCTAGCTCTGTCGTATTCTCAATTGGAAATAATTCGTCTAACAAATTCTGAAAAGCTTGCTCAATTTGTTCTGCAAGATTTTCTTTCGAAGAATAGTAGCTTGATGGATAATCACTTTTTCTGACTTCCTCTTTAAGTTTCTTGAGCATCTCAGGATAGTCAGTTTCATCAGATTGCTGATCTTTAATATAAAAATATGCGTGTAACTTTTCTTTTCGTTGCAATACTCCGAATTGCATCTCCATTTCTGTTACAGATAGATGCTTCTTCAGATATTCTTCTACCTGAGCATATCTGTCAATGGTTCCTTCCCATAGATCTTCTTTCTTGGGTATCCATCCATATCTATTACCAATAATACCAATGAAAAATGGAACGGAGTTCTCGACTTCTCTTAAACAGATATCTACTACCTTTCCGTTTTTCGCTTCGTCTTCTGTTATTCCCCATCGAAGGTCTAACTCTGTAAGGGTCACATTACGTTCTGACGCAAGTTTCCGTAATAGAGGGAAGGAATGTGTCATTAGGTATTCCCTCTCGTCTTTCATGTCTTGGAATGTAGAAGAAATGAAAAGACGAATGTGTCGATTTTCAATAAGGTTAGATTGCATTTTAAATCATTTTCTGAATCAGCATTTGGGTATTTGCATAGAGGGGAATATCTGTCTTGCCGAGAATTGTTGCTGGCAATGCGGCCATTTCCTGAAGGTTCTCCATCGGAACAAGAACGTTTTTAGCGCCATTCTCGGAAAGCATGGAAACCCTATCGTTAAGATTGATGGCTCTTTCGATGGCACCACCAATACTGATATTGCCAATAATACCCAAAGCAGACTTCAAATTCCTGCCAAAGATGGATGATACGATACTGGCAAAGACTGCTCCACCAATACCTTTGTGTACACCAACACCAAGAAGAACAGTCACCTGAACGGTCACATCAAGGTGTACCAGCGAGTGTTTGGGTGATAAGATGGTCTTCTCATTGGCCCTAATATAATTATAGGTGTTCTTAATGTCTTCTTTAGCTTCTGTGGATGAACTGCCAGTTACAGTTAACTTTCCATTACCTTGCATGGTAATAACCTCTATTTTGATGAGCGACACTTTATCACCATCACTCGTGGCTGTATAACAAGTGCCAGGAGGCAATGGCGTGTCTTCAATCAGATTAGCACCACGCTCTTCAGGTACAGAGACAAAGAATTCATCCTGCGTTTCTTTGTCGATATATGAGAAATTCGTGTCCCAGAATTCCATACCACCAATACGCTTCAGCTGCTCTTTTACGCGACGGCGCATTTCAATAGCCCAAACGAGATACTTTCTCACATCTTCTTTTGTATAATTGCCGTCAGGATGCATCAATTTGATAAGACCAGAAACGGTTTTTCTAACCGGCTTCGTGTCTCTTTGCTTCATCTGTGCGCCAAGGGTGAAATACTTGTCAATGGCATCAGTGTAGGTCGTCTTGCGTTGTAAATGTAGGAATTCACTGAAGAAATCAGTACTGAAACCAAAATGGTTGGTAAAGTTTGAAGGAGCAAACTTGATGATCTCCCAACCTGGCAGGAAGAATCCGATACGATCTAGGAAGGCAGTATCGTTATTGATCCTTTCAGAGAAAGGTGAGAATAAATGAGTAGTTTGCAAGACAGTTTCTATCGGCTGATTGATATTACCATTCAAAACGACAGAAGCACTTGCAGCCTTCTCTCCAGCTTTTCCTACACGTGAGAAAGAACCGCTTTCCATGTAGTCCTTCATCAATGGTACCACTTCTTTTTCCTTAAAAAGATCGTCTGTAGATTCATCAAAACATAGCGCATCCCATTTACCTACAGCGCCAATCTGCCCGCTTGAGTTGTTGACAAAAAGAGATGCTGCCGTACCCTGTCCACCACTTACAAGCATAGAGTAGGGGGAAAGCTCTTTATATACGAAAGACTTACCAGAAGCACGAGGACCTAATTCTGCCAGATTGAAGTTTGCTTCAACCAATGGAATAAAACGGCTCAGCAGTAGCATTCTCATGCGGTCGGTCATGCCTTCTGATTCTGGCTCGTAACCTCCACTTCTTAACAAGACATTCAGCCACTCTTCCGTAGAGAACTGTTCACGTGCTTTGGCAACCTTCTCCGTATCGAAATTTGAGAGCTGAATAGGACGTACCTTACTCACCACGAAGGGGAAAATCTTTTTCCCGATCATGATACTCGGGTCATAATCGACATCAATGATAGCCCAGATACCACCAGTCATCATCTTCTCGTGTTGGCTAATAATGTCTTCAGAGATATTGGCATCCATGATGGCCATATTCGACAACTCTGCCCAATACTTATCCTTTGAAGGATCCAGACGTACAGATATCTTGTCGATAATCTTATAGGTCCCCTGTTCACGGATTTTAGCCTGTATCAGTGTGGCTTCATCGGGATTGACATAGTGATCGTGAAGTACTCGCTTCACACTATCTATTCCCTCTTGTATTTTTTCTTCATCATCGGTACTACATGAGTTGGCCAACAGATACTCCAACACAAAGATTGGAACATTTACACCACCTTTTACTGTGCGAACCACATCTTTTCGTACCACATAACCTTTAAACAGGTCTAATAATTTAGCATCAAGTTCTATCATTGTTATTCTCCTTTTCGTCTAAAATAAATCTTCAATGTCTCTGGCAGTATTCTTCCTGATGTTGCAACTATCAATCTGTGCGCCACTTTCTTTATCTGTAACAACAACTTTATCAATACCGTCACTCAACTCAAACTCAGGACTTTGGATTTCGCCTGCTTTTAGTGTGTAAATGGCTGAATTCTTTATGGAATTTCCTGCAAACAACATCAATTTGATTTTGCGTTCATGAGTAAATAAATCCGTCTCGCTCCCATCTGCTTTCAACTTTACAGTAAAATAGTTACCTGTTACCTCTTTTAATTCTTGCTTATTGACTATCTGGATATTGAGTGCGATATCACCACCTTTTATGCTTAACTCATATACCGGTATGATGCATTCTTGTGGCGTAAAACCGCCATGAGAATAGCCATAAGCCCCTTTTGAAACGAAAGGCTTGTCTGTTGGAGCATAATACTGATAATTACTATTCAGATACTTACCTTCACGTTCAATGAGCCTTTGATTATTAAGCGGGTTTACCGTCAGCACAAATCGCTCATCAATCTTAAGAATGTCTCCGTCTGGCTTCGGTTCCTTATCAGATTCGTCAAGTATGCCTGTAAGTACAAAACCATGATCAGTAGTCAAAACAACCTTTTCGTATCCCAGTCGCCAAAGCATACCAATCTTTTCACGTAACTCTTGCTCATAGTTATCTATGTCCTTCAGACCTCTTAGTTGTTTTTTCTCACCAATTTGGTCTATGTCGCCATAATTGAGTACAAGATGCTTTGCTGTAATACTATCATTCAAGCTATCGAGTTGAATCATCTCTACATCTTCTACCGATTGCTTTAATGTTGCAAATCTGGTCTGGACGCTATTGGTGACATCCTGACAACCAAACAACGCACTCATTCCATTTTCGGTTACCGATGGCAGAACGGAGAATGCCATGTTCTTCGTAATCTTTACATTCTTGTCTGTAATGCCATTGACGATGGCTTCTGCTATTTCTAAACGCAGCCCGTCGCATACGATAACTGCTGTCCGCTGATTGCCTTCAAAGGCCTTCGATATAATGCCTTGT
>Ga0247611_10005414_pt1 | contig 16919 bp, 12 predicted proteins | sample 177DNAGHGhighgp2_FD_192422 | JGI IMG/M metagenome (GOLD analysis project Ga0247611, IMG submission 192422) | Sheep rumen microbial communities from Palmerston North, Manawatu-Wanganui, New Zealand - 1770 DNA GHGhigh gp2 | ecosystem: Host-associated > Mammals > Digestive system > Stomach > Rumen... | reverse complement strand
ATTGTTAAAAACCGTCACGCAGAGGAAGAGGAGGCCTCAGAGCAAGTATGATTACTCCCATGACCAAATACTCCTTTATTCTGCTGAATGGAGAACAGGGAGACCTGCTGGAGCGCCTGCAGGAGGTAGGCCTGGTGGATATCACGCGCAGTATAAAGCCTATTGACGACACCTCCCACAACATCAAGGCAGAAATCGAGCTTCTGGACGGCCTTATCCACGGGCTGCAGAAAGCCGATATTCCGGAAGGAACGGAGCGGGAGTTCATCGATGGGGATATCGTTCGCCTCGCGGGCGGCATGCTCATGCGCTACTCCGACGACACGGTAGAAATCAAGCAACTGGAAAAGGAAGTGTCCGAGCTTCGGCTATGGGGTAATTTCGACAACGGAATCCTTGAGGAACTGGCCCATGCGGGCGTTCCCGTGCATTTCCACAAGCTTTCAAGCAAAGCGTATAAACCGGAATGGGCCCAGGAATATGCCCTCAAGGAAATCGCCCATACCAAATCCGAGATTCTGTTTGTGGTAGCCGGGCCGGATACGCTTCCCGGAGAAGTCCCCGCCCCCACCACGGATATCGCGTCAAAGGAAAAGGAACTGCGGGACAAAAAAGCCCACTTCGAAAGGGTACTCAAACGCATCGCCAGTGCCAAAGACCGCATCCCCGAACTGGAAGAGAAGAGAAGCCGGTTATACGCCAAACTGGACCTGTACCTGGCCGGCGCCGCCGCCGTTCCCGCAGCAGAAGACACCATCGTCACGCTGGTGGGCTATGCTCCTACGGAAAAGGACGATACCGTTACGGCTGCCCTGGACCAGACCGGCGTCTATTACCTGAAGGACGCCGCCGTGGTAGAAGACAACCCGCCCATCAGCTTCCGCAACAATTGGTTTGTGAGGCAGTTCGAAACCCTGACCGACATGTACGGCCGCCCGTCGTATGACGGATTCGACCCCACCCCGTTCATCAGCGTGTTCTTCCTGCTGTTCTTCGCCTTCTGTATGGGAGACTGCGGCTACGGACTCATCCTCATTCTGGTGGGCCTGCTCCTGAAGAAGGTGGACTCCTTCAAGGACATGGCGCCGCTGGTGGTGTTGCTGGGAATCGGCACCACCGTCATCGGCTTCCTGTTCCATACCTTCTTCTCCATGGACATCAGCACCTGGAGCATCTTCGAACCCATTAAAGGCATCTTCCTTCCGGCCAAGATTGCCGGATACGATGGCACCATGGTGCTGGCCCTCATTGTGGGTGTGGTACACCTGTGCCTGGCCATGTGCGTAAAAACCTACCAGGAAACCAAGAACAAGGGCTTCATCAATGCCCTGGGCTCCTGGGGCTGGACCCTCCTGATTGTGGGCGGTGTCATTGTGGCTGCCCTGGCGTTTGCCGGCATCATGGACAAAGACCTTACCAAATGGGTAGTGATTGTCCTTGGCATCGTGAGTGCCCTGGGTATCTTTGTGTTCAATGACATGCAGCGCAACAAACTGGCCAACGTGGGCGTGGGCCTGTGGAACACCTACAATACGGCCACCGGCCTTCTGGGTGATGTTCTGAGTTACCTGCGTCTGTATGCGCTGGGCCTCGCCGGCAGCATGCTGGGCATGGCCTTCAACAACATTGGCGCTATGGTCCTTGGGGACGGTTCCAACCCTACGCTCTGGCTCCCGTTCGTTCTCATCGTGGTCATCGGCCACACCTTAAACATTGCCATGGCCGCCCTGGGCGCCTTTGTGCACCCGTTGCGTCTGAATTTCCTGGAGTTCTTCAAGAATTCCGGCTATGAGGCCGCAGGCCGCAACTATCATCCGCTTAAGAAATAAACAATTAAATTATAAAAAACTTATGGAACAAATTTTAGGTTATTTGGGTCTGGGCCTGGTACTGGCCCTCTCAGGTATCGGTTCCGCTTATGGAACCACCATCGCGGGCAACGCGGCAGAAGGCGCCCTCAAGCGCAAACCGGAAGGCTCCGGTAACTACATGGTACTCAGCGCCCTCCCTGCCACCCAGGGTATCTATGGATTCGTGGCCTTCTTCATGCTCATGGGCCGCGTGGCAGAAGCCGGCACCATGGTATTCGGCATTGGCGTTTCCGTGGGTCTGGTTTGCATGCTCTCCGCCATCCGTCAGGGCCAGGTTTGCGCCAACGGTATTGTGGGCATCTCCCAGGGACACGACGTCTTCACCAACACCCTTATCTACGCCGCTCTCCCTGAATTCTACGCCATTCTGGGTCTGGTAGGCGCCCTCATGCTGTAAGGCGCTCTCCACAGCATAAAAAATAGAACTCTATGAGAAAACTTGTAAGCATCTTTACCATGGCCGCCCTGCTGGCGGTCCTGGTACCGGCCTGCGACAAAACCACGCCGGAAAACAGGGACGGGAAAGACGACTCCGGAAAAACAGACCCCACCCCCACTCCCACCCCTTCCGCCAAAGCAGACTACACCATTCTCTTCTACGGCATCGGAGGAGGAGACCTGGACTTGAGCGATGAACAGACCATTCTGGACATGGCCCGTTCCCTGCCCAAGGAAAACAGCAACGTCCGCATTGTTGTTGAGTATAAGTATTCCAGTGAGAAGGGTGTCAAAAAAAATGAGAAATCATCCGATGGCTTTAAGATCAGCGGAGTGCCCGGACAGGTTTACCGTTATGAGGTAACGCCCTCCATCGCAGCCAAGAAGAATGCGGCCAAATATCTCCAGCTCCCGGAAGAGGCGGCCTATGGTAAGCAAGCGGCGGATGCGGAAATGTTCCAGCCGGACAGCATTGCCTCCTTTATCAAATATGCGGCAAAACAGGCCCCGGCCAACCAGTACATCATGTTCATTTCCGGCCACGGAAATGGTTACAACCTATTCGATGACGTTCCGCTAGCTACCAAGGCAACGGCTTATGATGACTGCTTCAAAAATGGGGGCATTTCCATGTATCAGCTCAAGGAAGGCATCAAGCGTTCCGGCGTCCAATTGGCAGTCCTGGGATTTCAGTCCTGCGAGATGGGCCAGCTTGAGGTTGTGGCGGAACTGCAAGGGGCGGCCAGCTACATGATGGCCTCCGGTCACAGCATCAACGATCTGGGCTACAATGAGATGTTGGATGCCATGCTGGACGGGGAAACCTTCCAGGTGTGCATGAAGGAGCTGGTCATGGGCAGTCTGAAAGCCAATCTGCCCATGAAAGGCGGCAATATGAACTTCTCCCTCACGGACCTCACCAAGGTGGGCCCCTTCCTCAATGCCCTCAAGGAGATTACCACGTACCTGTGCGCACACAAAGTGGACAACCTGAATGGATATCTGGCCGCAGCCGGCAAAACCTACCAGTACGACCAGGAAGACTCCAAGTTTGACATCTACGACTATCTTTACTTCCTGGGCAAGGAAGTCTACAGCAAGGACCAGGAGTACCAGAACCTCCTTGCCACGGTAAAAAAGACCCTGGATGTGGCCCAGCCCATCCACTACAATTCTCTGGAATGCAAAGGCGATGACTATTATGACAATCTCAGCTACTCCGTGACGCTGGGCGCACAGGGCTACCTGGCAGAATATTCCGACAAAGGCCACCGGCAGATTGCCCGCGCAAAGAACGGCGACACCTACAGGCTGAAAATGAATGTCGTGGGCCAGCTCGTCAACCAGGAGCCCGAGACGGCTTGGGACAAAACCTACCAGCTGACCACCTTTGACAAAACCGTAGGCTGGAGCAAATGGTTCGCCGTGAACCCGGCTTTCCCCCGCAACAATCCGCCCTTCTACAACTACCAGACTCCGGACGAGCCCATTGACGATGACGATGAAGGAGACGAGGGAGATGAATAATCCTTTCATCCACTGCGTATGAAAAAACTTCTCCTTACTTTAACCCTGGCCCTGTGCATCACAGGCCAGGGTTTTGCGCAACCCCTTCGCGACAAACTGCGCGCGGTTCCCCAGATAGAAAACCTCAAAGCCAATCCCGGTGGAACGGAGTACGGTTTCAAAGAAAGCTATACCTTTACCTTTAAGCAGCCGATAGACCACCAAAACCCCGGTACGGGCAGCTTTAAACAGTTTGGCGTCATCTGCTTTCAGGGCTTTGACAAGCCCACCGTATTCTACACCCGCGGTTACGAGCACAACGGCTTCGCCGAGAATCCCGCCAACGACCTGGCAGACAACCTGGATGCCAACGTGGTGTACATGGAGCACCGCTATTACGGCCAATCCAAAGTAAGCGGAGACCCCAAGTGGAAGTACCTCACCATCCGGCAGGCCTGCGACGACCTGCATGCCATTTTCCAGGCCCTGAAGCCTGTCCTCCCGGAAGGCTGGGTGAGCACCGGTACCAGCAAGGATGGCAACACCGCCGTCTTCTACAGCTACTTCTATCCGGACGACATGAACGTGGTGACCGCCTTCTGCGCCCCTTTCCAGACCACCTATCTGGACGAGCGCGTGGGTCGCTATGTGCTGCAAAGCTGTGGCACGGAAGCGGAACGCGCCCGCATGCACGCCCTCCTGAACCGCATGCTCACGGAAGACTTCCACGAGAAATACTGTAAATACGAGATGAAGAAGGAAGGCCTCTCCGAAGACGAATGCACGTCCTATTCCTCCTATGTCAAGGGGACGCTGAACACCTTCTTCAGCCTGTTTGCAGACTACTCCGCCCACGACCGTGCCCTGCTCATGCCCTCGGAAAGCGCCAGCGACGAAAAGCTGCTGACCTTCCGCTACGATGACCTGGACGACCAACTTTCCCGCAAGCAGAAAAAAGGCAATGACGCGAGCGACGAGCAGCAGGCGTACAACGACTACCTGTACACCATCCAGTGTCTCAAAGAGTATGGCACCTTCACCTACCCCTACCAGGAGCTTTCCGTGCTTGATGGGACGATGTTTGACCGCGCCTATGCGGAAGATCCTTCCGTGGAAGAAAAAGACGAATGGCTCATTGGCAAATTCGATGGCAGCGTGAGCAAGGCCGTATTAGAGAAGTTCCTGCCCACTACCCACATTCCCATCCTGCTGGTATACGCACACAATGACCCGTGGACGGCCGGCAAGCCCACCAAAGTGAGCAGCTCGGTGAAAATGCTTATTAGCAAGGTCGGCGGACACGATGACTGTATCAACAACCCCGACTACTACCCGGAGTCCCTGCGCGACGAAATTGTAAGCTTTGTTTCCTGCAACCTCTAATATTCGCGGGGGCCGAAGATATCGGTGCCAATCCGCACCATGGTAGCCCCATGCTTCACGGCAAGCGGCCAGTCCCCGGACATCCCGATAGACAGCGTATCAAAGCCTTCCATCCCGGAGGCTTTGATTCGTTTATACAGCGCCTCTATCCGGGCAAACTCCCCTTCCACCTGCGCCCTGTCCTCCGTATTGGACGCCATGCCCATGAGGCCCCGGATCCTGATACTTTTCAGCGGAGCAGGTATATCTTCGCAAACCCATGGCCACCCTCGGCCGTGTAAGAGGGAGGGGCCCACAGCCGCGTCGTCAGACGCGTTGCGAGTTGGGAGGGGCCGGAGCGAAGCGGAGGCGGTTTGCGAAGATATACCTGCTCCGCTGATTATAGCCATGATCTCATCCTCAGAGAAGCCTTGCTTGGTTTCTTCCGCGCCCAGGTGGAGTTCCAGGAGAACGTCGATGACCTTGTTGTGGGCGACAGCCCAGGTGGAGATGGCCTGCAGCAGATGCAGGGAATCTACGGACTGCACCAGGGAAACATAGGGCAGTACCAGCTTGAGCTTATTGGTTTGCAGATGGCCGATGAAATGCCACTGCACGTCTGCGGGCATCTGAGGGACCTTGGCGGCAAGCTCCTGCGGGCGGCTTTCCGCAAACACCCGCTGCCCGGCGTTATACGCCTCCATCAGGCGTTCCACGGGATGAAATTTGGAAACTGCCACCAGGGTAACATCTGATGGCAGTTTACTGTTGATTTCGTGTAAATTGTCTTTTATCATTTAGCGTTTCTTCCCCCTCTGTTTTTCCATCTCGCGCTGCATCTTCTGAGCTTCTTCCAGGCGCTGCTGCCACTTGCTCTTGGGAGCGGGCTTGCCGCTGGCCTCTGCCGCTTTCACCTTGTCCAGGACCTCCTGCGGGTTCACCACCCACTTGCGGATAACGAAGGTTTCCAGCATGGTGATGAGGTTGCTCAGGAGGTAATAGTAACTCAGGCCACTGGAAAGGTTGTTACAGATGAAGAACATCATGATGGGCATCATGTACAGGCTCATGGCCTGCATCATCTTGGCGTTGGGGTCGTTTCCCGTTGCCTGCTGCGACATGGTGATCTTGGAGTAGAAGAACATGGAGACAGCCATCAGGAGGGCGAACAAACTGATATGGTCCATGCCCAGGATGCTGGTGCTCCAGTGGATGACATCGTCATAGGCGCTCAGGTCCTCCGCCCACAGGAAGTGCTGCTGGCGAAGCTGGATGGAGGCCGGGAAGAAGCGGAACATGGCCCACAGGATGGGCATCTGAAGCAGCATGGGCAGGCACCCGCCCATGGGCGATACACCGGCTTTGCGGTACAGGTCCATGGTTTCCTGCTGCTTTTTCATGGCATCCTCCTGCTTGGGATACTTGGCGTTGATTTTCTCCATGTAGGGCTTCAGGGCCTGCATTTTGGCACTGGACGAGTAGCTCTTGTAGGCAAAGGGCAACACCACAATCTTGATGAAGATGGTCATCAGGAGAATGATGAGGCCAAAGTTGGAGATGCCTTTGTGCAGCCAGTCGAACAGCGGGATAATCACCCACTTGGTGAAATAGCCGATGATTTTACCGCCCAGGGGAATCACCTTCTCATAGGCGTGGCCATAGGCCTTCAGGCCCTTATAGTCGTTGGGACCGAAGTAAAACTCGAAGGGAAGGTCTATGCGCTCCGCACCGGGCGTGATATCGGCCCGCATGAGGGCGCGGCAGTGCATGAGGTCCGAGCCCGTCTTGGGCAGGAAGTCGATCTTGAACTCACCGTAGCTGAAGTTACCGGGAGCACGCATGATGGCGCTGAAGAACTGCTGCTGGAAGGCGAACCACTCAATGTTGTTGTTGAAGCGTTTCTCTCCCCCACGGCCGTTGCCAATGTTGGCCGGTTTGTTGTCGTCCGGGAAATAGTAGTTGAGGCGGGAATACTGGGTCTCGTTCTTATAGCCCTTCTCCATGCGCGGGATAATGGCGTCGAAGTCCACGTCCACACTGCCCACGTTCCGGGGAATCAGATGGCCCATGCCCACCAGGGACAGGGTCTCGTTCACCGAGTAGGAATCCTTGACCAGGGTGTACTTTTGTTCGATATAGCCTCCGTCCGTAAACGGCAGGCGCATGACCACCGTGCTGTCCGAAGAGGCCTCCGGGACATACTGGAAGGTAAATTTACGCGTATCTACAGCCGTAGGGGCATACACCACATAACCCAGCTGGGATTTTTCTCCCTGCAGCAGGTACAACGGTTCCTGGGAATACGTAAGGTAATCTTTCACCTTCACCGAGTACGGCTGGGCGCCGCGGGTGGTGAAGACCACCTGCAGTTTGTTGTTTTCCAGGGTAACAAGCTGAGCCTCTGCGCGGGCGGCGGCATTCAGGGAAGAATCGGAATAGACCGGGGCCACGGCGGCCTGCGGTGCAGCTGCGGCTTCATCTGCGGCTGCGGCGGCTTCCGGGTGTTCTGCCCGCCAGATGCTGTCCTGCTGCCACTGGGCGTAGGCCTCTGCGGCGGCAATGGAATCCAGCTGGGCCTGATGGGCTTTCTGTTTGGCTACCTGACGGCTCTGGTACCCGAAGAACCCTATCATGATAAGGAAAATCAGGACAAAGCCGATGATTGAATTCTTGTCCATACGCTACTGTTGTCCCTCCTGTTCCTTCGCACGAATCTGTGCCTTCAAATCCTCCAGCTTAGCCTTAGCGGCATCGATTCTCTCCTGCATCTGGGCCTTGAGTTTCTCTGCGCCTTTGGACAGGCCAAAGAAGCCGATGTTGTTCTCATAGGTCTGGATTTCCTGCTGGAGCTGGTTGAACTGCTCCTTCAGGCGATCCGACTCCGTAAGGGGACGACGGCCGTTTCCACCTTCCCTACGGCCCCCTTCCCTGCGGCCACGCTGGCCATAGCCGGGGAATTTTTCTTCCATGGCCTCACGGTATGCGGCCTGGATGGCATCTTTTTCCTTGAAAGGAACAAAGCCGATGGCTTTCCAGCGCTCTTCAAAGTCCTTGCGGGCCTCTGCATCTTTCTGATCATCCGGCACATAGGCCTTGATTTCCTCGATGAGGGCTTTTTTGGCAGCAAGGTTGCCGCCCAGGTTACCAGGGCCGGCGGGACGATTGTCACGGGCGGTGAAGAAAGCGTCGCAGGCGGCGCGGAAACGCTTCCAGATTTGTTCGCTCTTCTTGCGCGGCACGGCGCCAATCTCCTTCCACTGTTTCTGGAGCTCGATGAGGCGGTCGCTGGTGGCTTTCCAGTCCGTGCTGTCCTTCAAGGACTCCGCTTCCTCGATGATGGCCATCTTCCTGGCCAGGTTCTCATTCATGGAATCCTTGAACTCCGAGAAGGAAGCGCGCTTGCGCTCAAAGAATTTGTCACACGCGGCGCGGAAACGCTCGTAAATTTTCTGGTTTTCCTTGCGGGTAGCGAAGCCGATGCTGCGCCACTCGGCCTGAATTTTCTCAATTTCCTTACTTAAAGCGTTCCATTCGCTGGACGATGTAATTTCCTTGGCTGCAATGGCTTCTACCTTTTCGCAAAGAGCTTCCTTCTTGGCCAGGTTCTCCGTTTGCTGAGCTTTCAGGCCCTCGAAATGCGCCTGGTAGCGTTTGTTGATAACGGAGGTGGCGGCGCGGAAGCGCTCCCAGATTTCCTCGCGGAATTCCTTGGCCACGGGCCCCAGGTCTTTCCACTGCTCGTGCAGTTTCTGGAGCTCCTTGAAAGCCTCTACGACATCTTCTTCCTCTGCCAGGGCTTCTGCGCTCTCGCAGTAGGCGGTTTTGGCTTCCAGGTTCTTCTTGAAGTCCAGATCCCGCAGCTCCCGGTTGATATCTACCAGGTCGTAGAACTTGGTGACATACAGCTGATAGGTGTCGTTGATGTCGCGGAAGTTCGGCTGCGGCACCGGGCCGGTCTCCCGCCAGCGGTTCTGGATGTCACGGAAATGCGGGAACGCGTCTTTCATCTGGCCGGGCTCCTCTACCAGGGCCTTGAGTTCCTCGATGATGGCCTGTTTTTTAGCCAGGTTTTCCTCGCGCTCGGCTTCCAGCTGCTTGTTATATTCGGCCCGTTCCTTCTTGTAGGCCATGTACAGCGCCTTAAAGCCGGCCTCGATGGCGGCAAAGGGGCTTACAGGACCGCTCTGCAGGGGAACGGTGGCTTCTTCTACGGGGGTATTGTCGTCCGGCTCCTCCACGGAGGCATCTTCGCCGGCCTCTGCCTTTTCCTTGGAAAGGCGTTTATAGAAGGCGCTCTTGAGGGCATCCGCCTCCTTGGACCGTTTCATGCGGTCTTCACTTTCTGTCAACTGCTGGAACAGCTCCGTGAGTTCTGCCAGATTTTTCTCTGCATAGTTCACTACAGGGGTCTCCTGTTCCACTTTTACTACATCTGCGGGTTCTTCCGTTACCACAGGCTTAATTTCTTCACTCATGAGTATTAATGTTTATTATTAGCTTACAAATTTAGGAATAATCCTTTACTTTTCCAACATACCCGGACGGCGTTCCCGCGTACGGGCAAGCGCCTGCTCATCCTGCCAGGCCTGAATCAGTTTGGGATTGCCGCTCAGCAGCACATCCGGCACCTTCCAGCCATTAAACTCGGCCGGGCGCGTATACACGGGCGGAGACACCAACCCATCCTGAAAAGAGTCGCTCAGGGCCGACGTCTCATCTGTAAGCACGCCGGGAATCAGGCGGATGATGCTATCCGCCAGCAGCGCCGCAGGAATCTCTCCCCCGCTCACCACAAAGTCCCCTACAGAGATTTCGCGCGTGACCAGATGCTCCCGGATGCGCTCGTCAATCCCCTTGTAATGCCCGCAAAGGATAATGATATTGCCTTTCAGGGAAAGTTCGTTGGCGATTCCCTGCGTAAGAATCTCGCCGTCCGGCGCCATGAAAATAACTTCGTCGTAGTCCCGTTCTGCTTTCAGGTCATTGATGCAGTTGAATACGGGTTCCACCATCATTACCATGCCGGCGTCTCCGCCATAGGAATAATCGTCTACGGTTTGGCGGCTGCCCAGCCCATATTTGCGAAGGTCGTGGATATAAATCTCGGCCAGGCCTTTTTTGACGGCCCTGGCGGGGATGGAATGGCTCAGCGGGCTTTCGAGCAGTTCCGGAACCACACTGATAATGTCTATTCTAAGCATACTTTGTTATTTACCTTGCAAAATTACAAAAAAATCCCAAGGTACAGATGCAATAAAGGGCTTACATCCCTGCAAGCCCTTTACTTGGTTAGTTAGTAGTGTATTCTTACCTTAAAAAGAAGAAGGTTAATTAGTTGGTTAGAAGATGCGTTTTCGCCTGCAACAGGGGTTTCATCCTCTTTTGCTGTGACAAAGGTAAATAAAGTTTTTTAAACTGCAAAATTTTTTAAACTTTTATTTACAAAATAAATTTTTTTAAAAAGTAAAACGCAGCTTCACCATGAAATTACAAGGTGCCTGGGGATATACGCCAATTCCGCTTTCTACCTTGTCTGAAGCAGGGTTATAGCTTTCCCAGCGCCAGCCGGCCGCATAGTACATACGATTCAAGAGATTGTTTACATAAACCGACAAATCGAGCAGTCCCAACGGCAGTTTAAACTGATGCCCCGCCTGCAAGTTCGCCACCCACCAGGCCGGAATGGCCATCTCCTCGCGCATGGAGTTGTCTATATACTGCTTGCCCACGTACTTGGCATCCACACTGATGCGTCCTCCTTTCCAGGGCCGGAATGCAGCCCGGGCCATGGCAATCACCGAGGGCGACATGAGCATGGTGGTACGTCCGTACCGGACCGCATGCAGGGCCGAATAGTCCTCGTAGGGGACATAAGAAGTGTAGTCGGCAATCTGATTCATGGAAAGCGTGACATTGCCGTCCAGTTTGAGCCAGGAGAGCGGTTCCCACCCCAGACAGAGCTCGATACCCCGCCGCCAGGAACGCGGCACATTCTCCTTGATGGCATAGCCGGAAGAAGACAGCCGGCCCGTCTCCAGCAGCATGTCCCAATACTCCATCAGGTATAGATTGGCCGATGCCTGGAAGCGCCGGCCGGTAAACGCATAGCCCAGCTCCGTATCCAGCATTTTTTCAGGTTCTATGGAAGTGGGGGCACCTTTCACATTTTCTTTAATATCTCCCCTGCCCGGCTCCCGGTGCCCCCAGGCAACGGAGCCATACACCTTATGCCGGCCCCAGGCGCCCGTGACGCCTGCGCGGGGATTGAAAAAGTTCCAGCGCTTACGGTAATTGAGCCGGTCTGCATCCACGGCGCCAAACTCCAGCCAGTCGTCATCGGTCCCGAGGAGTTTATAGTCAATGCCCCGGTACTGCACATCGGCATAGGCGGTGAGCCAGTGGAGCGGATGATATTCGGCCCGTACAAAGACACTTTGCTCCCGCTTCCAGCCACTGTTGTTGTACCAGTCCAGCGTGCTATACGGATAATCGGGCGCCTCCTTGGCCCAAAGGACCTCTCCCCAGTGACCGCCCCGGTACCAGGACAGGTTCACGCCGCCCGTAACATCCAGAAGGGCCGAGCGGTAGCGGAGGCTGCTGGCCGCCACCCACAGGTCGTTGTCCATCTTTTTCTGATAAATCATGTCCGAACGACCGCTCAGGGGAAAACCGAAATTGGGGAACTTCCGGTTCATCTTGTAATACTCGTCATAGCCGTCGCCTCGGGTATAATTCACCGTATTCACCCAGGTCAGATGCGTCCCGAACTGGCGCGTGTAGTTGAGCTGCAGGTGGTGCTGGGCATAATTGTCCGTCTGGTTGGGATAGTAGCAGACATTCCCGTTGTCGTCGTAGTATTCCCCCGCCCCATTGTAGCGACGGTCTTTGTGATACTGTTCCAGGTCTATCCCGTCCCAGGTGATACCACTCCGCTGATCGCCCAACAAATACGTCAATCTCAGCGAGTTAGCGCCGCGGAGCCATCCCACCACGGCAAAGAGCGAGGTAGACTCCACAAAGCCGTTCCGGATGTACCCGTCGGTGACGCCCACATTCATGGCCAGGTCAAAATACAGCCCGCTGGGCAGTTTTCCGGACGATATGGCGGCCGACGTCATGAAGGTACCAAAGGACCCGCCGCTCAATTCTACGGTAGCACTGGGTTCGGGACGGACGAAAGCCGTGTTCATGTTGATGCTGGCGCCAAAGGCTCCGGGACCGCTGGCCGACGTACCCAGTCCGCGCTGCACCTGTACCCCGGAGAGGAGACTTGTCAGGGCCGGAATGTTCACCCAGAACACTTCCTGGGACTCGGCGTCGTTCAGGGTAATGCCATTAAGCGTCACGTTGATCTGCGACCCCTTGCTGCCACGGATGGTCATGGACGAATTCCCGAGGCCCGTTCCGTTCTCGTTGTAGGTAACTACGGAAGGCAGCAGATTCAGGGTCATGGGCAGGGAGGCCGAAGGATTACTCTGGCGGAGTTCCTCCTTCCCTACCATATCGTATGTAACCGGAGTTTCCTTGCCGGCGCGGGTGGCCGAAACCACCACCGAGTCCAGGCGTTCCTGCGCAGCGGCGCAGAGAGGCAGCACGCACAGTGCCGCAAAAAGCAATGTTTTTTTCATCTTCCTTACGACGGTATCAACCGTATCAAGTTCTATGGGTATAATCTCAATCGGCCTTTGGGCCGATACCCCTGTTATGTAAATTTATTTTTTAACCAGCTCCACCTGGTACAGGCGGGGCCATTTTTTTCCTGTTAAGTAAATACGCCCTTCCGCGTCCAGCGCAATGCCGTTGAGCACATCCGTATCCTTTTTACGCAGCTTGCTGGGCAGGAGCCCGCTGCAGTCAATGGCCGCTTCCACCTTGCCATCGGCAGGATTGATGATGACGATGGTGTCCGTGGTGTATACGTTGGCCCAAATTTTACCATCGATCCACTCCAGCTCGTTCAGGTAGCGGAGCGACCGCCCGTTCATGGTCACGGGCAGGCGTTTAAGCAGCTTGAGGTCCTTGTCCAGGAAGAACAGGTTGGCGCTGCCGTCGCTGGCGATGAGCTGCTTCCCGTCCGTAGTGATGCCCCAGCCTTCCCGCGGGTAGCTGAGCGTCTTCTGATACGTAAGGGTGGCGGCATCGTACTTAAAGGCCACCTTATTGGTCCAGGTGAGCACGTACAGCACGCCGTCCAGAATCACGGAGCCTTCCCCGAAATACTTGGCATTGAGCTTTTTAAGCTGCGTGGGTTCTCCGCTGGCAAGGTCTACCGTGCGAATGGTGCTCTCCCCGTACTGCCCCGTGGTTTCCCACAGGATGCCGTCCTGGAAGAACAGGCCCTGGGTATAGGCGTCCGTGCGGTGCGGGTATTCCTTCACCACCTTAATGCCGTACTGCTTCACCTGCGCCTGGGAACAGGCTCCGGCAAGGAGCACGCCCGCTATGAGGAGCCATTTTTTCATCCTAACTTCTTGATTTTCCGGACCGGGTCACAAGTAAGGCCAATCCCCAGTTTGTTCCAGGTTTTGCGGTCTACCTCGCTGAGCATCACCGTGGAATGCACCTGCGCGCCCTTGAGGTTGGGCAGCTGCTCCAGGGCCAGGCGGCAGTTTTCGTCCAGCCGGCCCATCATGGAGATGGCCACCAGGACCTCGTCCGTGTGGAGGCGCGGGTTGTGCCCGTGGAGATAGTCCACCTTGAGCTTCTGGATGGGCTCGATCATGGTTTGCGGAATCAGTTTCACGTTATGGGCGATACCGGCCAGGTGCTTGATGGCGTTCAGCAGCAGTGCGGCGCTGGGGCCCAGCAGCGGGCTGGTTTCCCCGGTGAGGATGGTGCCGTCTTCCAGTTCCATGGCCGATGTAGCTTTCTGCGCCTTCTCCAGGCGTTCCCGTGCGGCCACCACGCACCTACGGTCGTTCACCGTGAGCTTGGCCCGTTTCATCAGGAGCGAGAGTTTGTTCACCTCGTTCTCCGTGCACTTGCCATCGGCCAGATTGCAAAGGCCGGTAAAGTAGCGGCGGATAATCTCCTGGCGGGAGGCCTCGCGGCACACTTCGTCGTCACAGATGCAGGAGCCGATCATGTTCACACCCATGTCCGTGGGCGATTTGTACGGCGCTTCCCCGTAAATGTCCTCGAACAGGGCGTTCATCACCGGGAAAATCTCGATGTCGCGGTTGTAGTTTACCGCGGTAACACCGTATGCGTCCATGTGGAATGGGTCGATCATGTTCACATCGTCCAGATCCGCCGTGGCGGCTTCGTAGGCTACGTTGACGGGATGCGTGAGCGAAAGGCTCCACACCGGGAAGGTCTCGAACTTGGCATAGCCGGCCTTGACGCCGCGCTTGTTCTCCTGGTAAAGCTGGCTCAGGCACACGGCCATTTTGCCGCTTCCGGGACCGGGGGCCGTCACCACCACCAGCGGACGCGTGGTTTCAACAAAATCGTTCCGGCCAAAGCCTTCGTCCGAGTCTATAAGCGAGACATTGTTGGGATAGCCGTCGATGGTGTAGTGGTAATAGACCCTGATGTCCATGTTTTCCAGGCGCTTACGATAGGCTTCCGCACTCGCCTGCCCGTTGAAGTGCGTGATAACCACGCTGTTTACGCTGAAGCCGCGGGCCATGAATTCGTCCCTCAGGCGCAGCACATCCATATCGTAGGTGATGCCAAGGTCTGCGCGCATCTTGTTCTTTTCGATATCCACGGCACTGATGACGATAATCATCTCCAGCTCATCCTTGAGCTGCATGAGCATCTGAAGCTTGGAGTCCGGCTCAAAGCCCGGGAGCACGCGGGAGGCATGGTAGTCGTCGAACAGTTTGCCGCCAAACTCCATGTAGAGTTTGTCGCCGAACTTGGCGATGCGCTCCTTGATGTGCTCTGATTGGATTTTTAAGTACTTTGCATTGTCGAACCCGTATTTCATGATGCCTTGAGATTGTTGTCAAATACGGGATGCAAAAGTAGGGATTTTTTTGCGGTTTTGCAAGTTGGCCGCCATTACCGGTCCAAAAAAGAAGCAGGGTATAAGCAAAAAAAGCGTTATTTGCTTATACCCTGCCTGTATCATGTGCCCCTATGGGCACCTCGGAGATTACAGCCGCTCCTTGATGGCCTTGGTGGCTTCCTCGTAGCCGGGCTTTTCCAGCAGGGCGAACATGTTCTTCTTGTAGGCCTCCACGCCGGGCTGGTTGAACGGGTTCACACCCAGGGTGTAGGCGCTGATGCCGCAGGCAAACTCGAAGAAGTACAGGAGCTCACCCAGGCGCTTGGCGTCCAGGGTCTCGATGGAAACCTCAATCTGGGGAACGCCACCGTCGATGTGGGCCAGGCGCGTACCCAGCTCTGCCATGTGGTTGCAGTGCTCCACGTGCTTGCCGGAGAGGTAGTTGAGCTGGTCCAGGTTCTGGTCATCCGACTCGATGACCACGCTGCGGCGGGCATTGTCCACGTGCAGGACGGTCTCAAACATGACGCGGGTGCCTTCCTGGATGAACTGGCCCATGGAGTGAAGATCGGCCGTGTTGTTCACGCTGGCGGGGAAAATGCCGGTGCCGTCCTTGCCTTCGGACTCGCCGTAGAGCTGTTTCCACCATTCGGATACGTAGGTGAGTTTGGGGGTGTAGTTCACCAGGATTTCCGTGCTCTTGCCGCACTCCTTGAACAGGAGATTGCGCATGGCGGCGTACACGATAGCCGGGTTGGCGGCATCCTTGATGGAGAGGGCGCGTTCTGCCTTTTTGGCACCGTCCACCAGGTCCTTCACATCGAAACCGGCCACGGCAATGGGCAGGAGGCCCACCGGAGTAAGCACACTGAAACGGCCGCCTACATTATCCGGGACGATGAAGGTTTTGTAGCCTTCCTGACGGGAGAGCACCTTGAGGGCGCCGCGCTCCGCATCCGTAATGGCCACAATGCGCTCTGCGGCTTCTTTCTTGCCGTAGATGCTTTCGATGAACTGCTTCACAATACGGAATGCGATGGCGGGTTCCGTGGTGGTGCCGCTCTTGGAGATGACGATGCAGGCAACGTTACGCTCCTTGGCAAGGTCCATCAGTTCTGCCAGATATTCTTCCGAGAGGTTGTTGCCGGCAAAGACCACTTCCGGAGCGTCTTTGTGCTTGAGCTGCTTGGCAAAGCTGTGGCTCAGGGCCTCAATGACAGCCTTGGCACCCAGGTAGCTGCCGCCAATGCCGATGGCAATCACCAGGTTCACACCCTTCTTGTTCCAGCTTTCGCGGATGGCTTCCATGTCGTTCAGAATGCCGTCCGAAATCTGGGAGGGAAGGTGTTTCCAGCCCAGGAAGTCGTTCCCGGCGCCTTGTTCACTTTCCAGCACATCGAAGGCATCCATGGCCTTTTGCACATACGCGTTGAATTGTTCTTCCTTTACGAAGGATTCGCAACCTTTAACATCTACATTTACCATATTGATTTTAGTTTTGTTGTTTCTATCCTACAAATATACTCTTCTTTTTCGGAAAAGAAAAGCGGCTACCACTTCTCGTAGTGGATGTTTTCCGGCTTCCACTTGTCCTTGGGCGTTTCGTCGCCACCGGGATGCCCTACAGGGACGATGCAATACGGCAGCACGCCCTCCGGCAGGCCCAGCGCCTCAATGGTGGTGGCCATCCGTTCCTCATAGGGGTAGCAGGCAGTCCATACGGCGCCAAGGCCCATGGCTTCTGCCGCCAGAAGAAGGTTCTCCGTTGCGGCGGCGCAGTCTGCCGT
>Ga0247611_10005413_pt1 | contig 16926 bp, 10 predicted proteins | sample 177DNAGHGhighgp2_FD_192422 | JGI IMG/M metagenome (GOLD analysis project Ga0247611, IMG submission 192422) | Sheep rumen microbial communities from Palmerston North, Manawatu-Wanganui, New Zealand - 1770 DNA GHGhigh gp2 | ecosystem: Host-associated > Mammals > Digestive system > Stomach > Rumen... | reverse complement strand
TGGAATTCCGCTTCCGCGTAGTGAACTTCGATATCGGACGCCAACATTTTTATATTGGTCTGAATCCGTTCTTTGACCTCGGCGTAATCACTCAACCATACGATTTGAACGAGTTGGTGGAAATGCATACACACGGTCTATATACCAACTTGTTAGAAAGCATGACGGCAGCCGGCGATGACTATGACACGTACTTCGACACGAAAGACAAAAACGCGTATCTGCCGCATATGACAGCCGGTTTGGGACTGAAAGTGGGAATGAACGAAAACTTTGTGCTGTCTTGCGACTGGGCTATGCCGCTGAACAAACAAGATAACCAGAAATGGGCGAACTTCTACGTGAAGATGGGATACCTGTTTTAATGAAATGAAAATCCGAATAATATGAGAAAGTTATTTTTATTAAGCGTGTTGGCGATAGCTGGTCTCTCCGCAACCGCCCAACAAGTAAAACCGTTAGCCATAGACAGCGCGATTCGTGTGGGGCATCTGCCGAACGGTTTGACGTATTACATTCGTCACAATGAACAGCCGAAACAACGCTGCGACTTCCATATCGCCCAAAACGTTGGTGCTGTGCTTGAAGAAGACCACCAAAACGGTCTGGCTCACTTTCTTGAGCATATGGCCTTCAACGGTACACAACATTTTCCTGGAAAAGGAATCATCAATTACTTTGAGTCAATAGGCGTCAGTTTCGGCGGCAATATCAATGCATACACGTCAATCGACGAGACTGTTTACCGTCTGTCGAACGTTCCGACCATCCGCGAAGGCATCATCGATTCGGCTCTGTTAGTAATGCACGATTGGTCTTGCGGGCTGCTGTTATTGCCGGAAGAGATTGATTCAGAACGCGGCGTGATACTGGAAGAATGGCGCACCCGCAACAATGCCAACGGGCGCATGAATAATATCATCCGCAGTAAACTGTACCCGAACTCCCAATACGGAAAGCGCGATATCATCGGCGATACGGCAGTGATTCTTCATTTCGAATACGATGCGCTGCGGGACTATTACAAGAAATGGTATGGACCGGACAATCAGGCCATCATCGTTGTTGGCGATATTGATGTGGATTCGATAGAGGCGAAGATAAAAGCGCTTTGGGCGGATGTTCCTGAACGCAGCAATCGCGGCGAACGTCCGATTTATACGGTGGATTACTTCAGCGCGCCGACCGTTGCAGTAGCAACTGATCCGGAGGCACAACGGACACTCATTCAGGTTCAATATCTTCGTGAGCCACTCCCATCCATGCTGAAAGGGACGCAGATGGAATATGCGTTAAACCTGTGTCACCGCTTAATCCGTTCGATGCTCAGCAACCGCTTTGACGAACTGACATTGAAGCCGGATGCATCGGCATTAGGTTATTCGGCTTATTATTATCAACCGTTTAAGCTCAAAGAAGCCTTTATGGCAGTCGTTGTCCCCAAAGAAGGCCGCGAGTCAGAAGCGTTGAAAGACCTGTTGATGCAATTGGAAACGATGCGCCGCTACGGCTTCACCCAATCGGAATTAGACTTGGCAAAGACGGCTATGCTGAACCAATACGAGCAATGGTACAACGAACGTAACACGCGGCAAAATCGGTCTTTAGCACAAGAATACATCCGTAACTTCACGCGCGAAGAAAGTATTCCCGGTATCGAATGGGAATATCAATTTGTCCAAGAAGCTCTGCCGACAATCACTTTGGAAGCGGTGAATAAATTGGCAGAAGGATATATTACGCCCACTCCGAGTATCGCGATTACAGGTCCGGACAAAGAAGGCGTGAAAATCCCAAGCGAAGAAGAGACATTGCAATTAGTTGCAGCAGTAGAACAAGCCGAGATTGCCGCTCCGGAGAACAAAACGATAGATACGAGACTTGTGAAAAATACTCCGAAAGCGGGTAAGATAAAGAAAATCAAATACAACGATGAAGTCGGCGCGACAGAGCTATTGCTGAAAAACGGAATCCGCATCGCCATCAAACAGACCAATTTCAAGAATGACGAGATATTGTTATATGCCGTATCAGCGGGCGGAAAATCCTTGTTGGCGCAAGAAGACCTGGCTGCCGCTTATTTGGCAACCGATATCATCGGGATGATGGGTATTGGCGATTTCTCGCGGATAGATTTGGAAAAAGCACTCACGGGCAAGACCGTTGACCTGAATGCCAATATCTATGGCTTTAGCGAAGCGGTAAGCGGTTCCTCTTCTGTCAAAGATTTTGAGACTTTGCTGCAACTTCTGTATCTGACGTTTACAGCTCCTCGCGAGGACGAAACGGCTTATCAAACGATGATGAACATGCTGAATGCGCAGTTGGCGAACAAAGACAAGAACCACAAAGCTATTTTCCGCGACTCTGTGACGATGATGGTGAACGACCACTCTGAGCGCGTGACTTTGCTGACGACAGAGATGCTGAAGCAAGTTTCATTGGAAAAAGTGATGAAGGTTTATCGTGAACGTTTTGCCAATCCGGCAGACTTTATGTTCGTGTTTGTGGGCAATATAGATCCAAATGATTCCAATACACAAAAAGCCCTTGCGCAATGGCTCGGCTCACTCAAAACGACCAAGAAGCGCGAGCAGATCCACGACCACAACATTCGCGTGCCCAAAGGCGAAGTGAAGAACTATTTCACCCGCGAAATGAAAGTGAATACCGCTACCAACCGTATCCAATACACCTCTTACGATATCGATTATTCGCTCGAGAATGATATTACGATGTCTATTCTTGGTAATATTCTTTCAACACGTTACTTGGAATCGATTCGCGAACGCGAAGGCGGTTCTTATGGCGTATCCTGCTCCGGTTCTATGAGCCGCCAGCCCGTGGCGAAAGCAACGCTGACGATGCAATTCGATACGGATCCTGACAAACAGGAGAAACTGATGGGTATCATCCATGAAGAAGTGCAAAAGATAGCCGCTGAAGGTCCTTTGGCAGAAGACTTACAGAAAGTCAAAGAAAAGAAAATCAAGAGTTTTAAGGAGATATTAGAGCGCAATAGCTATTGGTATAGTGTCTTAATGGATTACTACCGCTTCAACGAAAACGAAGCCGCAGCATATGAGGCGATTGTGAATGGTATTACAGGCGAGAAAGTGCAAGCACTGTTGAACAAACTGATAGAAAGCGGCAACGTGTTAGAAGTGGTCATGCTGCCTGAATAAACGACATGAAATACTTTCTCTTGGTTGGCGAAGCGTCCGGCGATATGCATGCTGCGGCGTATGTGAGCGAGTTGCGGAAACGTGACCCTGAAGCGCTTTTCGTCGGAACAGGAGGAGAGAAAATGGCACAAGCAGGTGTGAAACTGCTGCTGCATTACGATAAGATGGCATTTATGGGCGTAATAGCGGTATTACGCAACGCCCGGCAGATACGTGCGAACTTCCGGCTTGTGGAACAAGCACTGATGGAGGAAAAACCGGATGAACTGATTTTGGTGGATTATCCGTCATTCAATCTCAAGATAGCACAATTTGCCCGTGAACACTTGCCAAATATACGTATCGTGTATTACATTCCCCCGAAAGTATGGGCGTGGAAGACCCATCGTATTCATCGGATAGCCCGTCTTTGCGATGAAGTGGAAGCGATATTCCCGTTTGAGCCGGAGTTTTATGCACGCTACGGATATTCGTGCCGTTATATCGGCAATCCGACCTTACAAGCCATCGAATCTTGGGAACGTCCCAATACGCCTCGAGAGAATAGGATAGCGATACTCCCGGGAAGCCGCAAGAATGAGATACGTAACTGCCTGCGGAAGATGTTACACGCTGCGAAAGAAACCAAACTGCCCATAAGCATTGCTGCGGCGCCCGGAATAGATGAAGCGTTCTATCAGCCCTATTTGACGGAAGGTGTCCGCCTTGAGCACGATACATGGAGTCTGTTGTCGCAGGCTCAAGTAGCGTTAGTAGCATCGGGAACAGCAACCTTGGAAGCAGCATTGCTCGGCTGCCCACAAGTGGCAGTATATCGGATTATTACCAGCCGATGGTTAGGATGGCTGAAGCCATTCATATTCAAGATTCCCTATTTTACGCTGGTGAACATCATCGCAGGCAAGCAAGTCATTTATGAAGCCATCGGACCGAAGTTTTCAACCAACAATATCCGCCGGGAGTTAAAACGCCTGTTGGAAGATGACGCTTATCGGCAAGAAATGATTAACGAATATAACGCAATATATGAGAAACTTAAGATACCGGTTGGATAAGGCATTTAGCGCCGCTAAAGGTACGCAAATCTTATGGCTTGCCGCTATTGTGGCAGTCCTGCTTGTGATTGTATTTGCCTGCAATTACCTGTTCCACATCGGGTTGGACACACTGGATGTTTTTGCGCTGGTGTTCAGTCCCGGTGAGTTCCGTAGCGATGGACACTCGGCGTTTCAAGTGATAGTGAACTTTTTCGGCATAGTACTGGTGAGTACTATGTTTATTTCGCTGTTAAGCAATGCTATCGAGAACCGCGCTGAAGCCTTCGAACGCGGCTTAGTGCGGTATAAGTTCTCGAATCACTTGCTGTTTTTAGGTGCCGATGAGATGTTAGCCGATACAATTGAAGGGCAGTTTCGTGCAGGCGAAGAATTACCCGATGCTATCGTTATATTGACCAACCAGCCCGCAGTAGAAGTGCGCGAACGATTGATGGCCGCTTTGCAAGACAAACAAATACGCAAGCGGCTGGTAGTACTTTTTGGTGACCGAACCAAACGTGAGCAATTACTGTCGGTTTATGCACAAAACGCCCAACGCGTGTTTATCTTAGGCGAACCGAACGAGAGTGATCATGATACAAAAAACACCTTGTGTCTCAACGAGTTACGACTGATGGCAGAGAGTCAGACACAAACTGTCTTTGATTGTTATATGGTTTGCGACAGTCTCTCAACGCTACGTATTATGCAATTGCAGACGGAGCCACTGCCCAAAAACCTGTACCTGACGGTTACAAACGCTTTGGAGAGTTGGGCGCAACGGATATTAGTCAATCAAGACGGATACCCGAAATTGTATCGCAAAGAAAGCATCTCGGCAGATGACAAAGAATATGTACATCTTGTTTTAGTAGGCGCAACGCAAATGGCTTACACGATGGGTATTACGGCGGCACACATTGCCCATTATCCGAACTATATCAGCCAACATAAACGCACGCGTATCACGCTAATAGACAAAAATGTGGAGCAGCATCGTGATTTCCTTTTAAGTCATTTTGAGTCCCTATTCCGGCTGTCGCGACACGATGATTATGTGCCTGAGAAAGACTTCGATTTCATGGACTTGGAATGGCAGTTTATCGCAGAGGATATAGATAGTATCAAAGTGCGCGAGTTACTGAAAGAATGGAGCTACGACAAAGAACAAATGCTGACAATTGCTTATTGCTTTGACGATATAAAAGCCAATCTAAACGCCGCACTATACGCACCGGACGAGGTGATGACGGCTCAAATACCGCTATTGGTTTACCAACCGACACACGATGCATTAGCGGCTTGGACACAAAAGTTTACGCGCTATAAAAACATCTATCCGTTCGGTATGCGTCAAGACTGCTACGACAAGACCTCAAGACAACGTATTCAATGGGCAATGGCAGCCAATGAAGCGTATGAAGACAATGCCGCCAAACTTAACCCGAATCGCGTCCGTAAAGGATGGCACGACCTGAAACTTGCCATTCAGTTCTCGAATATGTATTCTGCCAACTACAGTTATGCTGTGCTACGGCATGTGGATAAGAAATATCACGCAGAACTGGAGCATCAACGATGGCTGACGGAACGATTGCTATTGGGATATAAGGCAATGGACAAAACAGCACGCACGCGCATTGAACATCTGCCCGAAAGTGAAAAATGGAAAGAAATGGAACGCTTGGACCCCTATTTCCTGCATCCCAACATTCAACCATTTAGCGAACTGACAGAGGAAAGCATACACAAAGATGCTGTGATGACGGAATGTATGATGAGAAAGTTTAAAGAGATGAATATTTGATGACTATGGAGAACTATAAGTATTATGCATTTGTCAGCTACCGCAGTAGCGACGAGAAATGGGCTAAATGGCTGCAAGACAAGATTGAGGCGTATCGTCTTCCAACAACTATCCAGAAGATGAATACGGCATTGCCGAAAAGCAAATTGCGCCCATGTTTCCGGTATCACACAGACATCCAACCGAATGAGTTAAAAACAGAACTGCGCAACAAATTGGAGCAATCCAAGTACCTGCTGGTCATTTGTACTCCCCGTTCAGCGCAATCACCGTGGGTTGGCAATGAGATAGATACATTCGTAGAACTTGGACGCCGCGACAGAATTATCCCTGTCATTGTGGAAGGACGGCCATATTCCGGCAATCCGGACACGGAGTGTTTTAACCCATCGCTAATCAAACATTTTCCCCATTCGGAAAATATTGCCGAAGACCGTGAGATATTAGGCGTCAACATCCATGAAGAAGGTCGCGGCAGTGCGTGGATGAAACGAGAGCGTGCTGTGATACAGATTGTCAGCCGCATGTTGGACGTAAACTATGACCAACTCTGGAACCGCCAACGCAGACGTATCATCTCACGGGCAATCTTCGGAACGTTGTTAGGGCTATTATTTGTATGTGCCATTGCTATGACATGGATATTCAACCAGCCATTTGATTCGCAAATTACGCTTACGGAACAGAGTGTACAAAATGCGAATCTGCCGGCATTGCGCGATGCTTTCGTGACGCTAACCATAGCCAATGAGACCAAGCGCGATACATTGGCAAGCCTTGACGATAAAGCCATTTTTAACAACCTGCCTGCAAAGACACTCGGAAAAGAAGCACACCTGACTATTGCCGCTTCGGATTGGCTGACAACGGATACGACAATCATCTTAAGTGAATCCTTATCGCTGCCCATTCAACGCAATCCGCAAACATATGGGCATTTGACAGCCTATGTATTCAAAGACGGAAAGACATGGGCAAACAAACAATTGCGTATCGGGAAATACACCGTTACTACAAACGGAGATGGGTATTTTGAAGTGGATATCCCATTATCGGAGCAATCCGTTGAATACGAGGTGACAGATATTCAAACCGGAGCAGCCACATTGCTATACGCGCCTTGCGGACCAAGTGATGCGATAGAGCTATAATCACTTGAAGCCGAACACAAAATACACTGCAAGCACAAGAAATCCTGCTGCGACGAGGTGATTCCAGCGGAGTTGAATATGAAAAGCAAGCATTGAAAATGCGATAAACACGATAAGTGTTATCACCTCTTGCATTACTTTCAGTTGCATCAAACTAAATGGACCGCCCGTGCCTACAAAGCCGAGGCGGTTCGCCGGTACTTGCAAGCAATATTCAAAAAATGCCACTCCCCATGAGAAAACAATAACGGCGAAAAGAGGCCATTTTTGAAACCAGGGGAACTCGGCTAACTTAAGATGCGCGTACCAAGCCAGCGTCATAAAAACGTTAGAAGCAATTAACAAAATGATTGTGTAAAGTCCGTTCATATGGATTGAGGTAAATAATTTGTTTTGATATTTTCCATGGCAGCCCAGAGCGAGTCCTTAGCGTCTCGGTAGCGTCTCGACAGCGTCTCGAGAATTTCTTTTGCTTCAGCGCGCGTAGATTCGTATTCAAACGGGCAGGTTTTGACCTGTTTTTGATAGCCTGTCAGCGCAGCATATTGCGCAATATCCTTTTCATCTATCAGACACAAGGGGCGAATAATCTGCAATGGCATCTTATCCATTTGAAGTTTAGGAGGCATCGTGGAAATGTTTCCGCCAAAGAGCATATTCATCAATAATGTTTGCAAAATATCGTCTCGATGATGCCCCAATGCGATTTTATTGCATCCAAGTTCCTTGGCGGCATCGAACAAGGCCTTACGCCGATACCATGAACACAGGAAACAATGGTTTTTATTGCGATGCTCCGGTGGCAATTCTTCATAATGCGTCACTTTGTGCACAAACGGCATATTAACTGCGGAACAAAATGAGCGCAAATACTCCAAATCAACTTGATAACCAATATTCTCGACAGAGATATGAACGGCAGTTACGCGTATGGACGGCTTGAATATTTGTGACTGTTTTCCCAGCAATTCAGTCAACATCAGCGAGTCCTTTCCTCCACTGATTGCAACAAGGATATGATCACCATCTTCCAGTAACCCATACTGTTTGCTTGCCTGGCGGAAGCGTCGGATAAGGCGCAGTTGCAATTTATCGTAAGCAATCTGTTCTGGAGTTTTCGTCATAGATTTTCATTAAAGATCCGGTGTCGTCCTGTTACGGACAAGTGGTTAATAAGTTGGCGCAGACCCATTCTTCATCAACCCATCCGATAACGGATTTAAACGGTTGTTCTTCCCACATCCAGTCGTTTGGATTGGTTCGTGAGTAGAGACGTCGTGTTTTCGGGTCGGCATCCAATACATCCAGCGAACACTCTACGTCTAAGGTATAAAGCACTCTTTTGCCCTTTGCCTTATCATATAGTTTAATTGTATTCCCGCCGTAGTTGCGTGTCATGAAACTTACCGAATCGGTTTGTATAACAGGATACCGGATTCCCTTAAACGGGTCTTTGTATTTGCTTGCTGCCGGTATGGGTTCTCCGTTCTCATCCTCGATATAAATACTCTCTTCTTCATCCAAACACCAATAGGACAACACTATCCAACGTCCGTCATGCAGCGGATATAGACTTCCCTCAAACACATATCCTTGGAAATCAAAAATCAACCCAAAAGCCGTTCGTTCATTACATCCCTTAGGCAATTCCTCTATACTTGACAATCTCGGGTCGCGTGGCTTCGGATAATAGCTGATTTCACGCACCCGCACATTCGCACAATAGTAATCATCTTCATCAGCGCTGACATCCTCGAACCAGTTCCCGAATCTGTCATAGCGCCGCCCGTAATAGTGATGCGACTCGGAATCAGCTACCCATTTCGACCAGCAGAACGTTGTGTCACCAAATTCTCTTTCAGCCTCTGCAAAATGGTTTATCTCCTTATTTTGCGGAGGAAAGAGTTCTAAAACCATATCATCGTATTCATCGACGGTAGTATAATCCGCATTGTAAGTTTCTTGAAACTCGATCTTTCCTTGCGCATCGTAAGCATAACGATAGTGCGCTTGTAAACCGAACACACAACCTCCATCGCCAAAGAATGGATTTTGATATTCTACATATTCCGTCAAACGCCCTTGCCGGTCAAACCGCCATACTTTTTTAGCGTAATAACTATAGTCGTATTCGCGCACTTCTTGTACAGGACCACTGAATCCGAACCAAGCCAAATGATCTGATGGAACGGAGTCGTGCGGCACATCAATTGCCCCAACCGAAGCGCTAATAGTCAGTATGACAAAAAGGGCGCGAATACGCATAATTAGTCAAGTTTCTCTCCGGTTACAGAGTACTTATTGCCATTGCGTTCGATGTAAAGAACGCCATTGCGGAAGTACTTCTTGCTGGAAGCGTTTTCAGTCTCCACTTGATTTATGTCAGTCGGCGTCTTTTCTTGTTTGGTGTAGAGAACATAGTACGTAGCGTTACCATGTACTACCTCAGTTGAGGGAACATTCTCCAATCCGGCGAAAGTATAAATATACTGCTCGTCTTCGAACGTTTCGCCGCCCAATGCTGCTTTGACAGCGTCAACCAGCGTGCTGATTAGTGTGCCATAATCAACATCAGGCAAGGTATAGCTCATCTCGGAATGTTCTTTTACTTCAAACGAAATATCGTACTTGTTCAGCTCACTTGTAAAGGTGGCTGTATAGGTGGCAGCGCCTGTAACGGTAACAATTGTCGGTGTCCAGCCGCTGAAGGAATACGAATACTGCGCATCACCGGTCTTGGTCGGTTCTGAGCCGGAATAAGAAGGAATATCGCCATAAGACCACTCTTTATGTTCAAGTTCGGTCGTACCATTTTCGTCATAGAATATAACGGTATATTTGTTCACAGACTGCGTGAATGTAGCCTTATAGATGGCATCACCAGTAACGGCTACCAGCGGATTATTCCACCCGCTGAAGGAATACGAATACTGCGCATCGCCGGTCTTGATCGGTTCTACTCCCGTATATACAGGTACTTCACCATAAGCTACACTATCGCGAAGTATGAATACTTCTTCGTTATAGAAATCAACCGCATAACGGTTTATCGTTGTGTCAAATACGGCAATATAACTCGTATCACCTGTAACAGGTTTTACACCATCGCCCCAATTCTTGAAAGTATAGGTATATTGTGCATCTGATGATTTGATTGGTTCTGTGCAAGTCGGAACTGCATTATATTCCCATGTCTTTGACTCTATGATTGTAGTCTTATCTTCGTTATAGAAAGTAACTTGATACTTGCGCGGTGTGGCATTATAGGTCGCTTTGTAAACCGCATCGTTGGTAGCGGGAACAATTGTCTTGTCCCAGTTCTTGAATGTATAGGTATATTGTTGGTCTGCTGCTTTGGCCGGAACGCCTTTTTCGGAGAAATCGTAAGACGGAGTTTGACCTTCCAGCACATTCATCGCTTCCAATTCGGAATCATCGTCATTGACAAAACGGATGAGGTAATATTGGTCACAATTGTAATAATACTGCTTGTAATCGTATTTCGTTATTTGACCGCAATTGGATGTATTGTACGTGATATCCAAAATGAAACGCTGCCGTTTGTCGCCTGTCTCATCATAACTCGTTTCCTTGTAGGAAGACGGACACCAATCGTTATTCCGCCATACATTGATTTCCGTTATGACGGATGTACTATGGGTGTCATCAAAATAATCAAGTTGTTGTTTTGACGGAACCCAATCGGTATTGAACTCAAACTGAACATACTCAATTTGACGCTTTTTGTCGTCATAGGAATAATCATGTCTGAACATGCCGTCCCAATCCGATTTGCTTGAATTCCATGTATAGGAAAAGTCTTGCACCTTCAGATCGTTTTTATAAACGTCCTTGGACTTTTCTGCGCCTTTCCACGTACCTTTGTTAGCATCCCAAGTGTAGCGTGCCGTAGAGACTTTGCGGTTTGTCTCATCAAACTCGTATTCATACTTTGTATTTCCTTTCCAAGCATTATTAGTCCAGGTCCATGAAGCATTTAAGATGTTCAAACTCGGATTATTATCTTTGTACAGGTTTTGCGTACGCTGGTTATATACCCAGGCATTGTCATTGTTAGAGTATTTATACGTATATTTCTCTATCTGGTTGGCTGCTGCATCATATTCATAAGTCGTGCGACTGGTTCCAACCCACTTATTGCTGCTACTCGTCCATTTCGTTTGGATATCTTCCATTTCTTTCTCTTTGCCGCTGATGGTGGCAAAGGTCTTCTCATGACGAATTGAATCCGTAGAAGCCCAACCGGAACCGTCACCCGCTTGAATCACTTTCAGCGTATTCAGGTCCTTGTAACCATATTCATACAACGTACGGCTCTTATTGGCTAATTCGGTGCCATTCCACTCTCTCACGGTCTCACTCGTCGGAAGAGTCCCGCTATATTCATTCTTCGTTTCCTTTACATCAACCCAACTGTCGTTGTAACCTTGTGATTCAAGCTGATAAGTAATATTATTGGAACTGTTGTACGTCGTTTCTATCTTATAATATTTCTCCCAAACGCTCGTTTCGACATTCATCTTTTGGGAGAACTCTTTCGTCACATTATTGCCGGTATATTCAAGTTGCGTCCAAACATCATCTACCCATGCAGATCCAGACCACTGATAGCTGTATATTTCCGTCTGTTTTCCGCCATTCCACTTCGCACTGGCGCGAGACACGCCTTCCCACGCATTATTGGCCCATTTATACTTGATATCATCAATGAGGTTCGAACCTGACCATTCCTGATAGGTACTATCTATGCCAACCCATTTATCGGACCAGCTATAGGAAGATTTTGAGGTCGATTTACCCGTTCCGGTCGTAATATCAACGGTCAAAGAACGGTTCTTGCCCGTCCAGGTGTTGTTCAACCAATCGTAATTGAGCACATCCGTCGAAGTCTTGGAACTTTCGGTGACTTTTATTGTTGTCTTCTTGGTCTTGCCGACCCAACCGGATTTCCACTCATAAGTGAGCTCGTCAGTCGTTTCTGTATTACCGGCTTTGGTAATTATTGTTTCCGTCTTGCTCGTTCCTTTCCAGTCGTTGTTCTCCCAACCTTTATAGGTCTCTAAAACTTGAACGTGACCATCCGCAGCATATTCCTTTCTTGTTCTGCTATAGCCTTCCCATCCGGTGCCATATTTATAATTCCACTGCTGCTCATCGATATTACGCCATTGTGCATCATATTCATACACATACTTATAACTCGGCAGGACAGCTTGTGCGGTAACATTCCATTTGCTAAATTGGGTTAACGTCCTGTCTTTATGCGAGTTAAATTCGTAATCATATTGTTCTTGAAGACGCCAGACATTATTTTCCCATACAAATTTCTGCTTGCCGATATTTGTCGTTCCGCTATACAGCTGTTGCGTACTGTCTTTGCCGATCCAACTTCCGCTTGTTGCGTCCCAAGCAAAATTGACTTCTACCGTCACTATATTGCCCGTATAGCTCTTGCGATAATGTTGCTCGCCTTTCTTGACGCCTTTATCCCAGGAATACTTCGCATATTCAATGGTATGCCCCGCTTCATCGTACTTGAATTCCTCTTTCGATACATAGTTTCCCACTGTATCCAAACCAACGATACTGTCTGTCGGACAGGATGCTGCGAGGGCAGCTTTGCGTATAGACTTCATCTCCAAATGCACAGGCATCGGAGGAGCGGGGAACGTGTCTTCGCCTATAATAACTACTTCCGGAGCAACACTATCTGTAACCGCTATGGTGTCCATCTCTAATTCATTCACAATCGAATCGCTTATCGTTTCATTGGCGGTAAGAGTAAAGGCACTGCATAATGCAAGCAAACTAATGTAAATTCTCTTCATCTATTATATCTTAAAGTTTAATTTTATCTTAATAGTTTAATTTCGCAAAAAAACGTGCAAAAATACAAAAAAAAAATGATATGTACAAAAAAAAGTGCAACTTTTGTGAAAAAAGCGGCAATTTTTTGTTTAGTGTGCTTCGCACGTTTATTGTCCTGCGGCGTTTATTGTCCTGCGGCGTTTAGTGTCCAACTTCCAACAGCGTAGCGGTCCAACCTCCAACAGCGTAGCGGTCCAACCTCCAACATCCAACTCTCAATTTTCAATTCTCAATTATTAATTGATTGTCAATTCTTAACTCTCAATTCTCAATTGCTTTGCCCCGAACTTTCATCGGATGCTCATCGGATGCTCATCGGATGCTCATCGGGTGCTCATCGGATGCTCATCGGATGCTCATCGGGTGCTCATCGGATGCTCGCCGAGACGTTACCGACAAATTTCCGCTTCTATAACTCAATAATCCATAATTCTATAACTCAATAATCTATAATTCCATATTTCAATAATCCATAATTCCATAACAAAAACAATAATTCTTAAAAAAAATTTGCACGAACCAATTTTTTTTTGTACCTTTGCAGGCTGAAAGGTAAATTGCATAAATATGGCACAAAAACAAATCAAATTACCCGAAAATGCATCCCGTCCTTTGAAGCCGGGAGAAAAATACAATCCTATCCTTCCGCCAGATAAGTCAATCCCAGAAATCACGCCTTATAGCGTCGCGCTGGGCGTAGTGATGGCGGTTATTTTCTCTGCTGCTGCGGCTTATTTGGGGTTGAAAGTCGGACAAGTGTTTGAAGCGGCGATTCCAATTGCAATTATCGCAGTGGGATTATCTACTGCACTGCGGCGCAAAAACGCATTGGGAGAGAATGTGATTATCCAATCTATCGGCGCATCTTCCGGAGTGATTGTAGCAGGCGCAATCTTTACGCTTCCGGCTCTGTATATCTTGCAAGCCAAGTATCCTGAAATAACGGTTAGTTTTATGCAAGTGTTCATGTCAAGTCTGCTTGGTGGATGTTTGGGCATACTCTTCCTCATTCCTTTCCGCAAATATTTCGTTCAAGAGAAACATGGCGAATATCCTTTCCCCGAAGCAACTGCGACCACACAAGTTCTTGTTTCGGGAGAACAAGGCGGCTCTCAGGCTAAACCGTTGCTTTGGGCTGCCGGAATCGGTGGCTTATATGACTTTGTCGTTTCCACATTCGGACTATGGACTGAGTCTCTCTCTACACGTATGACCGGATGGGGAGAATTACTTGCCACAAAACTCAAATTGGTCTTCTCCATCAATACGTCAGCGGCTGTATTGGGTTTGGGTTATATTATTGGCTTGAAGTATGCGGCGATTATCTGCGCCGGTTCATTCTTTACATGGTGGGTCATTCTTCCGTTGGTAGGTTCTATGCCCGGAATGGAGACTATTGACCCGCAACTTATCTACGCCAACTACGGACGAAATATCGGTATAGGTGCCATCGCAATGGCAGGTCTGATTGGTATTGTCAAGTCTTGGGGAGTTATCAAGTCCGCAGTGGGGTTAGCCGGTAAAGAGTTGGGCGGTAAAGGAAAAGCCGTTGCTCAAGCTGCACTGCGTACCGAGCGAGACCTGAGCATGAAATTCTTGCTGCTTGCTATTGCTGTAGCGCTCGTTATTACGCTTGTATTCTTCTGGGTGGGCGTGCTGCATAGTTTTGTGCAAGCACTGGTTGCTTTTGTTGTAGTGGTGATTATCTCTTTCCTTTTCACAACGGTAGCAGCAAATGCGATTGCGATTGTGGGTAGTAACCCTGTATCTGGAATGACACTTATGACGCTCATTATTGCTTCGGTCGTTTTTGTCGCAATTGGCATGAAAGGAGCAAGCGGCATGGTTGGTTCGATGGTGATTGGTGGGGTCGTTTGCACGGCATTGGCTATGGCCGGTGGGTTTATAACAGACTTGAAGATCGGTTATTGGATTGGAACAACACCTGCTAAACAAGAGACGTGGAAGTTCCTTGGAACATTAGTATCAGCAGCCACAGTTGGTGGAGTGATGATTATTCTGAATAAGACTTATGGCTTTGTGGGTGACAATGCGCTTGTTGCTCCGCAAGCTAACGCAATGGCTGCAGTTATTGAACCGTTGATGTCCGGCGAAGGCGCTCCGTGGATGCTCTATTTCGCAGGCGCAGTTTTGGCACTAATACTCAATTTTATGAGTGTACCTGTGCTGCCATTCGCTTTGGGTATGTTTATTCCGCTTTCCCTCAATACACCTTTACTCGTTGGTGGAGCTATCTCATGGTTTGTAAGCAAGAAAGGTGAAGAGGCGAATCAAAAGGGAACACTGATAGCCAGCGGTTTTATAGCCGGTGGAGCATTGATGGGCGTTGTCTCGGCATTGGTGAAGTTCTGTGGAGTGGAATGCTATCTAACTAATTGGGCATCATCCTCCGGCGCACAGATACTCGCTATCATCGCTTACTTTGCCCTCATCGCATACTTCGTTATTGCAAGCAAAAAAAATACAAATAACAAATAACAAATTTTTCAAATTATGGTAAACTACAAAGATCTTGGTCTTGTGAACACACGTGAGATGTTCGCTAAGGCAATCAAGGGTGGTTATGCTATCCCTGCTTTCAATTTTAACAACATGGAGCAACTCCAAGCTATCGTTAAGGCTGCTGCCGAAACCAAGTCGCCGGTTATCCTCCAAGTATCCAAAGGTGCGCGTAACTACGCTAACGGTACACTCCTCCGCTACTTAGCTGAAGGTGCGGTAGCATACGCCAAAGAGTTAGGGTGGGAGAAACCCCAAATCGTTCTTCACCTCGACCACGGTGACAGCTTTGAAACTTGCAAATCATGTATTGATAGCGGTTTCTCATCCGTTATGATTGATGGTTCTGCTCTTCCGTATGAAGAGAATATCGCACTCACCAAGAAAGTTGTTGACTATGCGCATCAGTTCGACGTAACCGTTGAGGCTGAACTCGGCGTTTTAGCAGGTGTGGAAGATGAAGTGGCCGCTGAAGAGAGCCATTACACCAAACCCGAAGAAGTTATTGACTTCTCAACTCGCACTGGTTGCGATTCTCTCGCTATCTCTATCGGTACCAGCCACGGTGCTTATAAGTTCAAACCGGAACAATGCACCCGTGACCCGAAAACAGGTCGTCTCGTTCCTCCTCCATTGGCATTTGATGTTTTGGACGCAGTAATGGAGAAACTGCCTGGTTTCCCAATTGTTCTCCACGGCTCATCATCTGTTCCGCAAGAGTACGTTGACATGATTAATAAATATGGCGGCAAATTGCCAGACGCTGTCGGAATTCCAGAGGAGCAACTGCGCAAGGCTGCCAAGAGTGCTGTTTGCAAAATCAATATCGACTCTGATTCTCGTCTTGCTTTCACAGCAGCAGTTCGCAAAGTGTTAGCAGAGAAACCTGCAGAGTTTGACCCGCGTAAATATTGCGGTCCTGCACGTGACCTCATGGAGGAGCTCTACAAACACAAAATTATCAACGTTCTTGGTTCTGACGGAAAGGCATAAGCATGGCACTTCCTTTTATGACCGCCGAACAAGCGGCTCAATTAGTCAATCATGGTGATATCTGCGGTATGGGTGGTTTCACCCCCGCAGGTGCACCGAAAGATGTGCCAACGGCAATTGCACATCGTGCTGCAGCTTTCCATGCTGATGGAAAACCATTCAAAATAGGTATGTACACCGGCGCTTCTACCGGTGATAGTTGCGATGGCGAATTGGCACGTGCTCATGCTATCGAGTTCCGTACTCCTTATCAGGGCAACAAAGATCTACGTACTGAGCTCAACGCACAAGGAGCACATTATTTCGATATGCACCTCAGCGAACTCGCACAGGATATACGCTAT
>Ga0247611_10005412_pt1 | contig 16927 bp, 13 predicted proteins | sample 177DNAGHGhighgp2_FD_192422 | JGI IMG/M metagenome (GOLD analysis project Ga0247611, IMG submission 192422) | Sheep rumen microbial communities from Palmerston North, Manawatu-Wanganui, New Zealand - 1770 DNA GHGhigh gp2 | ecosystem: Host-associated > Mammals > Digestive system > Stomach > Rumen... | reverse complement strand
CGCCGTCGATGAATCCAACAACAGAAGGGGTCGTACGCTTACCTTCAGCGTTAGCAATGACGATAGGTTCGTTACCCTCCATTACGGCTACACACGAGTTCGTGGTACCGAGGTCAATTCCAATAATCTTAGACATAGTATATTTCCTTTCTTTAATTAATTTCGTTATTTTCGGGATCTCGGGATACCGGAACACCGGAATACCGAAACCGTTCGCTTAGAAAATGACAAATACTATGCCATAATAAAAAAGTCTGCCAAATATGACAAAATGGCAGACTTTTAGGGGTTATGGGTTACCGGTTACGAGTTACGGGCTATGACAAATCGTAGCCGTAGTGCTTGAGACGACCGACATTGGAACGCCAATCGCGGTCCACTTTGACGAAGAGTTGGAGGAAGACTTGCTTCTGAAGGAACTCCTCGATATCTTTGCGCGCCTGGCTCCCTACTCTCTTGAGGGCTGAACCGGCTTTGCCGATGATAATTCCTTTCTGGGACTCGCGTTCGCAGTAGATGACCGCAGAAATCTCAACGAGATTTCTATTGGACATTGGTGATTTGTGATTGGTCATTTTTTCTTCCGAATGATCAATGAAAGACTCCACTTCGACTTCGACGGAGTACGGGATCTCCTTATCATAATTAAGGAGGATCTTCTCGCGAATGATCTCATTGACAAAGAATCGTTCGGACTTGTCAGTCAGTTGGTCTTTGGGGAAGAAAGGATGTCCGACAGGCAGGGCGTCCTTGATGGCATCGAAGAGTTGAGCGACGCCGAACTTCTCTTGCGCGGAGATCGGGAAGATCTCAGCTTCAGGCAGTTGGGCATGCCAGAACTCAACGAGACGTTCGAGGGTGTCCTGGGTTGTGAGGTCTATCTTATTTATTATAAGGAACACGCGCGTACCCGAGGCGGCCATCTTCTTAACCTTATCCAGGAAATCGGCATTCCGCTCAGGGTTGTCTTGCACTTCGGTCACATAGAGCAGCACATCAGCGTCCACGAGGGCCGAACGGGAGAACTCCAACATCTGTTTCTGGAGCTGGTAGTTCGGCGAGAGGACTCCCGGGGTGTCGGAATAGACCATCTGGAAGTCCTCGCCGTTGACGATACCCATGATACGATGGCGGGTGGTTTGCGCCTTCGACGTAATGATCGAAAGGCGCTCCCCCACCAAGGCATTCATAAGGGTTGATTTGCCCACATTCGGGTTTCCCACGATGTTGACAAAGCCGCTTCTATGGGAATTACATGACTGCGTCATACAACTCATCGATCGAGTTAAAGAGTTTAGCCGGCGACAGTTTGGTTACCTTGCAACCTGCTTTCTCCTGGATAGCCTTCAGATCGATCTTCTTCGGGTCGCCCATGAGGATGATGGTTATCGGTTTGCCCTTGATGTTCTCTTCGTAGAACTTCTCGATATCGTTGAATGTCAGGTTGTCGATCGCGTCTGCATTGACTTTAGCCGGGTCATCTTGATAGCCCACACGCTGCCAAGCCTCGAAAGTAGCGGCTTTGTTACGCATAGACGGTTTAGCCGTTTGCGAAGCCTGCTTGAGTGCCGCCTTGAGAGCAACGAGTTGCGTCGAGTCTTTCGGCATGTCGTTCAAGATATCCAGATAGACGTTGATGGCATCGACCACCTTGTCAGACTGTGTACCTACGTAGCCGTAGAAATAGCAGTCTTTGCCCTGAAGGGCCGGCGTTGCGTTGACACCGTAAGCCGAATAAGCCATAGAACGTTTCACACGGATCTCGTTCATGATAACGCCTGTGAAACCGCCGGACATGTACTGGTTGAAGGCATCAGACTGAACATCCGAAGCGATATCGTACGGACGACCGTTGATGTAGAAATAGAGGTCAGCCTGCTGTACGTTGCTGTTCGGCAAGAAGAGTACGGTCGGTTTGTCATACGACTGACGATCCTTGATGAACGGCGATTTGGACGGCTTCATACCTTCGGTCAGCGGCAGTGCAGCAACGAGTTGATCTTGCGGCAGTGTACCACAATAGAACACATCGAGTGCGTACTCACGAGCCTGTGCTACGAGCGATTGAACGCGCGGCAGTCCCAGTTGCCAGATATCCAAGAAGGGCACTTCGTCCAGATAGGGCGATTTCTTACCATAGAGAGCGTACTGCAAGAGGGCTGATTTCTGCACAGCGGTACGTTTCTGGCGGGTCAGACGCGAGATGAACTCCGAACCCTTGACAGCATCGAGCTGTTTCTGCTCAAGGTACGGCATGAGGAGCTGACGAGAAACGAGGTTCATGATCTTGCTAAGGTTAGCATCCTCGCCCGAGACAGACACTGTGAAATACGAGTCGGAGCAGCCATAAGAAACCGATCCGCCGAGTTCAGCTACCTGCTGGTCAAAGTCTTTACCCTCGAGTTTCTTTTCACCCATGATACCTGCGTTCTCCATGAGCGTAGTAGCATAAGGCAGCAAAGGCATCTCGTGTGCGCCGACACCATAACGGAGCGATAAACTGAACACGTCATTCTTGTCGTTCGGCGTGTAATGCAGTGTTACGTTCTCCGCGATCGTGCTTACCTGTACGTCGTTGAAGTTATTGAAGGTCTGCTTGAGCTCACCTTTCGGCAGTTTCTGGAAAGCCTCAGCGTAGGCGGTCTTCGCATCTTTTACCGGGTCAAGCGGTTTGATGTTCGGCTTCGGTAAGGTCTTTGCTTTCTGCGTCTTGGTGTCCTCATCGAACGAGATGGTCATGTACGGAGCATCGAAGTATTTCTTAGCTACGCGTGCGATCTCCTCTTTGGTGAGGGCTTGGATCTTCTCATTCTCGGTGAAGATATCATCGGTCGGCTTGCCATAGGTAAAGGCATCAACCAGCGCGCTCATCTTAGCTTCCGGACGCTCGTTCATGATCTTCTCGCTCTGCGCATAAAGACGTTTCACGTTAGCGATGAGTTCATCGTCGATCTGACCTTTTTTGATCTTGTCCACCTCTTTCATGATGATGTCCTTGGTAGCCTTGCCCGACTCATACATCTGCTGGTTCGCATCGTAGTACGGCACAGCCTCGATGATCAGACGTCCGGTGTTACGACGAGCGTCGTTGTACACGCCTGCAAACTGCACGTCACCCTTGGTGTTGATCTTATCCAACAGACCTGTTGTTCCGTTGTAGAGCAATGCACATACAAAATCCAGCACATCCTGATCGGGATCACCTTCTTTGACACCCTGATAGATCCACGTCTCCATCGGGTTATAACCGAGGTTATAGTGCTTGGTCGGGTTGCCGGCAAAGGATACCTCCGGATAAGAAGGACGAGCAGGCAACTCTTTGGGCTCGAGGCGCGAGAAGGTCTCTGCAATCATCGGCTTGGTGGTCTCTGTATCGAAATCGCCGACGATGATAAGTGCCATGTTATTAGGCACATACCAGGTGTTGTAGAACTCAATCAGTTTGGACAGACGCGGGTTCTTGAGGTGTTCCGGAAGACCGATCACCTCGCGCTCGTACGGGCTACCTTTGTAGATATCCGCAAAGAGTTGGTTCTGCACTTGCGATGAAGGCTCGTTGGCGTACATGTTGTACTCCTCGAACACGTTCTCCAGCTCCGCTTGGAAGGTACGGAAGACAGGGTTGATCAGACGATCGGAGAAGATGGTCAGCCAGCGGTACATCTCAGCAGCAGGGAACGAGTTGTGGTATGCTGTGAGATCATAAGAGGTGTAAGCATTCACACCCTCTGCACCGATGAGGTCGAGCATGTTGAAGAAGTCCTCGGTCGAGGAAATCTTTGCCTCACGCATAGAGACCTCGTTGATCTGGGTCGCGAGTTGCTCACGAACCTTGGGATCCTTTGCCTCGCTATACTGGTCGTAGAGCGCGATAATCGAATCATACATTGGTTTTTCTTTCTCCCAATCGAGGGCACCGATACGCTGTGTACCCTTGAAGAGCATGTGTTCCAAATAGTGAGCAAGTCCGGTGTATTCAGCAGGTTCATCGACTGCACCTGCACGAACAACCACGTAGCCTGTTACGTCCGGTTGGCTATGGTCTTCCCATAACATGACGGTGAGGCCGTTGTCTAACTTGTACTCAGTCAGTCCCTCGCGGGTAAAAGCTGAGCAGATCGCGATGCTGCAAACGAGCAGCAGTGCGCTAAGTAGATACTTTTTCATTGTTGTTAATTATTTGAGTTAATTGTTTTGGTTACCACTCTAATAACACCTTGCCGCATTGACCGCTGACCATGACGTCGAAGCCTTCTTGGAAATCTTCGAACTTAAAGCGGTGGGTAATGACAGGGCTGAGGTCGAGTCCGCCAAGGAGCATCTGTTCCATCTGATACCATGTCTCCCACATACGACGTCCTGTGATTCCCTTGATCGTGAGGGCGTTAAAGATGACGTCGGACCAATTGACCTGGGTGTCGGAGGGCAGGATACCTAGTTGGGCGATATTAGCGCCTTTGTACATGTGCTCGATCATATCGTTGAAGGCTGCGGGGGCACCGGACATCTCAAGGCCTACATCGAAGCCTTTGATACCAAGTTCTTCCATAGCGCCTTGTATCGTCTCGCCTTTGGAGCCATCGACGGTAAGCGTCGCGCCCATACGTTTGGCGATATCCAGACGCAGGGGGTTGATATCCGTCACCACGATATGTTTCGCTCCTGCATAACGGCATATTCCTGCTGCCATTGTACCGATGAGGCCGGCACCCGTGATAAGGACGTCTTCGCCGAGCAGCGGGAAAGCCAAGGCCGTGTGGGTCGCGTTTCCGAACGGATCCATGATGGCTGCGAAGTCATCGGGTATCTCGTCGCGCAGTTTGACGACGTTGGACTCGGGAATCGTGACATACTCGGCGAAACAACCGTCCTTACCCATGATACCGACAGAGATCGTGTTTTCGCACACATGTCCCATACCTCGGCGGCAGTTACGGCAGTGCCCGCAGGTGATATGTCCTTCGGCCGTGACGCGGTCACCCACCTTGAAGTTCTTGACACCGACACCTACCCAAGCTACTTCACCGACAAACTCATGCCCCATGGTGTAAGGCGGTTTGCAGTGCGCTTGACTCCATGCATCCCACTTATACATATGGAGGTCGGTACCGCATATTGCAGCTTTCTTGACCTTGATAAGGACGTCATTCACGCCCACTTCCGGCATCGGAACATCTTCCATCCAGATGCCCGGCTCGGCATATTTTTTAACTAACGCTTTCATAATTTACTTTAATACAGCAAGTTTCGTGCCAATCTTCGTAAAGGCTGCTATACATTTGTCGAGTTGCTCGCGTGTGTGGGCTGCAGAAACCTGTACGCGGATACGCGCTTGGCCCTTCGGCACAACAGGATAATAGAAGCCTGTGACATAGATACCTTCTTTCTGCAGTTCGGCCGCAAACGTCTGGCTGAGCACAGCGTCATAAAGCATGACTGCGCAGATAGCAGACTGAGTCGGCTTGATATCAAAGCCAGCTGCTTTCATGCGCTCTACGAAGTAAGCGGTGTTCTCGTGCAAGCGGTCCTGCAGTTCGTTCGAGCGTGTGAGGATCTCGAATGTCTTGATACCCGCAGCTGCAATCATCGGCGGGATGGAGTTCGAGAAGAGATAGGGGCGCGAACGCTGACGAAGGAGATCTATGATTTCTTTGCGTCCCGTGGTGAAACCACCTACCGAACCGCCGAAGGCCTTGCCGAGCGTACCAGTAATGATCTCGATCTTACCGCGCAGGTTATATAGTTCGGTGACACCGTGTCCGGTCTTACCTACTACGCCGGCAGAGTGCGACTCATCCACCATGACGAGGGCGTTGTATTTCTTTGCCAGTTCGTAGATCTTATCGAGCGGGCAAACGTTGCCGTCCATGGAGAATACACCGTCGGTCGCGATGATACGGAAGCGCTGTGCCTGAGCCTCTTTGAGTTTCTCTTCGAGGTCCGCCATGTCGCCGTTCGCATAGCGGTAACGTACTGCTTTACAGAGACGTACGCCATCGATGATCGACGCATGGTTGAGAGCATCAGAGATGATGGCATCCTCTTCCGTTAACAGCGGTTCAAAGAGGCCACCATTCGCATCAAAACAAGCGGCATAAAGGATGGTATCTTCAGTGCCAAAGAAGTCGGAAATGACGCGCTCGAGTTCTTTGTGGGTGTCCTGCGTACCGCAGATGAAACGTACCGAAGCCATACCGTAACCGCGCTTGTCCATGCGGGCCTTGGCTGCCTCGATGAGCTCTTTGTTATCGGCGAGGCCGAGGTAGTTGTTGGCACAGAAGTTAATCACTTCTTGTCCTCCTTCCACTTGGATACCCGAACTCTGCGGCGTGATGATCACACGCTCGTTCTTATATAAACCTGCGTCCTTGATCTCTTGCAAGGTCGCTTGCAGGTGTTTCTGAAAATCGTTGTACATAATTGTTTGATTTCTGGAATTCCAGAATTCTGGATTTCTGGTTAGATAATTCCTTGTTCCATGATAAATCACCTTGAACAGTTGGATCAAATGATCCCCTGTTCAAGCATCGCAGTTGCGACCTTCATAAAGCCGGCGATGTTAGCGCCTTTGACATAGTCAATATGTCCATCGGGTTGACGGCCGAACTTCACACATTGCTCGTGGATGGACTCCATGATATGGTGGAGACGGGCATCGACCTCTTCGGCTTTCCAACTGAGGTGTTCTGCGTTCTGGGTCATCTCGAGACCGGAGGTAGCTACACCACCTGCGTTGACGGCCTTACCCGGAGCAAAGAGAACGCCGTTATTCTGGAAGAAATGGATAGCGCCAGGTTGGCAACCCATATTCGATACCTCGCAGCAACACCAACAACCGTTCGCTTTCAGTTCCTTGGCATCGTCCTCGGAGAGTTCGTTCTGGAATGCACACGGAAGGGCGATGTCACATGGTATCGACCATGCCTTCTTATCGGCTGTGAAGACGCACTCCTTCGGGAACTTATCCGCCATGTCTTGCACTTTATTGCGGTTCGACGCACGCATAACAAGCATGTAGTCAATCATCTCCTTAGTGATGCCGTTCTTGATGGCTACTACGCCGTCCGGACCGGAGATAGCCACTACTTTAGCGCCCAGTTCGATGGCTTTCGTTGCAGCGCCCCACGCCACGTTTCCGAAGCCGGAGATAGCAACCGTCTTCCCCTTGATATCCTTTCCTGCTTCATGGAGCAAGTGCTGGGTGAAATAAAGCGCTCCGAAACCGGTTGCTTCAGGACGAAGGATCGAACCGCCCCATGTCATACCTTTACCGGTGAGGACACCTGTATGATACTCGCGCGCGAGCTTCTGGTACATACCATTGAGGAAACCTATCTCACGACCGCCAACACCTACGTCACCTGCGGGGATATCCTGGTCGGGACCGATGCAGCGCCAGAGTTCGAGCATGAAGGCCTGGCAGAAACGCATGATCTCTGCGTCGGATTTGCCAACAGGGTCAAAGTCCGAACCGCCTTTTGCACCGCCCATCGGCAGCGTCGTCAGCGCGTTCTTGAAGGTCTGCTCGAAGCCGAGGAATTTCAGCATTGAAGGTGTTACGGCGCGGTGGAAACGGAGGCCTCCTTTATACGGGCCAATAGCGGAGTTAAACTGAACGCGGTAACCGAGGTTCGTCTGCACCTCACCTTGGTCATCAATCCACGTTACACGGAACGTAAAGATACGATCGGGCTCGACCATGCGCTCCACGATCTTCGCTTGCTCAAACTCAGGGTGCCGGTTGTACACCTCTTCGATGGATTCAAGCACTTCTTGTACGGCCTGCAGATACTCTGCCTCGCCCGGATGTTTTGCCGCTAATTGCGACATAATTGTTTGTACTTTCATTGTTTTATGTGTTTTTCATTTTGTTGTTAAACCTTTGCGACTGCAAAGGTACTCAAAAAAAATGACATACGCAATAGTGTACGTCATTTTTTATAAAAAAATGCATCTTTTTTTTATTTTCCCGTGGAGACACCACCTCCGCCGCCGAGGCGGTTGAGCTCGTCCATATCGCCGACTTTACGTTGCTTGTGCTGCTGGTACTGACCGAACATCCAGGTGAGCGAGAACATTACGCGCTGTTGGCGGACCGTATTGCGGAACCAGCTCGCCTGTCCAGTAGGCATACCTTCCGTATTCGATGTGAATGAGAGTGAACGGGCCAGATCCTGCACATTGAGGTTGAAGATAAGGCCTTTTTTCATATAGGTTTTACGGACTCCGAAACAGAGGAAATACGTGCTACCCTGCCGGTCATAACCCGTTGTCATCGGGCTGGACCAGTTGCCGTCCAAGGTCAAGATCCAATCTTTTGGCAGATAGGAGGAGAGTGTACCGCCTACATAGCCGTAATGGTTTCTATTCTCATAGGCCGGTGTACCGTCTGCTTTTTTCTCGTAAGATTTGTTGATAAAATGCAGCCAACCGGCATTGACCGTAAGCGCGAGCCATGCGCCCTGTATCGACCGGGTACCATCCTCTGCCGTTACATACTTTGGAACCAGCGGCAGTTCAGTCAACGAGAGATTGCCGCCATGCGTCGTACAAGTACCGAAATTGCTCCACTGGATAGATCCCATACCATTGTCCAAAATCGTCACTTTCTGGGAGAACATATCCTGCGTATGCGCAAAATTAAAGGTCAGGTTCAAGTATTGCGTCCATGAGAAATGGAGTTCTACGTCGTTATTAAACTCAGGCGTGAGTTCCGTGTTACCCTCTTGATAGCTATAGGCATCCACATAGGTCCGGAAGGGGTTCATCATCCAGTAATTCGGGCGCTTGATACGTCGGGTATAGCTGGCACTGACCGCTATCGGTTGCTGCAGTTTGCCAAGCGGCTTGGTCGTATAGCCTACATACACCGTCGGGAAGGGATCGAAATACGATTTCCTAGTCACTTTATCCGCACTTATCCAGGCACCGTAACTATACGTATATTCGCCACGCAGACCAAGTTTGACAGACCAGTGTTCGCCAAACTGCTTACCCACGGATATATAGGCAGCTGCCACATGTTCGTCATAACGGAAAGCACTCGTGTCCGTCGGAATAGGAAGGTCATTCCGCGTGGAATCCGTGAGCATATAGTTGTTCGTTGAAGAGAGGCCGTACTTGACGCCGCACTCAATCATACCAGTCTGCCAAAACTTCGTTTGGAAGTCAAGTTTCGCACTATAGATATCTACGATCTGGCGGCTGTTGATATGCAAGCCGAGTACCGTATTTCCCTCATAGGGCTTGTCATAACGCGTCACCTGGTGATTAATAGAACCATTATTATACCGGTTATAGTCCACGTTAACCGTCAACTCGCGTTCCAAAGCCTCCGAGAAAGTGTGGGTATAGTTGAGGTTCGCGGTGTGCTGAGGTGCTTTCAGCCGGTTGCTCGATTCCGTAATGCTATTGATCGTATCGGTCGGTCCGTTGATATTCGCATAATTACGACCGGGCATAATTCTCTGATGCACATCCATATAAGGAACCTGCAGGATAAAGCCCAATGTATTGAGCGAGTCGATATACCAGTCATTACCCACCTTGAGCATATAGTACTGGAAGTCCAAATTGTAGCCAGAGATGGAGTAGTTCTCCAACAACGGCGTCTTGCGGTAGGTCTCCAGGTCGATATCGTTCTGCGCAAAGACCTGCGTCAACTGGCCAAAAGTGTAGGTCTTCTCTCCACGGTAGTTGAGGTTGAGCGACACCATGTCCATCTGCAGCCAGCGTTTCACATCGCCAAAATACATGCCGCCATATCCGGCAGAGAGCATTCCGTTCAGGCCCTTCATCATGTTACGCTTGGTCTTGATGTTGATGATACCTCCCGACCCAGAAGCGTCGTATTTGGCAGAAGGGTTGGAGATGATCTCTATCTTCTCAATGGTGTTACCATCCGTACCGTCAAGCATCGCTTTGAGTTGCTGCCCGCTCAGATAGGACGGTTTGCCGTCTATCCAAATCTCCACCGCCTTGCCGTTTACCGTGATGTTGCCATCCTTGTCAATACGGACTCCCGGAGAGCGGCGAAGGATATCGTTACCGTTCGAACCAGCTGATAAGGGCGAAGCGCTCACATTGACTATAAGTTTGTCCATCTGGCGCTCGATAAGCGGTTTCTTGGCTTTGACTTCCAGTTCCTGGAGACGCTCGGTTTCCTCGCGGAGCACGAAGTCGGGGCCGCCATACGCAGTATGATAGCCCACATACGAGGCCTGAATGATATACTTGGGAGCATTAAACTCTACCTCGTACTTACCATCGTCATCGGTGATAGCGCCCGTTATCAGCGTCGAGTCCTGCGACAAAACAGATATCGTCACAAAGGGCATCGCGTCACCTTTTGCATCGATGACCGAGCCTTTGATGGTTGCCGCCGACAAATGGGCAGCTAACAACAAGAAAATTCCTAATAAAATCTTTTTCATATCTTTCCCATTTTCTTTATTGATACACGGTTTAGAAAAAGGTTACACCTAAATCTGTTGCAAAAGTACTGCTTTTTGTCGATATACAATATGAAAAAACGGACATTTGTACATTTTTATGCAAAAAAGATAGAGAAATCGGGGGTTAGCGGTATTCCTACCATGCGAAAATGACTCGGGGAGACGCAACCCATCTGCTGAAACTCGAGCGCCATATGACTCAAGTCATAGTAACCATGTTCTAGTGCGATGGACATCAAGTCGATCGGCTTGCCGGTTGCAGCCTGACGCTGCATGGCTTGAAGCGCTTTGTGAAAACGCCGCAAACGGACAAACTGCTTGGGCGGGATACCGACGTAGGTGCGGAACACGCGTAAGAACTGCCGTTCGCCCAGACAGGCCACCGAAGCCATCTCTAAAGCCGACATATTGCCTTTTGCAGCATCACATGTGGCTACCACTTTTCGAACTCGCGTATAGTTGGTATCCTCTTTATGTGGCAGACGGCCTAAGAAAAAAGCGTCTAACAAGGGCGCTATCTCCTCTGCTTTGGGGGTACTTTTGAAGATACGATCTAACTGCATCAAGCCCTCGTCGCCATACTCAACGGCCGTGAGCACCTGGCCGGACAACTGTTGTAAGTCGATGCCTAACAACGCATGCATGGCACCAGGTTCAAAATCCAACAACATGCCTTCAAACCAGCCACTGAGTGTCGTCAGACCGATCGTTGTCTGGTTAGCTCCCAACAACGTAAGTCCCTCCGAATGCACTCCGTTGATGTCCACCTCCGTGTTACGCATGAACACAAAACTGCCGTAGTTAGGCAGCAGGGGTTGCACATGCTTGCCGTTCACAAAACGCGGATCGTCCGCCGGTGGAGCCATCGTATCCGTCGAGCCCTCCGCGCGCACGAACACATAACGCGTTATATAAGGTCGCAAGGACTCTGTCGGTTGAATGATCTCGAAAAACATTATTTTTTGCGCAAATAGATAAAGAACGTCGTGCCCTTATCGGAGGTTTCGAACTCTATTCGTCCACCGGATCCTTCTACGATACGCTTGGAGATAGCAAGGCCGAGACCGTTTCCGTTGGACTTAGTGGTGAAGTTCGGACGGAAGATCTTCTCTTGCACATCCGCCGGGATACCGGGTCCGTTATCTGAGATGGATATCTGCATCTCGCGGTCGGAGTAGAGCGCATTGAGCGTGACGATGATATCGCCGTCTTTCTGCTCTTCGAGCGCCTGAATGGCGTTGCGGATGATATTGACAAAGACTTGCGAGATCTGCTCCTTGTCCGCCAAGCCCATGACGCCCGAGTCTGCGCCCACATAACGGATAGGTATCTGCTCGTCGTTCGCCCGCTGGAGGGTGATCACATGCGAGAGTTTTTCGGCCACATCGACTTCCGCCGTCACCACTTCGGGTTGTTTGGCGAAGGTAGAGAAGGACTGCGCGATATGGGCTAAGTTATCGATCTCCGATATCAACATCTGTGTGGTCTTCTCAAAATAAGCGTCAAATTGGTCCGTACCGCGCTTGAGTTGGAGCTTCTGGACGGATAGTTTCATTGGCGTTAAGGGGTTGTTGATCTCGTGCGCTATCTGCCGCGCCATCGTTCGCCATGCGCTCTCTCGTTCGGCTTTCGCCAATTGTTCTGCGCTCTCCTCTACCCTATCTACCAGCACGTTATAGCGCTCTACCAAGGCACCGAGTTCGTCGTGGTAGGGATAGTCGATATGATTGTTCTTCGCACCGATCTCAAAATGTCGCATTCTGTCCGTCAACATCGAGATAGGAGCTGTCATACTTTTCGCAGCCGCGAAAGCGAAGAAGAGCGCCAAGAGCAGCACGATGATATACGGCGGTAACAGACGCGCCAGCAAGGCATCTATCTGGGCGTTGCGGTACTGTTCGCTCAGGAAATATGGCACGGCAATATAGCCGATCGTCACAAACGAGCCGTTATGGAAGGGTATATAGGAAACCAAGTACGGGTGCGACGCTATCTGCTCGTAACATACAATTGTATGTTCTTGGTTGAACAGAGCCTCAGGAGACATGCGGCGCGAGAGCAGGCCGCTGTTGAACAGTACCGGCGAAGACGAGGCCAGTAGTTCGCCGTTCAGACCATAGACATGGATGTCTTGATTCATGTCGTAGCCCAAGTCATGCAGGTCGATGGACAAGCCCTGTGCCTGAGATGCACTCAACGAGACGTCCCAATAATAGAGCGAGCGCAGGTACGACTGGATATACTCCGACCTCATCTGCAGGTCATGACGTTGATGCTCCTCGTTGGTCGTTCGTACATAACGAATCGACATGAAGAAGATATAGATGAACACCGCCAAAACCGGCGTGAGGATGATATACATGATACGCGTCGAGAGGCGCATGTTACGCACACCGCGGTTTCGGATAAGGCCAATGAGCAGACACAAGACGACCAGGCCCAGCAGCACATGACACAAGATGAAATACGGTCGGGAAGTAGCGTAGGGCTTGGTGTTTGACTCCAACAAGCGCCTAAACGAGAAGGTCTGCGAAGCAATGGTGTTGATGTCCGTAAAGTCCTCCAACTCCGTATAACTGAGCGGCAACACGGTCAGTACGTTATAGGTTCCCGCTCGCGTCCAACGAGTCAGCGCCTTCGCATTGCTGAACGTCTTCTCGCGCCACACGTCATACACGGTCAGATAGACTGCGTCCGAAGCCAGCCTGTTGGATGACCAATAAACCATCTGCTGTGCGTCAAAGACATAAAACAGCACATCGTCCTTTTCTTCCGCTATCGAACGTATCGTGTCCAGCGGTGCGTTACGATTCAATGCTTCGCATAGAGCGGTTGTCTTAGCTTCTGCTTGAGCCTGCAATTTCGCCGTACGCTTTACCTCAGCTTGTTCGCTCTTACAACTCGACAAGAGCACTATCAGCAAACAAAGGCCTATATATCTCAGTGCTTTTTTCATTTCCGGCTACAAAGGTACTGCTTTTTTTTGATATGACCAAATATTTATACAAAAAAGGACACTATTCGTGTCCTTGTGTGTCCCCCGAGAGGCTCGAACTCTCGACCCACTGATTAAGAGTCAGTTGCTCTACCAACTGAGCTAGGGAGACATGTAAATCTCAAAAGCGGGTGCAAAAGTACTGCTTTTTTTTGACATGACCAAATATTTTTGCAAAAAAATGCATTTATATGGTCATTTTTTTAGTTACAGGCTTTCAGCAAAGCGTTCGGCCTCGTCAATTTGGTCGATTTTTCCCACGTCCATCATCCGATAGTTGGCGGGGACGTAAGCTTGTAACGGCACCTTATTCATACAATGCAGATAGAATTCTATAAGGGAGAATTTCTCTTTCGGATAGTGCTGCAACAAGGCCAACACCTCCGGGCTTAGTATCTGCAAGCCGCTAAAGGCGAGGTGTCTTCCGTCACGACCTTTTATTTCACCGGTAGCGATATTTGTCCAGCCACAGAGCGTATTCTGCTCGTCAAAACAAAGATAACGCTGGGTCTGGCGATCTGAAACAACGAGTTGAGAGATACCCGTCTGCTCATACGTGGCTATCAAGGCATTGAGGTCTATATTGGAGAGGATATCCACATTGCAAGCAAGTATAGGTGTATGGTGTAAGGTGTACGGTGTAAGAGCTTTTCTGAGGCCTCCGCCGGTATCAAGGAGCAGGTCTCGCTCGTCGGAGATGACGATGTTGCAACCCCACCCTTCGTTCGCACGCACAGCTTCAATGATCATATCCGGAAAATGATGGACGTTAACGATGATATCCGTGATACCTGCATCCCGCAGTTTTTCTACTTGCCATTGCAGCAACGACTTACCGGCCAGCGGCACAAGTGCCTTTGGCATCGTATCCGTCAAGGGTTTTAGGCGTGTACCCAAACCAGCTGCAAAAATCATCGCTTTCATAACTGTTTCTCTATGCCTCGTTCCCGATGAATCAGATGAATACGCACATCGTATTTCTCTTGGAGATGCTTGGACAACTGTTCGGCACAATAGACAGAACGATGTTGGCCGCCTGTGCAGCCAAAAGAAACTTGTAAATGCTCGAAATCCCGCTCTATAAACCGCGCCACATGGTGGTCCACCAAAGCATACACAGACTCCAAGAATGTCAGTATCTCGCCGTCCTTCTCCAGAAAGTCTATCACCGGTTCGTCCAAGCCCGTCAAGGACTTGTATTCATCGTACTTACCGGGGTTATGGGTACCACGGCAGTCGAAGACGTATCCGCCTCCGTTACCCGACTGATCCACCGGCACACCTCGCTTAAACGAGAAGGAGTAAATCGTTACTAAGAGCATACAAATAAGGATATTCGTTTTGTAATGGGACAAGGATATCGTTCAAGTTTCGCAAGGCAAACGGTATCGACTCCAAGAAGTGCGGCTTGCGCTCAAAATAGCCTCTATAACCGTAAGCACCTAAGACTTGCAGCGTCCGAAGCAACACAAAATGCGGCAGAGCTTTCTTCCAATGGAAAATGGAAAATGGAAAATGGTAAGTATTACTCAGTTTTTCCATCTCGTCCAGATAGGCTGCTATCAACTGCTCTCTCAGTTCGGGTGTAAAGTTGGCTTTTGCTTGCCAGAGGAAAGAAGCTACATCGTACTGCGTAGGGCCTCTTCGGCCGCCCTGGAAGTCAATGAAATACGGCTGTTCATCTTTGATCATGACGTTACGGCTCTGGAAGTCACGATACAGGAACGTATCAGCAGGCTGCGCAAGGATGACTTGTACGATCTTATCAAACTCGTCCTCCAACTTCGGCTCGGAGAACTCGATCTTCGTGCCCTTCAGGAAGCAGTACTTGAAATAATTGAGGTCCCACCGTATTGCCCTCTCGTCCATTGCGGGTACCGGAAAACAGATCGTCCAATTGAAGTCCTTCGCGCCTTCTATTTGTACATGCGCGAGCGCGCGCATTGCGCGCTCTAATAATAAGGTATTGTCCAGATGGTCGAAGAGGATCGTGTCGCCTAAGTCCTCTTGCGTATAACTCATCTCATCCTCACTGACCCAATAGACTTCCGGAACTGGTAGTCCCAGCGAACGAAAATGCCGCGCCATATAGATAAACGCACGATTCTCGTCCTTGTTCGTTCCCTGTACGCGGATGACACTTCGCCCCGTCTCGTCCGTCTCCCGCGTATAAATCCTATTTGAACCTTGCTGTTTTAGCATCTAAACTGAAGGGCGTTATGCAGACAGGTCACCTTACACGGTCCGATGAAATTCTCCAATATACCATCTGCCTCTATCAGGATATGTTTTTTGTACGAGATAGTTATCTCATTACCCACGATAGGATAAACGAACGGCAACTCGGTTAGGCGACCGTTATAGAGTTTGGGAAGTGCCGCAATAATCTGTTTGAAGGTCGGTTTCTTAATAAACATTGTATGGAAAACACCATCTTGCGGGTCTGCCTCGGGGTTCTGACGGATACCGCCGCCGGAGAAAGGACCGTTACCGATATTCATCGTGAAGAGTCTGTCATCTACCGCTTGCTTGCCGTCCACCGTCAGTACCATGTGCTGTGCTTTATGTTGCACGATCGCGGCAATGAGGCCGAACAAGTAATTGACGTGGTGTGAACCGATATAGTACTTCAAGGCCTCCGCTTTCTTGCAGCAGAGCGGGTCCACTCCAAAGCCGACTGAGTTAATGAAATAACGGTGATGCTCGATGTTATTGCGCCAATAAGTGACACAGCCGATATCTATCGGATGTCCTTCGCCCTCAAAGAAACGGCGCAGACTCTCTTTGTGCTTCTTGGTCAAGTTCCAAAACCGCGCCCAGTCATTACCCGTACCACGCGGCATAAGGCCCACCTGTATCTGCGCGCGCTGCTCAGGGGTGAGGGTCGAACGCATGATACCGTTGATGGCTTCCGACAACGTACCGTCGCCGCCAAGGATAAGAATCTCATCGTATCCTTTCTCCACTAACTCGCGCGCTAACTCGATGGCGTGACCGGCATATTTGGTCACACGATAGGCAAAGGGTTCATGACGTTTACGAAGCAACTTCCACAGATAAATGCGCTGCGCACGGAAGTAACTCTTGCCCGATTTGGGATTAATAATGATTCCTAACATGGTATTAAAGCACAAATACGGGTGCAAAGATACAACAAAAAAATGACATACGCAAATTCGTATGTCATTTTTCTTGCTTTTTACCTCATATAGAGGGTTTAATCACTTGAAGAACTCCTGTACTTTCTCATTCAGTACGATTTCTTCCTGGAAGATGTAAGCGCCCGTTTTAGGAGACTTAACCATCTTGATGCACTTAGAGTGCGCACGTCCGGAGTTACCCGTTTGCAGTGTTGCGACCGCTTTCTTTGCCATAGTTCTAAGCCTTTCTAATTAGGGGTTAATTACTTAATCTCTTTATGCAGCGTGTAACGCTTCAAATAGGGATTGTACTTCATGAGCTCCAAACGATCAGGAGT
>Ga0247611_10005411_pt1 | contig 16927 bp, 14 predicted proteins | sample 177DNAGHGhighgp2_FD_192422 | JGI IMG/M metagenome (GOLD analysis project Ga0247611, IMG submission 192422) | Sheep rumen microbial communities from Palmerston North, Manawatu-Wanganui, New Zealand - 1770 DNA GHGhigh gp2 | ecosystem: Host-associated > Mammals > Digestive system > Stomach > Rumen... | reverse complement strand
GTCAATAAAAGAATTATCAAGAATTATCCGTCGTAAGCGACGGGAATCCTACAAGATGAAAACATGAAATGGCTTGCCATTTCTTCTCTAATTCCTAAAAATTCTATCATGTAAGAAAATTCTTTAATTCTCTAATTCGTGATTAATAAAGAGAAACATCAGTCATAATAATAACTTTTAAATGTTACAGACCACTATGGCGTTGCTAACGGGAAATACTCTAATATTGTGCATAGTGAAGTGACTCTTGATGGACTGTTTATGCCTTAGGGGTATAATAGAGCCACGCTTCGACTGTCTCTTCAGCAAAAAGTAGATCACCTCTACTTGGGAAACTGGATGGTAAAGCGGGTAAGGTGGTCGGTAGGGTCTGTCATCAGGCTGAAAGTGCAATGGTGAGCGGTGAGGATGTCACGGATAAGCAGTAGTCCGAGGCCCTGACCCTGTGGCTTGGTGGAGAAGAAAGGCGTGAACAAATGGGGTGCAACGGCAGGAGGGATTCCACGTCCGTTGTCGGCGATGATGAGTTGTGAAGGAACGGAAGTGATGGTGATGAGGCCCTCCCTCTCTCCAATGCTTTCAACAGCATTCTTGACAATGTTGATCAGCACTTGTTGAAACAGAATGGTGTCGATACGAACAGGAGACGCCTCATCCGTGAGATGAAGTTCCAGTTGGACATGGGCTGACTGGCAAAGGTTCTCAAGGAAAGGTCGGCAGGCCTCCACTTCCTCGCTCAGGTCACAGAGTTGCAGTTGAGGTTGTGGAATCTTCACGACCTCGGCAAAACGGGTGACAAATTCTGAAAGCGCCGTAAGTCGTTCGCTGGCACCTTCCACATCCTCCATCTTCATTTTTCCATTCTCCATCAGACTCACAATGCCCGCCACACTGTTGTTCACTTCATGGGCAATCATTCGGATGACTCGTTCGTAAGCCGCTTTCTCTGCCCGGCGCACCTCGGATGTCAATGACTCGATGAGGAAGACGGCGGCGAGCACCAGCCGTCCGGTGTTCTCTGCCATGAATGACTTGGGCAGCCTTGCCCACCCGATGCCGTTGTTCATGTCGTCGAATATACGTTCCTTTCCGCCCCTGAGGTTGTAGAACTCCACTATCTCACGCGGCGTCGATGTGTAGTCGTTGGTCAGTATGCAGCGGTAGGTGTACTCACCCTCCCACAGGTCCTGCTCTCCGTCCATGCAGCGCTCACGCTGTATGACAAGTCGGTACACCTTTCCCTCCCATTTCTCCACAATGATGGAATTCAGCTCATATTCGATGCCGTTGATAACCTCGTGCTTCCATCCCCTCAGTGCCAGCAGACTATCATAGAGAGAGGAGCAGCGGTTGGCACGGATGTAGAAATGCTCCGAGTGTCTTTCTACGGTTTCAACTATCTCGCGTGAGCATGAGCCGCAGTCCATTCGGGCACGCCTGATGTGGATGTCCTTGGATTCAAGGTTCGAGAAGAAGCGCTCCAGCGTGTCCTGCTGGTGGAAGCGCACGTTGGCGTTGCCGTCGCGGTTCTCAATGCCTACTATGAGGTCGCCGATGACGGCAACGCCGGGACTGTAGCCCGTGAACTTCTTGTAGGTCATCTTGGCATCGTACTTCTCCGTCTCGATGAACTGGTGGTCGAAGTCAAGGTCGTAGGAGTTACCCGGCACAAGCTGGGCGGTGCTCACAAGTATCTTCACAAGAAGGCCGTTCAACTTCGTGGCAGTATTGAAATCGTAGCTGCGTCCCGTCTCGGAGGTGTAGGTCGTGTTGGCGGTGCTCAGTTCCTTGATGCCGCGAAGGATGGTGTCCGAAGAACATGTGCGCAGGGTGGGATGAAGCGAGAGATGGGGCATCAGGTGGCTGGTCACATCTTCGACACAGTCACCGGCACTGAAATACACGCTCATCAGCGAGCGTGCTATTTCGCTGTATTGGTAGCCGAAAGTGGTGCACCGAAGCCCCAGCTCGCCGTCGATAACAGGGTCGATGTAACGGTCAAATTTTTCCATCACGTGAAAAATTCCACCGAAAGGAGTGATTTTCTCAGATTTTATGCTTACCTTTACCATGTCATAGATGATTTTACTTGTCTTGAATTGCAGCACTAAGGTAAGTGAAAATTCTGACATGACAAAATCCTGGGCAACTTTTTGTTGCTCAGGAACTTATAAAAATGTTTAACTAAAGTGCTGCGGAATTTAGGTGAATAGTTATTTTTATGTGTTTTTGTTTGGAAGTTAAGATTATTTTTGTATCTTTGCAAAAAGTAATGACGATTACCGTAACAACGAATACTATTTCAATATATGAGATTCTACGATAGAGAAAAAGAGCAACAGGTGCTTGGTGAAGTGCTTCACAGAAGCAAGTCAGAAGCAAAGATGACCGTACTGATGGGACGCAGGCGCATCGGTAAAACAGAACTTTCACTAAGATGTGGCGACGAAACAGTGTTGTATTTCTTCGTGGGCAAGAAAGCGGAGACGTTGCTGTGCAAGGACTATGTACGCGAGATACGAGAGAAACTGAATGCACCGATACTTGGTACACCAAACACTTTTTCCGAGGTATTCAGGTTCGTGCTTCAGCTGTCAGAAAACCGTCCGTTTACATTGGTTATCGACGAGTTTCAGAATTTCCTAAAGATAAATCCTGCAATATTCAGCGATATTCAGCGCGACTGGGACTTGCATAAGCGAAGCAGTCATCTGAACCTGATTATCAGCGGTTCGGTATTCACGCTGATGACCAAGATATTTGAAGACAAGGAAGAACCTCTGTTCGGGCGTGCCGATGAGAAGATGGTGCTTGAGCCGTTTACCACGGATGTACTTAAACAAATACTGAAAGACTTCAACCCAGAATATACACCAGAAGATTTGCTGACGTTGTATAGCATTACGGGTGGTGTGCCTTGGTATGTCACGCTGTTGCTCGATAAGGGCAAGGCCAACAGGGATGCGATGCTCGCTGCATTGACTGAGGAGAATTCGCCATTTATCAACGAGGGAAAGAACATTCTGATTGAGGAGTTCGGCACCGACTACGTGACCTACTTCTCTATCCTGACCTGCATTGCCAGCGGAATGAAAACCCGTTCAGAGATTGAGAACGAACTTGGAAACAACAACATTGGCTCTTATCTTGTGAAATTGGAGGACTATTACAAAGTCATTACTAAGTCACTCCCCATCTTTGCCAAGAAAAACAGCAAGAAGGTGAGGTATCAGCTCAATGACTGTTTCCTTATATTCTGGTTCCGTTTCTTCTACAAGTATCAGGCGCTTGTGGAGAATAAAGCCCTGAAGGCGCTTGGTGAAATCATAGAGAGAGACTACAGCAGTGTATCTGGATTGATGATGGAGCGCTATTTCATGAAGAGATTCCAAGAGGAAGGCCGCTATATCATCGGGAAATGGTGGGACAGAAAAGGGGAGAACGAAATAGACTTAATCGTTGTTGACCCTATTGGAAAAGAAGCCTGGATCTATGAAATGAAAAAGCAAGGCTATCGATACAAGGAAAATGTATTTCGTGAGAAAGTAGACAAGGTGCTTGAGCAGACTCCCGAACTCCGTAACATGACCATCCATATTGGCTCGTTGTCACTTGAAGATATGTAATCAACATTTTAACCTGTTTTTCCGAAACCTCTGCCGCGATTTGGCGTAGCCTCTACAAGAATCATGGATCGTGGGGACGGTTCTCGTGATCCATGGACAATTGATGAATATAAATGCATGAGAATTTACTTTTTCTTAAAAAAAATCAAGAAAAAGTAAGTTTTCGTGCCAAAATCTCAAAAATGTAGTATCTTTACACTCAACCTAAAAATATTGATATGAAAACAAAGTCTTGCCGATCGAATCATACATCTTTGTGAAATGAAGTTCAGCCAAGGGGAGTTTAGAATTACTAAAGACTACGAGGATAGACTTCGCAATAGGATGTCATTATTCAAGGAAAAGACCAAAAACAAGAAGACACTTGTGCATACTTTTGTTACGACCTATGGCGTTGCTAACGGGAAATACTCTAATATTGTGCATAGTGAAGTGACTCTTGATGGACTGTTTATGCCTTAGGGGTATAATAGGGCCACGCTTCGACTGTCTCTTCAGCAAAAAGTAGATCACCTCTACTTGGGAAACTGGATGGTAAAGCGGGTAAGGTGGTCGGTAGGGTCTGTCATCAGGCTGAAAGTGCAATGGTGAGCGGTGAGGATGTCACGGATAAGCAGTAGTCCGAGGCCCTGACCCTGTGGCTTGGTGGAGAAGAAAGGCGTGAACAAATGGGGTGCAACGGCAGGAGGGATTCCACGTCCGTTGTCGGCGATGATGAGTTGTGAAGGAACGGAAGTGATGGTGATGAGGCCCTCCCTCTCTCCAATGCTTTCAACAGCATTCTTGACAATGTTGATCAGCACTTGTTGAAACAGAATGGTGTCGATACGAACAGGAGACGCCTCATCCGTGAGATGAAGTTCCAGTTGGACATGGGCTGACTGGCAAAGGTTCTCAAGGAAAGGTCGGCAGGCCTCCACTTCCTCGCTCAGGTCACAGAGTTGCAGTTGAGGTTGTGGAATCTTCACGACCTCGGCAAAACGGGTGACAAATTCTGAAAGCGCCGTAAGTCGTTCGCTGGCACCTTCCACATCCTCCATCTTCATTTTTCCATTCTCCATCAGACTCACAATGCCCGCCACACTGTTGTTCACTTCATGGGCAATCATTCGGATGACTCGTTCGTAAGCCGCTTTCTCTGCCCGGCGCACCTCGGATGTCAATGACTCGATGAGGAAGAACGGATGTCGATAACCACGGTCAGGAAAAGACTGATGGCTGATGCGATACAGTTGCGGAGCACCTGGTATGCGTACGGTGGTAGTCTCACCCAGTGGCAATGTGCGCATGGCTTCCTCGACAGTCGGCGAAAGCATCTCGCGTGCCGCCGGGTTCATGGAAGTGATATTGCCATTGATATCGCATTGCACAATGCCCATGGGCGATGCTTCGATGAGGAGCTTGAGGAAGGAATACTGTTCCTCAAGTTTCAGATGCTCGTTGCGCAAACGGTTGAGCAGGTCATTAAACGTCCGGACAATGACATCAGTCTCGTGCTGTCCCGATGGAGCGAGTCGTGTGGTCAGGTCCAACTCCCGCACCAGTTCCATACCGCTGACGAGCGTGTCGTAGGGGCGTATGGTCTTTTTGTAGAAGAGCCATAGATAAACCAACATCAGAACCACGAAACCCTCGGTCACGTAGAACAGCGGTGACGGGGATTTCAAATCCCCACCAGTGCGAAACGTGGCAAAAAGGGCAATGCCTGCCATCAAGACGATGCCCAAACCAAGAACGAGAAAATAATGTTTCAGTTTCATTTTTCATTTTTCATCTTTCATCTTCCTATAGTCCATGCTTCTCTATTTTGCGGTAAAGGGCACCACGGCTGATGCCAAGTTCCTTCGCAACGAGCGAGAGATTACCATTGTGCTTGGCGATGCAAGCGGCGATGGCGTTGCGCTCAAGAGATGAAAGAGAAACACCTTCCATTCCTACACAGGAGTCTGATGTCAGATTTCCCTGTTCTCCTCTATTCATAGATGAGATGGCAAGTGTTTGGAAGTCTTCCACATCCAATATGTTCTTCTCGGGGTTCTTCATCAACAACGCCCTTTCCACCAGATTTTTCAGTTCACGGATATTTCCTGTGAAAGGGAGTGTCTGAAGATAGGCGATGGCTTCAGCCGATACTGTCGTGGACATGATGCCGTTGCTGGCACAGGCTTCACGCAGGAAATGTTCTACAAGTAGAGGAATGTCTTCACGGCGCTCTCTCAGCGGAGGCAGGTGCAAATTGATCAGATTGATGCGATAGAAGAGGTCTTCGCGGAACGTGTGTTCCTCGACCATCGCCCTCAGGTCTGCATTGGTGGCGCATATCACGCGGACATCGGCTGTGCGTGTGTGGCTGTCGCCCAGCACCTCGTATGTCTGGTCCTGCAACACACGCAGCAACTTCACCTGACTGGCCAATGACAGTTCGCCTATCTCGTCCAAGAAAATCGTCCCTCCCTCTGCCAATTCAAAACGACCGATGCGGTCGGCACTTGCGTCGGTGAAAGAACCTTTTTTGTGTCCAAACATCTCGCTCTCGAACAGCGACGTGGAGATGCCGCCAAGGTTCACTTTCACAAATGGCCCCGAAGCCCTGCGGCTCTGCTTGTGGATGGCTTCCGCAATCAATTCCTTGCCAGTGCCCGACTCACCTGTAATCAGTACTGGCGCATTGGTGGGTGCCACGCGGGCTACGGTATCAAGGACATTCATCAAGTATGGGCTGTCGCCGATGATGCCGTATCTTCCCTTCTCCGATTTGGTATTTCTTGCTGCAGAAGTCTTGTCGCTGTTCACTTTTGCTTGAGGGCTTGGCATGGAGCTTAGCTTCAGAGCCGTCTCTATCCTGTCCAGCAACACCCCGTTGTCCCAAGGCTTTGTGATGAAGTCGAAAGCCCCTGCCCTCATCCCTTGGACTGCCAAATCGATGGTACCCCATGCTGTCATAAGGATACATGGCACTTCCGGACGGAAAACCTTGATTTGCCTGAGCAGTGTCAAACCCTCCTCGCCATCGGTGGCACGAGAGAAGCTGGCTTCGCCGACTTTTGTCGCGACTCGGCCATCTGAAAGCATGCTTTCATGGCACTCACTGCTCCAAAAGTTCATGTCCATCAGCACCAGCTCCACTGCGGGAACGGTGCGAATCACCTGTATGGCCTCCTTGGGGGTTTCGGCCAAAACCACCTCATACCCGTTGCGCTCGAGCACGAGTTTCAGTGAGAGCCGTATGTTTTTATCGTCGTCAACTACAAGGATCATAATAGATATTTCATATAAACAGTTGAGGTTATTTCGACTCCCTGACGAAGCGTGTTTTCCGCTCCTCAATGACACGTTTGTAGGTACGCTTCATCTTGTCATTCAAGAAGGAGCGGTCAATGAGCGCGTATACCTCTTGCGGTATACGCATGAACATATCGAGTACTTGGGCTGCACGTTTCTTTGGCAAACCAATCCGGTCAGCAAAGCGTTCAAAATCCAACCTGCAGGGATGCCCAGTCCTGTCATAGACATCGCTTTTCTCCATTTCGGGCGAAAGGCCGTCCGTCAAGCCCAAATCACTGCCACTTTGTATGTGGATGCATGTATTGACAAGGTCGTAGGCAGGAGCTAAGAAATACTCACCATTCTTGTTGATGAGTGAAAAATTCTTCATATGGGCATCCTCGTTGGCAAAGAGATAGTTGAACACAACTAATCTGAAAAACTGTTCCATCTGTGGCATCCAGGCTGGCACAAACCGTCTGATGGCATCAGCTATCTGCGCATAGTTGCCATGGTATTTGAAATTGCTGTCGCCACCTTCCTCCGTCATTTGCAGAACTGTGGCAAAATCCTCTTGAGAACAATCTTTCACACCATTCGTCACATCAAAACGCTTCGTGACATAGACAGGCTGTCCACTACTGCTGAAACATAATCCGTTGCTTGCGGTACGTATGCCATACACCTGGGATGCCATCTGCATGGTGAGATGCTCGTTAGCTGGTATCTGCTTGCGGGTGGAGAGACTCAGGTTGAAAGGAGTGGGCTTCAAGATATGAGTGGCCTGTTCGCCTTCACATGCCAGACGAATCCTCCCGTTATCGACAACGGCAGAGAATTTCTCCTGAGCACCTGATATCGACATGTTCTGCATATTCTCTAAAGCAAGTCTCTGGTCAGACTCATTCTCAAAGTCAATGTCAATGAAAGGTGAAACCACCACTCCGTCAAAGAGTTCTTTCACGGCTTTGGGTGAATAAGTGACATAACCCGGTCGCAATGTCGATGGACAAACTTCTATCGTTTTCATGCTTCAGGCCTTTTTAATACGAACTTTCCAATAGCATCCATGCCACAAATCATCTCCAGCATGCCGAAGTAGTCGTTTTCGTCAACTTTCCTGAGTCTGCACAAAGTCTGGCGATTAGTTCCCTCTGGCAGCATATTGGTAAATACCGGAAAGATGCGCTTTGCACGATATACCTTTTGGTTTTTGGGCATGTTGACAGACACCGGTGGCGTGCTGGTGTCGGCAAGAAACGTGTCATCGTAAGTAAACTCATAGTCGCCCCTTGACAACTCAACGAGTTGCCCGGCAAATACGTCGCCATAGTATATATCTACTTTTCTCATCACCTACATCATTTGACGGTCTGTCTGACCTGCAACACCATTTCCATTCCCACCACATCAAGTATCTTCTGAAGAGTATGCAGCGTTGGGTTGCCTACACCACGCTCCAGATCCTTGACAGTAGATATGCCTATTCCTGAGTAATCCGAGAGATCCTGTTGTGAGATTCCCAGCAACGCCCTGCGTTCTTTAATGACCAATCCTATTTCCATCAATGTATGTTTTATCGTACTTTTGGCGCAAAGATAAAAAGAAATTTCGATGCCACAAGTCAAAAGTACGATTTTTCATACTTTCTTAATTCATTTTAACGATAGTACTTCTTACTTCACCTTCACTTTCTCCCTCTCTTTGTATTTTGTCATATCGCTGACCACCACCTTTTCGCCAATTACCAAACCGCTGATGACCTCGATGTAGTCGTAGTTGCATTCTCCGAGCCGCACCTCACGGGGCTGGAGCAGGTCGCCGTTCAGGACAAACAGAGTGTAATCACCCGGACCGCTGTAGAACGAGCCATTGCTGATGCGCAGCACATCGTCCTTGATGCTGGTGATGACAAAAACCTCCGTCTTCAGTCCTGACCGAAGGCGTGGATGTGCCATGTCATCGGGAACTACGGTGAAAGTGATGGTTCCACTTTGGCTGAGTGGCGTCACGGTGTTGATGGTGCCTGTCAAGCGCTCTTTTCCCATCTTGAGAATGACCGCGCCGCCCACGCGGACACGATCGCCATAACTGTCGGATATCTCACATTCCGCCTTGAAATGCGAGAGGTCGCTGACGATGGCCACCTTCTGCCCAGCGCCCACGGTACTTCCCACCTCGCTGTTGATATAGGTCAGCGTGGCTCGTCGGGGTGAACGTATCTTGGCATCGTCCAACGTGCGTCGTTTCTCGCTCACGCCCTTTTCAAAGATGCCGTTCTGCAGTTGCTGCATCCGCATGTCGGCCTGTTTCACCCGCTGCTCGTTCTGGTACTGCTGCCGCAACTGGTTCAACTGCAACTGTGCCGTGCGCAAGGCTGTCTCAGCCTGTCTCACCCGGTCACGGGTGCCCGAACCGAGGCTGTCGAGATAAAGTTCGTTGCGCAATTGCGCTTCCAATTGCGACACTTTCATCTCCTCCACTTTGATCTGCATCCGTCGGTCGGAGAGTTGCGTCTCCGTGTTCGCCTGCAGTTGGGCTGTCTGCTGCCGACGAATCTCTCGTTCGTCCAATGCCTTGGCGTAATCCGTTTCTGTCGATTGCAAGTCCAACCGCAACAACGGTGTGCCCACTTCCACATGGTCACCGCTATGGGCATAGACCTCCAGGATTTGCGAACTGATGGGCGAGACGATGACCTCTTCGAAAGCCGGCACGACACGCCCTGTGGCCGACACGCTCACGTCTATCGTGCCACGATCCACTTCCGAAAAGACCAATGCCTGGCGATTCACAGAAGGCATCATTTGCATCCCCAACCAGGCAGCAATGCCTGAAACCACCGCAACTATGGCGACCACGACCATTACCCGCCTCACTTTGCGCTTTCGCTGCTCTTCGACAGGAATCTGCCGGTCCATCGTCTGATTGTCTGCTTTCATTGTCTTACAAGTTTTTCTATGTCTGCTGTGAGTTCACAATCGCGCTCAAAGTCCCAGAGGGCGATGCTGCGAATCTGATAGTAATAATACCAGTAGTTGAAGAGTTGTTGGATGCGGTTCTGCCAGGCCTGGTCTTTGGCCTTTTGCGCATCAGAGAGTTCGAGGGTCGAGATGCTGCCTATCTTAAAGGTCTCGACATTGGTGTGGTAGCGGCGGCGGGCGATGGTGTCGGCCTCATAGGCGATGCGTAGTTGCTCGGCCTGGTTGTTGAACTGTTCGGTCAAGATAAAAATGTTCTGGCGGAACTCCTGAGCCTGCTGTCGCAACTGACCTTGCACGATTTCCCGGTTGCTTTCCGCCACACGTCGCTGTCCCTTGCGCTTGCCCCAGTCGAGTAGGGGGATGGTGACGCCCACCTGCACCACCTCGTTGCTCAGCAGATGGCGGTAGGCACTGCTCATGTTGTTGCCTGTGCCGGTGTAGCCCAACTGGGCATAGAGGTTGATGCTCTGGCGGTTGGCGCGGGCAGAAGCCACAGCATGATCGGCCTCGAGTTGTCGGCGGCGCATGGTGGTGGCAAGGGCGTTATTGCGCAGCGCATGCCCCAGCACATCATCATAGACGAGATGTAACTGCGGAATGTCTTCGGGCACGACGGGCATGATGTCGGCCTCCACATCAAGAAACGAGCGTAGGGCAAACTGGCTGGCCTGACGGGTGCTCTCGCTGTTGGTCAATGCGCTTCGGGCAGTGAGCACATCGAGGCGCATCTGCAGCACATCGTTCTCGCTGATGGAACCCATGCGACGCTTAGCCTGCGCCACCTCATAGAGTTTCTCAGCAGTCTGCAGGTTCTGGCGGGCGATGTTCACCTGTTCGCCAGCCAGCAGCAAGCCGAAGTAGAGGCTGATGGCCTGCATCGCCACCTGTTCCGTCTCGGTGAGGAAACGGGCCTGCGCCTCATGGTAGCGCAGGGGTTCGATGCGGCGGTTCCATTTCAGGTGATTTGTTCCAAAGAGGGGCTGCGAGAGGGTGATGGCCACAGGCAGTGACATCAACTGATTGCTGCTGCCCGTGCCGCTGCCCGTCTGGTGCAGATAGTCGAGCGACGACTCCACACTGAGCGTGCCGCCCGTGGGCCACAGTTTTTGCGTGATGTTCAGCGAACCGTCCAATCCCAGGTAGTCGTTGCGTACGAACGACAGTCCGCCGTCGGCCTGTTGATAACTGCTGTAGCGTTTGTTGTAGCTCGGCAATGTTCCCGACAGCGACACCTCCGGCAGCAGGTCGGCACGGTAACTGCGCCACTGCCAATAGGCAGAACGCAGTTCGCCCAAAGCCACGGCGGCATCCACGCTCTGGCGACGCGCCATCGTGATGCACTCGTCGAGAGTGAGGTGGAGCGTGTCGGGCTGAGCAGAGACGGATAGCGCATTGCAAATGCTTATACTCAGTGCAGCCGAATTACAAATTCGTCTGAGCCAATGCGCATTGCAAAATCGTCTGAGCCAATGTCTATTCATGTCGAAGTGCTTCTACAGGTCGTTTGTACATGGCGATGATTGTGGGCACGACCATGCCGATGGTGACGATTATCAAAAGGAGGACGTACTGGATGGCGCAGATGATGAGGTAATGCAGCCAGAAGGTGTTCACCCAGTCGGTTTCTTGACCCGTACCCGTCATGGTAAAGCCCTGGGCAAGACCGATGTTCATGGCAAACTGGAGCCAGATAACCCATCCGATAACACAGGCGACAAACGTCAGCAGGGCGGCCTCGCGCCACAGCATCCATAAAACATTGCTGCGCTTGGCTCCAAAACTGCGCATGATGCCGATATCCTCGGTGCGCTTTCGGATTTGCAGCCAAAAGGTTCCGAGTGTGCCAAGGACGACGTTCAGAAGTAGCAGGGCGATGAATGTACCCATGATGCTGAAGAGCATGTAGTCGGAGACATTGTTCGATATTTGCTCTTGATATTTGGTGTAAGTGCGGGCGTTGGCGAGGCCGTATTCACCTGTCATCAGGTCCAACTGCCTTTCTGCCGAATTCTGCCTGATGACAAACTCATCCGCATCCTCGATGGAGCGTAGTCGGATGAGCATCTTCGGCGTGTTGTTCGAGAGGGCCGTCACTCGTGTAAGGACAGCGTAGGCATAGCGTTCGCGGGACTTCAGACGGAAATCTTCAACCACGCCGAAGACCGTATATCGGGCTACAATCTTGTTGGCTGGACCATGCTGCACGGCATCCCCGTCGTAGTCGGTCTCCACGATGCGGCGGCCCACAGCTTGATCGGTGCCGAAGAGCGCCAAAGCCATTGAGCGGGTGATGACGGCACCGTCGGCAGGACACTCGTTGGAGAGCTTTTCCGCTGACGGACTGCCCTCGACGGGTGTCAACCCCTGTGTCTCGAAGAATTGCTCGCCAAGCAGGAAGCGCATAGAGTTGGCACCGCACCAGCGCGTGGTGTCGGCCTCGGCGCGAAAGGTGGAGAGGCGGGGCCAATAACCTTCGCCCACGAAGTCTGCAACCAGTCCGGCATACTGCACCTCGGGCAGGGCGCGAACCTTATCTCGCAAGGCATAGAGATTGGCCAAGGAGGCCTCGCCTATGGAGTCAGAGGTGGCTTCGTGCGACACGCCCACCTGCCCAACCACTAAGTGGTCGCGCTCAAAATCGCCTGCGGGGCGACAGAGGTGCGTGTCGTAGAAGGATACGACTAAATAGTCGAGGAAGTAGAAACTGAGGATGGCGACAAGGGCTATCTCCACCACAATCCAAGCATTCTGACGACGGTTGGCCCAAAAGTTCTTTATTGTCTGGTTCATCTTTTCTGATTTAGCGATTCTACGATGGGTTTACGCAGCGAGTGCCACGCGGGGATAAGAGCAGCCATGAGGTTGAGTACGGCGCAGCATGCGAAGGCCACGAAGAAGAGCGTTGGCGTGAAGAACATCCGGAAGTCGAGGCTTGGCTCATTGCCCATATGGTAGAGACCACCGAACATATTATGGACCACATCTGTGTTGCTGACGGCCGTGATGAAGAGCCACGACAGCAGCCAACCGACGATACCGCCGAGGAGTGTCAGCACGAGATTCTCGTGGACGACCTCGTTCAGCAGCGTGCGACGCTTGGCACCGAAAGCCTTGCGGATGCCCATCTCGGCGCGGCGGGCCTCCATGCGGTTAGAAACCAAACCGCTCAAGTTGATGGCGGGGAGTAGTAGGAAAAGCAACATCAGCAACGCAGGTGGCATCAGTTCCTTGGCCTTCATCGAGAAGTCCTGGTCGCCGGTATGTCTGAAGAAGTTCAGCGTGTTGAAGAAGTGCGTGTCGACATCTATCTTCCACTTTCCCCAATCTTTGCCAAGCCGAACGTTGTTGGCTGCATTGTAATTCTTGCACATCGGCTCAATCTCATCGAGGAAGTCCTTGCGGCTGTAGCCCTCACGCAGCAGGAAGCGCACGTCAAGCTGGCCGGAATAACTGATTTGGTCGAGGTTCTGGTCGGGGTTGTCATCTTTGTTGACTTCCACCGTATAGGGGATGTAGATGTCGGCAGTGGCATCCTCCATGAGCGTGCTCACCGCTTTGACCACACCGACGACGCGAAACGGAAACTGCCCCTTGCTGCCTGCAATGCTGACATGCGTGGCACCGTCGAGCCTCTTGGCCAACTTATCAGTGACGATGCATACGCGCTCGCCTTGGCGGAACTCCTTCTCGGAGAAGGGACGCCCACTGATGAACGTGAGCTCGTAGAGATGAAAGAAACTGGGGTCGGTGCAGAGGGCATAGACATCCGTCACAAACTGCCCGCCCTCGTCGGTGATGCTCAAGAAGGCAGACCTGACGCCTGTGGCGGCTTCAACGCACTTCAATTGTCGGAAACACGAGTCGAGGGCGGCCGTGGAGTAGCGCATATCGAACTCACGACCTTTCTCAGCCAGCGACTTGGTGAAAAAACCATATAGGGGATAGAGCGTGCGACTTCTGTTTGACTCCGGCGGGATATCCGCCAACTTGATGTTTAGACAGATGGCAATGACCATGGCCGAGGCGATGGCCACCGCCGTGCCCGCGATGTAGATGGCCGAGAAGAGTTTGTCCTCGCGGATGAGCGCCACGGCGTGGCGCAGAAAAAGCATGAATTTGCTCATGGTCGTCTATTGTATTTGTCGTCCGTCGAGGAATTTGATGATGCGGTCGGTCTGTGCCGCCTGGTTCTCGTTGTGTGTCACCATGACGATGGTGCGGCCGTCCTCCTTGTTTAGTTTGTGGAGCAATGCCATGATTTCGGCACCCATCTTCGAGTCGAGATTTCCAGTCGGCTCGTCGGCCAAAAGGATTTCTGGGTTGCCGATGATGGCACGGGCGATGGCCACACGCTGGCACTGTCCACCGGAGAGTTGTGTGGGGCGGTGGCGCATACGATGGGAGAGGCCCACGCGCTCAAGGACATCCTTGGCCAGACGCATTCGCTCACTGCTACGCACACCCCGATAAATGAGAGGCAGCATCACGTTGTCGACGACATTGAGCGTGGGGATGAGATGGAACGACTGGAAGACAAAGCCTAATGTCTTGTTCCTCAATTCGGCCAAGCGGTTGTCGGAGAGTTTCGGGTCTATTTTCGTTCCGCACAATTCTATCTCGCCACTCGTGGGTTCGTCGAGCAAGCCCATAATGTTGAGCAGCGTCGATTTGCCGCAGCCCGAGGGGCCCATGATGCTCAGGAACTCGCCCTTCTTTACTTCGAGGTTCACATTCTCCAACGCCTGTGTCTCCACCTCGTCGGTACGGTAGACTTTGTTGATTTCCTTAAGTTGAATAATTGTTTCCATTGTTATTATTTACTTGAGTTTCTCTTTGCCCTTATTTTACACAATTTCCATACCAAACTCATAACCCACTGATTATCAGCAATAGAATAAAACATACTGTCCATTTTCGAACACTCAAGGTGTCCGAAAATGGACAATCTGATAACAAATCCATTGTTACGTTATTGACTACAGCATATTGACCTGTGCGAATAAGGAGGTTGACAAGTAGAAAAACACCAAGCGATTTTCAACTTTCAACCAATTCCTTGCACCAAAATGATTGTTATTGCACAAATAATACTAATTTTGCAGGGCAAACTAACAAATTTTGCAAATATTTGTTAGTTGAAATATATGATAAAAAGGAAATTAAATAACTGTAAAAGAGAATATTACAAAAAAAATAAGTCGCGTATCACCGACAAGCACCACTTCACGTGGACACACCTCGTCGAGGCAAAAGACATGATATCGTGGATTGGCGCTGAGGGCTTTCCCTTGACTATCGTGGTTGACAAAAAGGGCATCGTGCGCTATGCCATACACGGTACCAATGAAACAACACGCGCCGAATTGTTGAAAATCATCAAAGAGGCAGAAGCGGAATGAAAAAACCGATTCATTACTGAACTTTCCCACCCTTTTTACCACGAGACTTGTCGCAGACCCACTGACTGAAGGGAGGTAATTTGATAGATTCGTGACAACAAAACTTTTACGTAATGTGTGAGGGTGGAAAACTTTAGTTATTATTTTTATCATAAATATGATTATCATATTTTCGATAATTTTATTGGAATTTCCATGAATAAACATTATCTTTGCAAACCGATAGTTCCTTTTTCCATACGTTAAACTAATTCTCAAAATCATTTAAGGCAAGATGAAACGCAATAACCCATTTGTGACCAAAGGCTATGCGGGCAGTGAATACTTTTGTGACCGCGTTCGCGAAACCACCGACATTCTCTCATTGCTGACAAATGAGAATAACCTTGCCTTGATTTCACCACGTAGGCTTGGAAAGACAGATCTCATCCGCCATTGTTTTGCTCAACCCGACATCAAAGACCATTACCATACCTTCGTTATTGACATCTATGCCACCAACTCCCTGAGGGATTTCGTCAACGAATTTGGTAAGGCCATCATGGATGCCTTAAAGTCTAAAGGGCGCAAAGTATGGGAACTGTTTTTCACCGCATTGAAGTCCTTGCAGTCTGAAATCTCTTTCGACATCAACGGGAATCCTGTATGGGGTATCGGCCTTGGTAACATGGAAAACCCCTCGGTCACGTTGGATGAGATCTTTTATTACCTTGAGCATGCTGACAAGCCTTGCATCGTCGCAATCGATGAATTCCAGCAAATCACCAATTATACTGACGGGAAGAACATAGAGGCGGCCCTGCGCACGCATATTCAGCGTTGCAGTCAGACCACCTTCCTCTTTGCCGGTTCCAAACGGCATCTGATGAGTGAGATTTTCACTTCTCCCTCCCGGCCATTCTACCAGTCAGTGATCACGATGGGACTGGCGCCTATCTCACTTGAGAAATACTCTGAGTTTGCACAGCGGAAGTTTCGTGAATACGGGAAAGATGTGGAGCCGGAAGTCATAGAGACCGTTTATGCACAATTCCATGGTGTGACATCCTGCCTGCAACGAGTGATGAATGTCTTGTTCCTCAGAACAGCAGAGAACGAATGCTGCACGGAAGACATGGTAGACGAGGCGGTCAATTACCTTTTGGATTTGTACTCAGACAACTACGAGACACAGATGAGCCAGATGTCGGAGCGACAACGGACATTGTTTCGAGCCATCACTGCTGAAGGGACGGCCGCGGGAATCACAGGTGGCGCTTTCATCAGGAAATACAGGCTTTGGTCGCCAAGCAGCGTGATGTCCGCGGCCAAAGCTTTGCTGGAGAAAGACCTGATTACACAGGAACATGGCGCATACTCCATCTATGACCAATTCTTTGCCCTATGGCTGCGGAGAAACAGTTGACAGACCATCTGAAAAGGGACGATGATGTATCACGGGGACGTGTATCACGGGGACGGGGAAATTGATACGTTATTTCAATTTCCTTTTGTGTATCACGGAGACGGGGAAATTGATACGTTATTTCAATTTCCTTTTGTAGAATGAGAAAAAAGAATTAGATTTGCATAGAAAATCGATCGTTATGGCAAGAAAGGCGAGAAGACATAGTAATACCGGCATCTACCATGTCATGCTTCGTGGGATAAACCG
>Ga0247611_10005410_pt1 | contig 16931 bp, 14 predicted proteins | sample 177DNAGHGhighgp2_FD_192422 | JGI IMG/M metagenome (GOLD analysis project Ga0247611, IMG submission 192422) | Sheep rumen microbial communities from Palmerston North, Manawatu-Wanganui, New Zealand - 1770 DNA GHGhigh gp2 | ecosystem: Host-associated > Mammals > Digestive system > Stomach > Rumen... | reverse complement strand
AAGATTATCAAAAACAACAAAAAAACAATAACTCAATTAAAGGAGTCTCTAATGTCTAAAATGCTTCAATCCTTCAGCCCTGAATCTGATGGTTACCAGTTCATGTGGATCATCTTGGTCGTGTTCATCATCGGCCTCGGATTCTCTTTGGAACGCTTCTTCTACATCATGGTGAAGAGCTCCAAGGGCCGCGCTAAGTTCATGGCTGATTTCGGTAAGCTCGTCATGCAAAACCAGTTGGAACAGGCTCTCCAGTTCGCTAAGAGCTCGAACCTCCCGATTGCTAAGGTCATGGACGCCATCGTCGGTGCCAAGCTCAACTGCAAGGACGCTGACAAGGCTCGCGACATGATGACTGCTGCTTCTGACGCAGTGTTCCTCACCGAAGCTCCGCGCCTCACCCGTTACATCTCCATCATTTCCGTTATGGCTTCCATCTCCACGTTGCTCGGACTTATGGGTACGATTTACGGTCTGATCTACACATTCGACGCTGTGGCTAACAAACCGGCTTCTGAACGTGCTAAGGCTCTTGCTGACGGTATCGCTATCGCTATGGGTACTACGCTCCTCGGACTTCTTTCTGCAGTTCCTCTCCTCGTCATCGTCGGTCTTCTCAACATGAACTCCGAACGTCTCATCCAGGAAATGGAAGAAAAGGGTCTCAAGATTATCAACTCCCTTTCCTAATTGAGAGTGGTTCATTTTAACTGGAGTTTATAAAACATGGCAAAACAAATCAAGAAACCAGGAAAGGTCGAAGAACCGGATTTGCTTCCGGCGATGGGCTTGTTCACCATCTTGATTCCTATGCTTCTGACCATGACTGCATTCTCCAAGCTTGCCATTGTCGAAGTCAATCTGCCTGAACGCAGCCAGATGATCATGGACAATGACGTGCCGCCTCCACCGGATGAGCAGGCTTTGAACTTGTCACTCGCCATCGCTAGCGAATATCTCGTTATCGGTGCACGTGGTGGTTTCCAACCGAACGTCTATTTCAAGGAAATGTGGACGTTCCGTTGCAAGTCCGATGCCCAGCTTATTACTTATCCGATGGAAGACGTCAAGGCTACAGTCGAGAGTGGACATGGCCCGAAGTGCAAGAATGGCACAGAGATGGACAAAGAGAAGTATCTCTACGAAATCGAAGCTATCGAACTCTGGGCAATTCAGAAGGAATCTGAAGAAGATCCGGGTAAGGTTATCTGGGCTGCTTACAAGAATGACGGCAGTGCAGAAGAACCTCACGCCGACAGTGCATTCGTCGATGGTGCTAACAACTTCTTGTCTCTTCCGGGTGAAGGCGCAGGTGGCCTTCAGAAGCCGGCAGCCCTCAAGGCCCCGACTCCTGGCATGGCACTCGCTACGCTTCAGCCGAACTCAGCCCGTACTCTCAAGCCGGGTGACAAGACTATGATTTACCCGCTTTCTGCATACGATCTCATTGCTAAGGATTTGATCGCAATCCACACTCAGTTCATCGACTTGGACGACGTTGACAATATCATCATCGTTGCTAACGATGACTCTCAGTTCGATAAGATCATCCAGCTCATGGACCGTGCCAAGGAAGCTGGTTTCAGCAAGATCAACCTTGCGAAACTGGGAGGCTAACGTATGAGAAAAACTCGTAAGTATAGCGAAGACGTACCTTTCTCCTTAACGTCCATGATGGACATGATGACCATCATCTTGGTGTTCATGATCAAGAACATGGACGCTGAAGGTCAGCTTTTGACCCAGGCAGAAAACTTGATTCTTCCGATCTCGACCTCCAAGGTCCAGCCGAAGGAAGTGTCTTTGACTGTCGTGGTCGATGCAAACTACGTCTTGGTGGACAATGAACAGGTGGTTCCGACCGCTGACGTGCTCGCTCAGGAAGACCTCCTCGTTACGAAGGTGGACGAAGTCCTGAAGGACCGTCGCGCAATCGAACAGGAACACGCTCTCAAGATGGGCCTTCCTGCCGACGAAGCCGGTCATATCATTGTCCAGATTGACAAGAACATCCCGTATGATGCGATGTACAAGGTTATGGCCACTTGCGGCTTCTCCGGTTACACGAACATCGCATTCGCCGTGATGCAGAAGAACGGCGGGGAGGAATAATCAATGGCAAAGAAGAATATAGATCCGTTTATTGCGTCCCTCTTGCCGGAATCCGACAAGAAGATGGGTGCAATCGCCGGTGTCTCTCTTGTGATTGCTTTGGCGATGTGTATCTGGGCTTCCATGTACGAACAGGTTGTTGCTGAAGTCGTATTCGACAACGCCGATTCTGTGGACCTTACTACTTCCATGCAGATTGAGCAGAAGGAAGAAAAGAAGGAAGAAAAGAAGCCTGAACCGAAGAAGCCTCGTAAGAAGGCTGGTGGCGGTGGTAAGCCGCGTGGTAAGGGTCAGCCGAACGCTCCGCAGACTCGCGGCGTGCTCAAGCTCCTCACCGCTCAGACTAAGAATGCCAGTGCCGCTGCTTATGACTTGATGAAGAACCAGAAGTTCACCAAGGACATCGATAAGGTGCTCAAGGACGTGGCTGGTCTCCAGACGACGGGTAAGACCGTTCTCGGTGGCCGTCGCGGTAAGGCTGATGGTGGCTTCAACGAAGGTTACGCAGAAGGTGGTTCCGGTGGTATCGGTGACGGCCTTGCAGGCCTCCTTGGCGGTGGTGGCGGTGGTATCGCTACTAAGGCTAAGGGTTCCATCAAGACTCCGTCTATGCGCGATATCGACATGGGTGCCGGTGGTGGTTCTCGTTCCGCTGCAGACATCATGAAGGTCGTTCGTCAGCGTACTCCGGGCCTTCGTCACATCTACAACAAGTGCTTGAAGAAGAAACCGGGATTCCAGGGTAAGGTTACCTTGAGATTCACGATTGCTCCGGGTGGCGAAATCATCAGCATTTCTAACGTGTCTTCCACGACGGGTTATCCTGAGTTCGACAACGAAATCAAGAACGCTGTCAGCCGCTGGACCTTCAGCAAGGTGAAATCCGGTAACACGACGGTTACAATTCCGTTCACGTTCTCCGAATAATTCACTTGAAAAGCTTGAAAAAAGGCTAGACGAAAGTCTGGCCTTTTTTGTTCTTTACAGAAAGTTCGAAAAAAAAACATATTTTCTTAAATTCTTGTTGCGTTTTTTATTTTATAAAACTAACTTTATAAAAGAATTTTCAATAGGAGTTATTCCATGAACTTAAAAACTGTAGCCGCCGTGGGCACCGCATTTGGGATCCTTGGTGTAGGGTCTGCCTTTGCAACATTCGCTCGTATCGAATCTATGGGTAAGAATACGACTTACATCATGGATGACGTGAGCATCTTTGATAACCCGGCAAATATCAACCTCTATTCCAACTACTTGATCGGCGAATTCGGTCCCTATACGCAGGATGTTGAAACCGGAACGAACCGCGACCCGCAGCATCCGAACTTCGGAGGCATTTTCGCTATTTCCCTTGGCGATGCCAACAATCCGGATCCGCGTATTTCTATCGGTGGCCTCTTTGGCCGTATTAACGCCGAACTGATCCAGTACTTGCCGGATGTTGTCATCGGTGAACGTGGCGAACGTACAGCTGTTCCTGAAACGGTGACGAACTTTGACGGTTTCTTGGGCGGTACGCTTTCGAACGGCAACGCTTGGGGCTTGCATGTGTATATTGCACAGCAGGACGGTGGCGATATGGGCGAAGACGGCAACTACCAGGCTAAGGATGGTGCCTACGCTTCTATCGTGCAGGCGGACGGTGGTTTTAACTTCCAGATTTCGCCTACCTTCGACTTGGAAGGTTCTTTGGCCTTGGCCCGTATCCAGTACGGTCCGGAACACCACAGTTTCTTTGACGACGGAAACTTCTCTTTCCTCATCAAGTCCCGTGCGTTCTTTACGATGGACGCCATCAACGGCGAACTTGTCCCGGCCTTGAACCTCAAGTTCATCGATGCTCCGGGTCTGGACGAAAAGCATGCCCAGGTGGGCGTCGGTATCAACGTCGCTCTTGACAGAGGTTTCTTCTGGATGGGCTTGGACTTTGTCTGGAATAAGAAAAAAGCTCATGACTGGATTTTTGACTCCGAAACCAAGACATGGACCTATGATTCCCGTAACGAAGACAATAAACACTGGGATGAACGTACCGATGTCGGTGGCTTGATCAGCTTCGGTATCGAACGCAACATCTGGTGGGATTGGTTCGTTATCCGCGTCGGTGGCCAGAAATCCATCCTTTACACGGACTGCGATGTCAACAGCAAGAACGAAGACAAGTACAACGACAAGAAGTACGGCATCTGCAAGGAAGACGGCAACTTCTTCAGCACGAATCCGCTCGGTGACGGAACCTCCAAGGACCACATCGGCTTCGGTTTCGGTATCAACATCGAAGAAAAGTTGAAGATCGACGTGACCGTTGCTGAAGACCTGCTCTTTAGGAACCCGTTCCAGGGCGAAGGCAGACTCTTCTCCAGAATCTCTGCAACGTATTCGTTCTAGGGTGCCTTCGGCACAGTTAGGAGTTTGAAGTTACTAGTTACTAGATATTTTTTTCAAGATTCTTTAGCATCTAGTAACTAAGTTCCAGTAACTCTTAACTATCACTAGTAACTAGCCCGTAGGGCGAAGTAACTATTAACTAGTAACTAAAAAAGAAAAGCTCAATCTAGAGCTTTTCTTTTTTTTTATTTTATAGCCATGAAAAAAATTTTATTCCTCCTGATTCTCGCTTTATTTTTTTCGTCTTGTTCCGAACCGACGGAACGCATCGAAAAGAAACTCCTTCCGTACTTGCAGGAAGACTTGAAATTCATGGTGGCGGAAGCCCTGAATGCGAACACGAAAAAAGAGGATTTGCTCGAAGAGCCGTACTACAAGATTCGTGATTTTAGGTTGTTCGAAGGCGCCGAAGCAGAAATCTATGCGGCGTATGCCGAGGTCGATTTTTACATCTACAGGAACATGGCCATTTATGCAAAACGTAAGTACCGTTACGAGGTTCATGGCAGACATTGGGACCGCTATTACAAGGTCCTAAAATTTGGTAAAGATAAAACTCCTTGATTGTTAAATTGGGATTGTTTTTAATTATATTTCAAGACGGGATATTTCTTTAGAGGATTAAATTTTGTTCGGACTTTTCTCTTGTGATATCGGTATCGATTTGGGTACCGCGAATACGCTTGTCCATGTGGCTGGACAAGGCATTGTTATCAACGAACCGACCGTGATTGCTGTTGACCGTAAAAGCAATCGAGTGACCGCCATTGGCGGCGAAGCAAAAAAGATGCTCGGTCGTACGTCCGGCGAAAGCCGTGCAATACGTCCTATGCGTGACGGCGTGATTGCGGACTTTGAGCTTGTCGAGACGCTTTTGCAGACGTTCATCAAGCGTGTTTTGCGCTACCCGTTGTGGGTGGTGAAACCGCGTGTGGTGGTTGGCGTTCCGAACGGAATTACCGAAGTGGAAACGCGTGCCGTGATTGACGCCATCAAAATGGCTGGCGCAAAGGAAGTCCATCTGGTTCACGAACCGATGGCGGCCGCTATCGGTATGGGCATCCCGGTTGAAGAACCTGTCGGCAACATGATTGTCGATATTGGCGGTGGTACGTCCGATATCGCCGTGATTGCCCTTAACAAGTCCGACTGCAACGGTTCCGTGCGCGTGGGCGGTGACGAGATGGACGAAGCCATCGTGCGTTACCTGCGTACGATGTACAACCTCTGCGTGGGCGAAAGCACCGCGGAACAGATCAAGATCCAGATTGGCTCTGCAAGTCCGCTTGAAGAAGAATTGACGATGCAGGTCAAGGGCCTTGACTTTATCGCCGGTATGCCGCGCACGATTCCTATCGGGAGTGCCGAAATCCGCGAAGCCATCAACGAACCGGTGACTGCGATTATCGAAGCCGTGAAGCAGGCCTTGAGCATTACGCTCCCGGAACTTTCTGCCGATATTTACGATAAGGGCATTATCCTCACGGGTGGTGGCTCGCAGTTGCGCGGTCTCGACGAACGTATCCGCAAGGAGACGGGACTCTCGGTGAATGTGATTGACGATCCGATGACGTGTGTTTGCAAGGGCGCTGCCCGCATTCTTGAGGACTTGGACAAGTACCGTCCGGTCTTGATTGCATCTTCGACGTAATTTTTGAAAATTCACTTCGATGCTTAGAGCTTTTCGCTTTATTGTCGATTTGTTTACCCAAAGGCATGGCGTTGTCGCTTTTGCCTTTTTTCTCGTTTTAGGGATTCTTATGCACGAGGCCTCCACGGAGGTGCGCGAGAGCGTTGTCGATAAGGCGCTTTCGACGGTCTTTTATCCGGTGCAGTTGTTGATGTCGTCTGTAAACGATTTCAAGTCGGTGCAGGCGGAGAACGAGCATTTGAAAGCGGAAAACGCGAGGTTGCGCCAGGAGACCTATCACGCAAGCGAGGGGCTGCAGGAACTGGCGAGGCTCCACACGCTTGTGCGCTTTGACGACAAGTGGGACTTCCCGATTGTGACGTCTCGCGTGGTGGGGCATAACCCCGGTCGTTTTCTGACGACGCTTGTCATCAACCGTGGAACGCATCATGGGGTCAAGGAGAACATGCCGGTGATGTCGATGAACGGGCTTGTCGGGAAAATATCCAAGGCGATGCTGACGCATTCCAGGGTGCAGCTCCTTGTCGATCCGAACTTGAAGCTCTCCGTGCTTGAACGGCGTACTCGCGTGGTGGGCTTTTTGGAGTCCGTAGATGGTCATCTGCTTTCGGCGATGATTCCGTCCCATGCGGGCGTTGCCGAGGGCGATACGCTCATTACGTCGGGGCTTGGCGGCATTTTCCCGAAGGGAATCCCGGTAGGCACGGTACACAAGGTTCGCAAGGCGGATTTGGACGTGATGAGCCTTATGGATGTGCTGCCTTTCCAGGAATTTTCCACCTTGGAAGAAGTGTTCGTGATGCAAAAGGAACCGGATTGGATAATCCAGGAGTTGCTCAATGAGTAACGGTGGATGGCTAAAGACGCTTTTGCTGTTTGTTCTGGTGTTCGCTATACAATCGACTGCGGGCCAGTGGCTTCAGATATTGGGCGTAGGGCCCGATTTCGTGGTAATCTTCGTTGTATCCGTGGCGCTTCGCTTCGGGGCCGCTACGGGCTGTTTATGGGGCTTTCTGGCGGGGTTTACGCAGGATGTCTATGCTCCGGTGGAGTGGCTTGGCGCCAATTCAATCGCGATGACCATCGTGGGGTTTGCCGTAGGGCAGCTCGAAGAGCATTTCCTCACTTTGTACGTGCCTGCCAAAATCGGGGTCCTCGCGCTTGCGTTCTTTGTGAACGACTTGTTCTATTTCCTCATTACGGGGCTTGAAAAGGATGTCGTGACGAACTTGTTCTTTACGAAAACGGTTCCGGAATGCCTTTATACCTTGGTTATCGGAGGTATTTTATTCTACCTCTTCTCGGGGAAGAAGTCGAATGTATAACGATACGTCGGAAAATGAGGCTCGTATCCGCAGGAACTGGAATGTCCTGATTTTTCTGACCGGGGCGTTCATTCTTTTTCTGGTGATTCTGTTCAAGCTTTTTTCGTTGCAGTACATCCATTACGAAGAGAACTTCCAGCGCTCCGAGAATAACCGCTTGCGTCGAATAGAGCTGATTGCGGACCGCGGCTACATTTACGACCGGAACGGAAATGTTCTGGTGCGGAACCGCCCTTCGTACCAGATAGCCCTCCAGGCGCTCGAAATGCCCAAGAAAAAGGCCGATAGGGATTCAGTCTTTAGAAGGCTCCTCGATATCCGGGATTCGACGGGGACGCGCCTTTTTGATTCGCTTTCGCTCGATACGGCGTTCCAGAGGATTCGCTGGGTGAAGACTCGTCCGGTTCGCATTTTGGAAGATGCGACGATGGAACAGGTGGCGGTGATTGAAGAACATTCGACGGAACTGCCAGGTGTCTCCGTGATTATCGAATCCCGCCGAGAATACCCGTATGGGACGCTTGCTTCGCACGTGCTGGGCTACACGAGCGAAATATCGGAAGAACAACTGAAACTCCCGGAGTACGCCACGTATTCGCAGGGGGACCGCATCGGGCAAAAGGGACTGGAACAGGAATACGACAAGGAATTTCGCGGGACGAACGGACTCAAACTCGTCGAGGTCAATGCTTCGGGGCGCGAAGTGCGTACGCTTTCGGATGTCGGAGCGTTGATAGAGCCCAAGCCCGGGCTTCATATGGTTTCGACGATTGATTTGAAATTGCAGAAGGTGGCCGAAGCAGCGATTCCCGATACGGCAAGGGGAGCCTTGGTTGCGATTGATCCCCGCAATGGTGAAATTTTGGCGATGGTTTCTTCGCCACGTCTGGACCCGAACATCTTTTCGCTGAAACGCCGCGAACGCAACAAGGGCTGGGCGCATGTGGCTCTTGATACGTTGCGTCCGCTCAACAACCGGGCGATTGCGGGCATTTACCCGCCGGCTTCCGTATTCAAGCTGGTGACGGCTGGTGCGGGCCTCGAAAACGGCATCATCTCGGAGACGAAGTATTACCCGAGATCCTGTATTGGTGGCTACCAGTACGGGGCCCGATTCCAGAAATGCTGGGGCGTGCATGGAAACTTGAATGTCGTTCATGCGTTGCGCCTTTCGTGCGACGTGTATTTTTACCAGGCGGGTCTTGAAATAGACATGGCCCGTATAAACGAATTTGCGCGCCGTTTTGGCTACGGCGAAAAGCTGCTCGGCGTGGATATCCCGGGGGAGCGTGCCGGCTGGCTCCCGGATTCGGCGTCGTTCAACCAGCGGAACAAGCGGTTGGGTTGGCGTTGGGCGCGCGGGCTTATTCTGAATCTTTCGATTGGGCAGGGACAGATGGTGACTCCATTGCAGCAGGCCGTCTTTGTAGGCTCGCTTGCGACGAATAAGGGAGTCTATCGTCCGCATTTTATGAAGGAACTGCGTGATGCCCAGGGCAACGTGGTGCGCCGATTTGAACCTGAAATCATCCGTTCGGGGACGATGAAGCCCGAGACACACCGCGTGTTGATGAATGCGATGGATTCCGTGGTGAACCATCCGGGCGGAACCGGAAAGAGGGGTGCCGTTCCCGGAATTCGCGTGGGCGGAAAGACCGGCTCGGGTGAATGGAAAAAGGGACAAAAGACACATGCCTGGTTTGCGTCGGTGGCACCTCTCGATGACCCGCAAATTGCTGTTGCCGTGGTTTTGGAAGCGGCTGGCGGCGGCGGATCTATGGCGGCCCCTATTGCCCGCAAGGTCATGATGGCCTTCTTTGGGAAGGAGGAAGATAAATGAGTTCCGGGCGTTTTTTGGACAAGTCGCTAAAGTTTGACTGGTTCTTTATCGGGGTGACGATTGCTCTCATGACCTGTGGCGTTTCGCTTGTCTATTCGGCGACGGTTAACGAGGAAATCGTTGTTTACGATTCACTCTGGTTCAGGCAAATCATATACTTCGTGAGCGGAATCGCTATCGCGGTGGGACTTATTTTTGTAAAGATTGATTGGCTCAAGCGGGCGGCAGTCCCGTCTTACGTGATAGCGCTTGTCATGCTGGTGTTTGTGCTATTTTTCGCGGGGGATGTCAAGGGGGCTGGCCGGTGGATTGACTTGAAAATCATCAAGCTCCAGCCTTCGGAATTTGCCAAAATAGCTTATCTGATCATCATCTCGTATTGGCTTTCAAAACACCCTGTTAGTCTGTTTAAGCTCAAGAGCTTTGCCGTTCCTCTAGGGCTTTTTATTGTGCCTTTTGCGCTTGTACTCAAGCAGCCGGATTTGAGTACGGCTCTCGTGTTTACGGCGATTACTCTAGTCGGGTTCTTTTTCGCAGGACTCACATTTACGGACATGTTCCTGATTCTGAGTCCCGTACTTTCGGTATTGTTTTCGCATTCGCAGTCCATGGTGTTCCAGGTCTTATGGGGCGTGCTCATCTGTCTAGTCGTCCTGTCGGTTATCCGCAGGCATTTGTCCAAAAAACTTTCAGGTGTGATTGTCGCGACGAACATCTTGGCGGGGTATGCAAGTACGATGGTCTGGAACATGCTGGCGCCGCACCAGCAAAAACGCGTGAACACGTTCCTCGATCCGATGAGTGACCCGCTGGGCGATGGCTACCAGGTGCTTCAGTCGCTGACGGCTATCGGAAGCGGCGGTGTTGGCGGCAAGGGCTTTGGCAACGGTTCCCAGACGAATCTTTCGTTCTTGCCCGAAGAACATACGGACTTTATCTTCAGCGTGCTTGGTGAACAATTCGGCTTTGTCGGGTGTGCGGCGGTTCTTGGCCTGTTTGCGCTTTTTCTGTGGCGCGCGTCTTCGATTTGCAAGACGAACGACGATCCGTTCGTGACGCTTTTGACAATGGGTGCATGTACGATTTTCCTGTTTCATATCACGGTGAATATCGCGATGACCATCGGGCTTATGCCGGTGACTGGACTCCCGCTGCCGTTCCTCTCGTATGGCGGTTCCTTTGCGCTTGTCTGCATGTTCCTCGTGGGGCTTCTGATGTGCTTACGTTATCAGGGAAGCAAGTAAGCAGAGGGTAGTTAGGGGGTGTGGAGTGTGGGATGAGAGGTTAGATGACGGTTAGCTGTCACCCCGTGCTCCGTCACGGGGTCAGTTGTTTAAACAGAACAACCGATGCCGGCATCCTTCGACTACGCTCAGAACAGGCTCCGACCGGCATGACAGCAATCGCATTGTCACCCCGGCCTCAGCACCCAGCTACATCCATAACGAAATTAAAATTTCTATGGATGTGCAAGTTACATCGGTGGCTGATTCATCATAGAAGAACTGTAAACGGAACTAAAGTTCCGAGCCACACAGAGTGCCGGGGACACCTTACACGGTCTCTGAGCTTGTTGATTTTAGAATAATGCTAAACGTTTAATTTTTCTGAATTTTTGAACAATTGAATGTAAATTGTTGTAAATGTTATTGATGAGCTTTTATATGTATATATATTGATTTTTATGAAATGTTACAATACAATTACATTGATTTTACTTCTTGCGATGGTAGCCTTTGCTCAAAATCTCTACATTGAGACCTTGGACGAGCAAAGGACTTCTAACAACTTGCTCGTTCTGCGCTTCCGAATAATCAATAATACCACGGTCACTCTTCGTGACGCCTCGCTGAAATACTGCCTTACAAAAAGTCCGAATAAAATTGTTGATGTAGAAAACTATTACGTAGGTAATTCGCAGGTCTCTTTAGAAAACATTGATTCTACAAATGCATGCTTTAGTGTCAAAATGGACAGCATTCCTCATGGAGTTTATCCAAACCAAAGTGGATATAGTATCGGGGTCCATTATCGCGATTGGTCTTTTCGAAACAAAACTCTAGACTTTAGTAATCCGCAATCATCGACGTTTTCCAGAGCAGACAACGTAGCTCTTTATATAGACGAAACCCTTCTGTATGGTTCGGATTATCAAGTAGCGAACGACTCCGATGTTTATCTGCCTGAGGCGACTCCGCTTTCAGCGTTTGACGGGGTTTCTGTAGTTTTAGGGCCGAACGAACCCTATAGGTTTGTTTGGAACCACGTTGACGAAGCGGAAAGATACTTGTTGACCGTTCTTCGCGATGATTCCACATTAGTCCATAGTGCGGAGTACACGACAAACGTGGCGGACGTTCAGCTCCCCGCAGGTCACTATTTGTGGAATGTACAGGCTATCAATTCGGAAAAACCGGCTAGATCCCATTTTTCCTATTTCTACCGAATGAATATACTAGATTACCGTTCGGGGCTCCCTGGATATCGAATTGGTGAACCGACGGACACCATTGTATCGTCGGATGGGAGAAAGGATACGAGGTTGCTGAACATTTCCTGGGGCGAATTGGCTGATGTTCGGAAGTGGGATACGATTCATGCACCGCTTGATCCTGTGACAAGACCATTAGATGAAGACGAAGGGGTCCGTTGTTGGGCAATCGCAATTCAGAATTTGAATCATTATTACAGGATGGCTAATGGGCAAAAGGGCAACTTGACTTTGGATGAAATTGTCGCATTAGGGCACATGTACGAAGAAGCAAAAATACTTTATGATACTGCAACAACACCTTTCCCTCTGCTTTATGAAGACGTACGAGGAATGGGAAAAGGTCCTGCCTTGGCTGCTTTCCCGTTAAATTATGGTGGATCTTCTAATGTTGAATCTTTTATGCTTAGTTGGGCGTTAAATATACCAAGACCTAGAGAATATTTGACTAATGAAGAATTTCAGGGAAGCCAAGAGTTAATTGCACAAATGTGGGTTGACAGTCTGTCGGAAGGGAAACCCATTTATGTTAATCAATGCAACGGTAAGCGTGAAGCATGTAATCCTAGTGAAAGAGAAAATGGTTATCATACGATGATTATTGACGGATACAAATATCGAGGTGCCGACTCCATTGAATTCCATTTTATAAACGTTGATAATTATGGAAGAAATGAATGGAAGACTCTCCTTGGTGGAAACTGGCAATACATTTATTCATTTTTCATCATAAGCAATGTCGATACGGTTCGAGCGACGCTTCCTGAGGTGCGTGTGGATTCAGATTCGGACGGGGTCATGGATTTTGACGAATTGTACAGGTTCGAATCGGATTACAGATTGAAGGATACGGATAATGATGGCATTGACGATAAAACTGAAATTTATTCCTATGTTATAAGGGAACATATAAAAGGTGAGAGGGATGTTTATCATCCTGGAATGTTTAAAGGAGGCGGAGTTAAAACAGAAAATTTTGTAGATGTCGATAAAGATAGAAAACGTGCCGAAAACGATGATGATTCCGATGGTGATAACATTAAAGATGGAGAAGAAGACGTGAACCACAATGGATTGGTGGATGTTGGGGAAACTGATCCTTATTATAAAGATAATGCAGATTCTAAAAATGAAATTCCAGAAGATTTCATTATTTATTCATCAGACTTTGTAAGAATTAATGATGGTGTAGAATTTTCAAGAACTCCGTCTAACCCAAATTGTCAAACGCGTTGTGCTATTGGTGCTGAAGCAAAGGAAGGTGTTTCCGTTATTATAGGCGTTAGGGCCCAGGTTGGCGAGATTTATTCTAAAGGGCAAGTCTGGGTCCGAAATATGGGCGTTGTAGGTCCTGTTCGTTATTACGGATTACCTCAAGAGTATTCAACAATTTTGCAAGATATCACATTATCTTCAGATAGCGATTACTATAGTGGGAAGCTGGATATTAATCTCTATGAGTATATATGGCCGTATCATATACCCGAATTAACGGCTAAGATGGTGAATACGAATGAAGAGAAAATTGTAAGGACTGGTGAGTGCGATACATTGAGAGGCGATATTTCGTTTAAAACCATCAAGGTGGAAGCCGGTGGAAAACTATATTTTGACGAAGGTGAAATCTCCGTGAAAAATCTCCAGTTGGATGCTGGCTCTAGTATAGATTTTGTAAAACCCGGTTTTTCGACGATTTTACATGTCAATGAGAATATCCACTGGAATACGACTATAGAAAAACAAGATTTTGGCGCCGTAGCAAATGGTTTTAAGTTATATTATTATGGTAGCGAGCGATTCTTTGTTCATGGAGTATGGGCAGGGACATTGATTGCTCCTAATGCTAAATTGGTGTTAGGGCAAACACAGAATAAGAAAATCTATGGTCAATTTTTAGGGAAGGGTGTTACCGTCCATCAGTATTCTAAGGTTTTTAGAGTTCCGTTCAACCCGAAAAAATCAACTATCCCCAATACGCCGCTTGACGTAGCTTGGTTAGGAGGGCTAAAATGAAAAAGATATTTGTTCTGCTATTTGCTCTAGCCACAATTGTATGGGCGGAAACCAAAATTGAGATAGCGATTCAAATAAAAGGAATGCCTCAAAAATTGTTTGATTTTGATGGTTGGAATATGGATCCTGACGCATGTTCCAATTTCAACTGTTGGTGGAGTTCTACTCAAAGTTTGTGTCCAACAGTTCTTGATTCGAATGTTTTGTATGGATGGCCATATGAAGGAGAATGTGTTGAGTTCTATTTCCTTACGGGAGCAACTCATCCATGGAGAAAAGTCATTGAGGATGAAATGGATCTTTATAGAAAATGCTTGAAAGGAGAAGCCAGTGATTCAACATACAATTCTATGTTTGCGAGAATTGATTCCATTCTTGTTCCTGAAATTAATAAGCGTTTGCAAGATGAAAAGAAAAATCGTATTATGCTTGTTTATGATCATCGTATGGGGTGGGTAAGGCAAGCTGAAATAGCTATTCCTGGTGGGGGCAGTGACTTAGATTTTATTGGGATTGCTTCAGATACCGTCAAAGCCCGTAATGCCGCCATTTCTAGCATCGCTCCGGTCAAATACAAGCTCGAAACAATCCGCGTGCAGAATCGTCGATTGACCGTCGCCCCGAAATTACTTGGCAGCGAGTTCACGCTGTTTGACGTCAACGGTCACGAACTCCGCCGCGGAACATTGCAAAACAACATGCAGCTCCCCACATACCCGACCATCATCAAAATCCACGGTTTCGGAACCCAATTGCTGAAGTAAAAAAGACGATTCTTGACTGTCACCCCGCACTCGGCACAGTTTCCCCAGCACCTTTGTCATCCCGGCCTTGTGCCGGGACGGGGTCAGTTATATTATTGAAATTCAAAATTTGGATTTTTCAGCAAAAGGATTTAAGTTATATTATTACGGTAGCGTAGCTTGGGTAGGAGGTCGAAAATGAAAAAGATTCTTGTTCTAACGTTTGTTGCTGTTGCAACATTATGGGCGGAAATCAAAATTGAAATGATTGTCCGTATTGAAAATTTTCCTGAAGAACTTTTTTTTGATAGTGATGATATGGATGAAGGAGATTATGATGCATGTTCTGTATTTTATAAGGGAAAGGTTCGTAATGTCTATGGGGGCGTAGCTTGTGGGGACGCTGGATTGTGTAGAACGATGCTAGATTCTAATATTTTATTAGGATGGACTGGTGGTAGTTTTGCTTTCTTTGATGGGTGGGAGAGTGCTATTGAATTTTATGTTCTAACTGGAGCAACTCATACATTAAGAGAAGTTATTGAAGATGAGTTTTCCAATTATAGAAAGTGTTATTATATTACGGATAATGACTCAATCTTCAATTCCATGTTTGTAAAGATAGATTCTGTACTTGTTCCTGCAATTAATGAATGTTTGCAAAAAGGAAATTGTATTCATAAAACGCTTATTTTTGATTATGGCAGGGGACGTATGCGTGAATTGATTACTCCAGGCCCTAATTATGAGTATGGCCATTTTGCTGGGGACACCGTCAAAGCTCGCAATGCCGCCATTTCGAGCATCGCTCCGGTTACATACAAACTTGAAACAATCCGCGTGCAGAATCGTCGATTGACCGTCGCCCCGAAATTACTTGGCAGCGAGTTCACGCTGTTTGACGTCAACGGTCACGAACTCCGCCGCGGAATATTTCAAAACAACATGCTACTCCCCACATACCCGACCGTCATCAAAATCCACGGTTTCGGAACCCAATTGCTGAAGTAAAAAAGACGATTCTTGACAGCCCCCCCCTGCCTCGGCATTGTCTCCCCAGCACCTTTGTCATCCCGGCCTTGTGCCGGGACGGGGTCAGTTATATTATTGAAATTCAAAATTTGGATTTTTCAGCAAAAGGATTTAAGTTATATTATTACGGTAGCGTAGCTTGGGTAGGAGGTCGAAAATGAAAAAGATTCTTGTTCTAACGTTTGTTGCTGTTGCAACATTATGGGCGGAAATCAAAATTGAAATGATTGTCCGTATTGAAAATTTTCCTGAAGAACTTTTTTTTGATAGTGATGATATGGATGAAGGAGATTATGATGCATGTTCTGTATTTTATAAGGGAAAGGTTCGTAATGTCTATGGGGGCGTAGCTTGTGGGGACGCTGGATTGTGTAGAACGATGCTAGATTCTAATATTTTATTAGGATGGACTGGTGGTAGTTTTGCTTTCTTTGATGGGTGGGAGAGTGCTATTGAATTTTATGTTCTAACTGGAGCAACTCATACATTAAGAGAAGTTATTGAAGATGAGTTTTCCAATTATAGAAAGTGTTATTATATTACGGATAATGACTCAATCTTCAATTCCATGTTTGTAAAGATAGATTCTGTACTTGTTCCTGCAATTAATGAATGTTTGCAAAAAGGAAATTGTATTCATAAAACGCTTATTTTTGATTACGGCAGGGGACGTATGCGTGAATTGATTACTCCGGGCCCTAATTATGAGTATGGCCATTTTGCTGGGGACACCGTCAAAGCCCGCAATGCCGCCATTTCGAGCATCGCTCCGGTCAAATACAAGCTCGAAACAATTCACGTGCAGAACCATCGCTTGACGGCTTCCCCGAAATTGCTTGGCCGTCAATTTACGCTGTTCGATGTCAACGGCCATGAACTCCGCCGCGGAATATTGCAAAACAACATGCTACTCCCCACATACCCGACCGTCATCAAAATCCACGGTTTCGGAACCCAATTGCTGAAGTAAAAAAGACGATTCTTGACAGCCCCCCCTGCCTCGGCATTGTCACCCCGTGCTCCGTCACGGGGTCAGTTGTTTAAACAGAACAACCGATGCCGGCATCCTTCGACTACGCTCAGGACAGGCTCCGACCGGCATGACAGCAATCGCATTGTCACCCCGGCCTTGGCTCAGTCACCCCGGTTTTGAGCAAGTTCAAAACGCTTCGGCTCAGTAATAATTCTCAAAAAATTTACAGTCCAAATGCCTGAAAAAAGCGTGTTATAAAGAAGGGGCGTGTTTTGCGTCTCCGTTATAACAGGAGGCTTGAATGGACGTTTTGCGGACCGTTGCAAATTTTGTTTTTGGGATGGAGTGCTTGGGGTGCGGGAC
>Ga0247611_10005409_pt1 | contig 16932 bp, 10 predicted proteins | sample 177DNAGHGhighgp2_FD_192422 | JGI IMG/M metagenome (GOLD analysis project Ga0247611, IMG submission 192422) | Sheep rumen microbial communities from Palmerston North, Manawatu-Wanganui, New Zealand - 1770 DNA GHGhigh gp2 | ecosystem: Host-associated > Mammals > Digestive system > Stomach > Rumen... | reverse complement strand
ATCTGAGTTAGATAAACAACGTGAAGAAAGACAAAAGAAAAAACAATTACAACAAATTTTTAAAGGGTTTTAGTCCAAAATATAAACATTTTTAATTACTAATTATTAAGACCATGGCCAACGAAGAACAAACTATTAATCCAATAGTTAATAACGGTAAAACATTAGATCCCACAACTATTGGACAAAACAACTTTGAGAATGAATTACAAAATTCTATACCACAACAAAAAGATTCTGACTCTTGAAATGTTTCTCCAGAAGTCCCATCTAATGAAGATTTTTTACAATGAACTCAAAATATACAACAAGAACCTCAGACATCTTTCGAACAAAATATTTCATCAGAAAATAATAATTTATCCGAAAATCTAAATTCTGCTGAAATAACAGAATCATCAAATAATGAAATTATTCTATGAAAATTTGATAATCCTGTCATCCGTACATCAGTACCAGAAAACGATTCTCAAGATTTAGATATTTCTTTATTGGAACATCCTGCTATTTTAGATAATTCTCCAATTTTAAAAGCAAATAACGAGGAAGAACAACAAAAAGCAAATCTAGAACAAAAAATAAAACTAGCACAATTAATCAAGACACATAAAACCAAAGCACAAAGAATCTGATTCACTAAATGAATCCTTTCCGGAATTGCTTTAACAATAGTTATCGGAATTGTTTGATTTATATTTGCAAAAGATCAGATTATTGATTTAATCAATAACGAAAACAGCAATCAACAATTAACTGCAAATGTTGTAGATATCGTAAACACAACAGATTGAGAAACTATTTCCGAAGATGAAATCATCATTGATAATACAAACACAAACATCGAGGAAAGTAATGAAGATGAGGAAAATGAAAATATCAATAATGAAGGATCTATCACAGAAAATGAGAATGCTACTATTGAAGATGAATCAATAGATGAAGAAACTACGGATGAAAACACTGACGATAATGAAACAATTATAGATGAAAACACTGATGAAGAAAATAACTATTTAGATGAAGTTGTATCTCCTGAAGATGAATATACTCAAATAGCTCCTGAAGATGAATATACTCAAATAGCTTCTGAAGAACAAGCTTATACAATCACGCATGTAGACACTCCAGAAGAAGCCAACTGGGTACTTCCATCTCATTGTGATGATTTAACATGTTATGGAGAAGATAAAGAATTTTCTCAGTGTACTACTTTCAAACTAGTTGAGAGTCTTGATGAAAATGCACATCGTATTGGAAATAATTGAGTATGCAGATACAAAGACCCTTCAGAATTAGTTTATGTCGAACTTAAATAATTAAATTTTTAAGAATATAAAAAGCCTCCTATATGGAAGCTTTTTTCTTATTTAATAAATTATAATACTATGTTTAGAATCTTTCAAGGAATATAAATTACTTTTTTAGGCTCTCATGATGACAAATATCCATTTAATTTTCAATCTGACTTAACTGCATTCATTACATCATCTTGAGTGGCTTCCTTTGAAACTTCTATCGTTCATCTAACTTTTCCATTAAATTGAACAGCCATTTTAACCAAGTCTGAACTAAGTTTATTTTCATCATATTTTGGCCACTGTGCATTCTTGAATATTGAGAATTCATGACCAAGTAATGACCAGAATTCTTCAGCTAAATGTGGAGCAAATGGTGCAAGCAAAATTACAAATTTTTCAAATACTTCAGTTGGAATAGCTTCACATTCAGTGAATGCATTTACCAATATCATGAATTGAGCAATCGAAGTATTGAAACGGAATGCATCGATATCTTCCGTAGTCTTTTTGATAGTCTGATTAAATAATATTTCCACATCGTTTGGTAATTTAGCATCTGGACTAACTTTATCCCATAATGCTACAACTTTATCCAAGAATTTTTTAGTTCATCTAAGTCCGTTTGTATTCCATGATATGAACTGATCAAATGGTCACATAAACATTTCATATGTACGGAATGCATCAGCTCAGAATTCTGCAATTACATCATCAGGATTAACTACATTTCATCGTCTCTTAGACATTTTACGACCATCTTCCGCCATAATCAGTCAGACTTTTTCATATCTGTGGAATGGTTCTGTTTGAGTCACTACTCATAAATCATATAGAAACTTTTGCCAAAATCTTGCATAAATCATATGTCTAGTAACATGTTCTGCTCATCATACATAAACATCTACATTCTTCCAATACTGCTCTTTCTCTGGAGAGACAAACTGCTTATCATTATGTGCATCCATATATCTAAGCCAATATCGACTAGATCAAGCCCATCCTGGCATAGTATTTGATTCTCTTTTCGCATCTTTTCAGCAATGAGGACATTTTACATTAATCCACTCATCAATATTTGCTAATGGTCATTCCTCTGTTCCTGTTGGTTCATAATTTTCTACATCAGGCAAAAGAAGAGGCAATTCTGACTCATTCATTGGCACTACTCCACAATCTGGACAAAGTATTACTGGGAATGGCTCTCCCCAATATCTTTGACGAGAAAATACCCAATCTTGAATTTTATAATTTCTCTTTACTCATCATAAATCTCTTTCTGACAACCAAATTTGCATCTTCTTAATTGCTTCATCAGATGTTAATCATGAAAACTCTCAAGAATTAAATACTATTCATTTTTCTGTATATGCAATATTTTCTCCAGCTAAATATTTTTCCAATGCAATTACTGCATCCAAATTAGCTCTTGCATAATTATTATCTTGAGCGACTTGTCATTGTAGATATTTTTTATATTCATCTATAGTTAATTTTACACATTTATAATCTGACTCAAATTCTGTGAGTTTTTTTTGCTGTTGAGAATCTGAATTTAATTTAAACAAAAAGTATTTTGCATTATTTTCCCTCCATGTCTCTTTTCTTGGAGCATAATAAAATGATTGAGCGCAAGCAAGTTCTGCGACAAAAGAAAAATCATTGTATCATGTTTCTTCTTTTATCTCTCTAATAGCTCACTCTAAATCTGTCTCTCATTCTTCTATAGTTCATCAAGGAGTTGCATATTTATCATTTCAGTATACATTCAACAATATAGTACCATCTTTCTCATCATAGACCAATCAATATCAAGATCTCTTTGCTTGTGCATCAGGATTTTTTGTTCCGTAAGAATTTCCAATTATAAAATCGATTGGAATATTATGGATTCTTGCAAAATCATAATCTCTTTCATCATGCGCAGGAACTGCCATCACTACTCACGTACCATAATTTGCCAACACATAGTCTCAAATATAAACTGGAATTTTATCTCCATTAAATGGATTGATTGCATAAGCTCCAGTAAACTGCCCTGTCTTTTCTTTTTGAAGTTCTGTCCTTTCTAGTTGAGTTTTGAATTTAGCCTGTTCCTTATACTTTTCTACTGCTCATTTATATTCATCTGTTGTAATTTTATCCACCAATGGATGTTCTGGGGCCATTACTACGAAAGTCATTCAGAAAACTGTATCTACTCTAGTAGTAAATACTTCAAAATAATCTTCAGAATTTTCCAAGAACATTTTGAATTGAGTTCATTCTGACCTACCAATCCAATTTCTCTCAAGCTCTTTCATACTTTCATCCCAATCCAGTCCATCCAAATCTTTAATTAATCTCTCTGCATATTTAGTAATACGCAAAACTCGCTGACGCATAGGCTTCTGCTCAACAGCAGATCCACATCTTTCACATTTTCAGTCTGCTAAATCCTCATTAGCTAATCAAGTCTGACAATGAGGACATCGATTAATTGGTTTAAAATCTACGTATGCTAATCTCTGATTATCCAATTCTTTCTTTAATTCTTCTCAGTCTAATCATTTTTCTCTAAGTTTTTTCTCAAGATTTTCTATTGGCATAGCTTTATCCAATTCTTCATCGTAGTAATGTGTGAAAAACTGTAAGAATATCCATTGTGTCCATTTGAAATATTCAGGTTCAGCTGTAGAAAAAGATCTATCCCAATCATATGAAAATCAGATTTTTTCTAATTGTTGTTTGTAATAATCAATATTTTGCTGTGAAACTACTTGTGGTTTCATCTTTTTCTCAATTGCATATAGTTCAGTTCCCAATCAAAAAGTATCAAATCCCATTGGATGCAAAACTGAATATCCCTCAAGCATTTTTTTACGAGCCAACGTATCAGAAGCTACATATCATTTAGGATGTCACACATGAAGTCCTGCTCCACTTGGATAAGGAAACATATCTAGAATATAAAATTTTTCTTTATTCGGATCTTCATGAGTGGAATAAACTCACTCATCCTTCCATCTTTTTTGCCATTTCTTCTCCATTTCAGACCAATTGATTTGCATCAGATTTATCATAAAAATTTAAAAGATTTCTTTAAGAATAAATTTTCAAACTACAAATGCAATAAAAAACAAAAAAATCGAATAAAAAAAACTGAGTAGAACAAAAAACATTAAATCATTGTATATACTCAGTTTTTTACTTAAAATCTATTTCATTAGAATGGCATTTCTTCATCCATTTCAGGAGATGGTTCTCAACCTTCTACTCAATAACTCTCATCTTCTCCTCATTCTCATTTAGAATCAAGGAATATGAAACTATCTACTATAATCTCTGTAGAGAATTTATCAGCTCATTCACTATCTTGCCACTTCCTAGTTCTGAGTCTACCTTCTACATAAATTCTTTTACCCTTTACAAGATATTTACCTAAAACTTCAGCACCCTTTCAATAAGCAACACATCTATGGTACTCAGCATCTTCCATAGTGTTTCACTCTTTATTAGTGTACTTTCTATTAGTTGCTACTGTAAAATTCACAACAGGCGTTCATGTTGTTTCAATTGTCTTAACTTGTAGGTTATTAGTTGCTCTTCAAATAAGCATAACCTTATTCAAATCCATTCACATTCTACAAAAAATCAGAATATAAAACACCATTATTATGGCTTCATTTCCGTATGTAACAATATTAAATAAAAAATCAAATCTTTTTTTATAAAAAAGCATAATCTATGAAAAACTACAGTACCTCAAGTACACAAATCCATTACTCATCTTCATCATTTTCAGATACACTATTTAATTTAGCTTTTACAGAAAAGAATACTATAACTCATCACATAATCAGTAATCCACCTACCAAAACAATCAAAATAATTTTCAGCCATATAGGAAATCATGATTTTTTCGATACATTCGTAGAGTTTTTAGTTGCTTGTGTATAATTATCAGAAATTGGAGCCATCAAGGTTCAACCACATCTATTAGTATACGTGGAAATATCATAATAATCAAAGATTGCACAGAAATATGGAGTAAAATCATTTTCATCTAACTCACTATTTTTAGCATTCCTAAGCACTTCATCCCATATTTTCTCCAATTCTTCCACTCTCCTATCTGATCAATAAGATTCTGAATTTTCCTCAAAATTTTCAAACATTCACCCTATCGTCAATTTTAATTTATCTGGTAACAGCGTAATAATTTCTCACTTATTCTTCTCATACGCATTCATTCCTACAGAAACAATTGTATCTTCATTTGACAAACGTTCTAATATTCTGTCTAATGTTTCTTTTTGATGTAATGATAACGTAATTCATCAATTTTCTATTTGTTCATTAATATTAATAACTAGTGTCGTTACTTCTGATCTATTATTTAGGTTTTTACGTAATCTATCTAATAATCTTTTCAAATCCGTATTTTCTATAGATAAATCTTCTATACCATTTACCAAAGTTGTAATATCATCATAAATTTCCTTCTTTTCTTCATCAAGTTCCAAGATAATTCATTCAAAAGTTACATAAAAATTTTTAAATGTCAGCTTTCTATCATTCATAAAATAAACCCTTCCTATTGCACTCTCATAATCTGGTTCATATTTAATCTTAGCCATTTTATTGCATTGAATATCCATATCATTATCACTTTCCCCATCTCAATCTGAATCTGTAGCTATATCTGTATCTACATAACATGTTTCTCAACTTTCATTATTTATATATATCAAAAGTGTATTCTTCATTACTTTACTCAAAAATATTTCCAAATTCGAATTATTTGTAGTTGTTTCAGGGATTGTAATCATATTTATTCATGGAGCTATTTTTCCATTATTCATATTTTGCGATGTTTTCACTACAAATCAAGTTTGTATCTCAACTCAATATTTATTTTTTAAATACAATGTGACATTATGATTTCAATAATTATCATATTTCCAAACAAAACTATCATTTTGTGTAATTGAAGTTTCTGTTTCTGCCGTAAGTTCATCCAAAGATAGATCTGACACATGAGTCCTTCTAAATTTTGCATTTCAAGCGCTACACTCATCTTTTTCAAAACAGATCTGTCTTTGTTGCATAATTCAAACACTCATATCCCTAAAAAGAACTGTATTTCAAAATGAGTTTGTTAACAATATTGGTTTTATTCCATTTTTAACAAGTATTTTAGCAGATTCCGCTTTTCATAATTTTCATCTATATTCAACAGCAACTCTTGAAGACACTCAATCTTCATAAGCATCTGTAAAAACATATGACACCGTATCTTTCTTTGTCACTAAATCCCAAACGCCATCTCAGTCAAAATCATAATAAAAAGTTCTATCAGTCTGAAAATCATCATTATTCGATGATATTTTCGATATCACATTATAAGTAACCTCATCTCACACTTGAATATTTGTAGAGCTAACTTTTAACGTAACAATCGGCACATCAACTTCTCCACATACAGTTGGGAAATATACCGATGGATTGCCTGCTAAATAATTTTTACTATCAATCATTCCTCCATCATTATCATACACCATCACTCAAAATTTATACTCTCCAGCAACTCTAGGTATAAGAAAATAAACATAAGGCACACTTATCCAAGTTTCTTTATATTCTAATATTCTATCTGGATCATCTATATTGTAATAATAAAATCTTAATCTTGATATATTTCAATCAGAATCACGAGGATCAACAGCAGTCACTTTTACAGTAAGATTGTTTGTTCATGAGCAATCAATTATAGATTTATTTGAATTTGAATTCATCGTAAATCAAATTGAATTTGTATTATCTTCATATTGAGGGAATGTTAAAGTAACATTCTTAATTGTAGGCATTGCATTTTTTATTTTAAACCATATCCTAATTTTATCCTGCTTTCATACATTAGAATCCTCCACAGTAAGATCAACATAATGACAACCAACTTCACTAAAAGATGTAGTAAATTGATTTGATATTTTTGCATGATTAGCTCATGTTATAGCCTCTTTTTCAAAAACATATTTTAATCATGCTGAGGTTCATTTTGTATTAACTGAAATTCATGGATTTATTGTAATTTGTGAATATCTATCAACAGAATATGCTTCGTCTTCACCACATTTCTCTGATGTTTGAATATAAAATCATCTGCTATCTGTTACTCTATAAGCAGCAATTGGCCAATCAATTTCTCAGATAAATGCTTTTTCTGTTACTGTATTATATTCTCAATCATCTGTTGTAGTCAATTCTACAGAATATATTCATCTTTGTCAGTAAACATGTTTTGTCTCTGTTGCACTTTGACTATTAATAACTGGTGTTCAATCTCAATACTTCCATGCATAATCCCATACTGGTCTATTTATACTTGACTTAAAAATTACCTCTCTTCAAAAATGAACAGGTCCAGGAATAATTTCAATTTCTGGTCTAAGCGTAGATTCAACATCTACATACTTAGACACACTAGCAAATTTTCAATATTGATCAGTTGCTGTCAATCTAATCAAATGTCTTCATTTTTCATTAAACTGAACTACAATTCTTTCATTATTATTTTCCGTCGAAATTATCTTATAATTATCTGTAGAAAAGAACCAAGAATATTCAAGAGAATCAACTCAATTATCCACATCATTATCTAAAGTATTGCTAGCATCCAAAGTAAATTCTGATGGATATTTCCACTTACTAGTAGGTGTAACCGTAAATTGAGGTGTAGGTGTAGTCGATTCTATATAAAGATCTTTCGTTTCCATATTTCTATTTCATGCCATATCAGTAACAGTAAGCCTAACCGTATAATTTCATGGTTTTATTGCTTTATTTGTATTCATCATCATTTTCTTTCATTGCACCATTATAATTTTATCTCCATTATTTTCATCTCAATTACCATTAAAGACTTCCCAAATATAAGAATTTATCCTATTTGTTATCGAATAAGATGCACTTCCATCAAAATTAAATGTCGTAGATGTTGTTCATATATCTGGAGTCTGTTTAATTATTGTTACAGGATCAGATAAATATACCGAATAGCTCTCCGATACCATATTATTTTGATTATCCAAAGTTGTTAATGTCACTTTAAAAGATCAATTTCATTTCAATGGAACATTTATATACCCTGGCATTCCATCAATATATTTAGAATCATATGAAAAATTTGCAGAAGAATTAACAATCGTCCATCTATGTTTTAATATTGTCCTTCATCATCTTGGTTTTGTTAATGTTCAATCAAATACTACTCATTTTTCTCATTCAGAAATTCAAATTTTTAATGGATAATTTGTTGATAATCTCCTTGTATTAGCATAAACTACGATATCCGCAGCCTTTGGAGTAACATTTACTGTCAGATTTCTTTCTCAGTCCAGAATTCATTGATTCACATTTGAACTACGTACTACAAGATGCACAATAAATTTTCATGCTTCTTTAAACGTATAACTAAGAACCTGTCACTCTCAAATAGGCCTATCAATTCACTTTTCATCCCTATAATACCAATAAAAATTTTTTTCAGGAATAGTCTCCAATGAAGGATCAGTACTATTTCTAGCATCAAATGTAACAGTCAATGGAGCAGGTCATGAACTAGGATTTACTGATACTTCAGGTTTCACCACATATTTTGAATTTATTACTTTTATTACATCACTCAAAGACTTTTGACAAGAATTTCACATTAAAGCTTCCATATTAGGATACGAATAATTTTCTGCTAAACTATTTGCTAATGCTGAACATTTGTGGTATACATTAGAATAATCTTTAGATAAATTAGGAAATACATTATTAAAATAATCAGACAATTCTCTAAATTTTGCTGGTTCAATATCTCATCATACACTATATTTAACTCAAACTTCACTAAACCAATCCAATATAGCACCCCAATCATCAGCAAATTTATAATTTGCATAATAATAATCCGGCACATTATTATTTACAGAATCTTTAGAAGATATTACTTGAGCTAAAGCTAAAGACGTTAAACCTCAAAAAATCACTATAAACAAAGAAACTAATGGTCTTGTAATTTTTTTCATTGATGTAATAAATAGATAATAAATATATTTTCTCTCTACAATTATACTCAAAATATCAAAAAAAGTCAAAAAATCAGCGAGAAAATTCAGATTTAAATAATAATTTTACTTGCCTTTTATAAATAATTTTAAATTATATATTTTTTTAAATTTTCCTTGCATAAAAAGCTATAAATCCTATATTCTAAATCAGATTTATTAAAACATTTTGAAGATGTGAAAAAGTGAAAAAAAATTTTATGTAGTTTGGAAATGAAAAAAAATCTGAATTTTTGAATCACGAGATGAATGTAAAGAATGTGTAAACGGATATTCAGATGCTAAATATAAATGATTTTCTAATAAAAAAGATGCTGAAATTGCGTTAAGTGAGTGATGGGAGAAATATTATGAAGTGAAGATTTGTGAAAAAAAAGAAAAAGTTAAAAATGAAGATATACCATTTTTCGCAGAAAGCATAGCTGTCGATGCTGCATGTTCTGGAAATCCATGAGAAATGGAATACAGAGGAATTGATTTGCAAACATGAGAAGAAATTTTTCACGAAAAGTTTAAAATTTGAACGAATAATATCTGAGAATTTCTCGCTATCGTACATTGATTAAATTATCTGTGAAATGATAATAGAGTAATTTATAGCGATTCTAGGATTGCTATATCACGAGTGAATCAATGAAAATGCAGAACTCAAATAAACGCTGATGAAAATCCAGATTTTTGAAGAACTTTTGATGCAATCGAAAGAGCTGAAAAATGGTTGAAAGAGAACTGAATAAAACATAGAATTTTGAAATGGAATACTGAAGATTGGTGAGAAATTCCCGCTGATTTTGGAAGAAAATAGATTTATTTTTGAAATAATAATGCCTAAACTAACTTATCGCACAATTAAAAATAGTTTTGAATATGAGATACCTAAAATTAAGGGATCTAGATTTTTGACTTATCTTTTCCCATGTGAAGATAAAGAAAATGCTGAAATTTTATTGGAATGAATCAGAAAAGAACATTTTTCAGCCACTCACCACTGCTCTGCTCGGAGATTATGAATTCAAGTTCATGAAGATTTATTTGGAAATGTTTTAATTGATCCAAAAAATCAAAAAGCTAATGATGACTGAGAACCTACAAATACCGCAGGAAAACCAATTTTAAATGTATTGGAATGAGAAAAACTTTTGAATGTAATAGCTATCGTTGTGAGATATTTTGGTGGAACTTTGCTATGAGTTTGAGGATTAATCCAGGCTTATACACAAGCTACAAAAGATGCTATTACAAATTGTAATATCATAGAAAAAGAAATCTTAAAAGAATTTGAATTAGTTCATGAATATAGTCAAACTTCTCTAGTTGCTCATTTAATGGAAAAATATGATATTAAGTTAATTTCAGAAATATGTGATGAAAAATCAAAAAAAGCTTTAACCATAAATCAGTGACTGCTCTCTGATTTTGAGAAAGAGCTTTTTGAATCTAGCAACGGTAGCTTAAAAATCAGCTAATTAAGTGATTTTTAAAAATTATAAACTACTCACATTGTTGGGATTAATTTTCAATCTCTAGCTATGCAACTCATCTGAGCTCAGAATCAGTTTCAAAGATTTACATCCATGATAACACGTCCAAAGAATTTTTTATCATAGTCTGATTTATACCATCACTGTGCTGTCAAACTGAGTGCGTCATTAATCTTTTTTGTAATTGATGCACGGAAAGCATCTGAATCTTGTCATTTATTGAATCCATGAAAATGAGCTCCCTCAAAATTCCACCCTTTTCAAAAATCATAAGTTCATGCAATTTTAGAAGTAATTCCATTTCATTCTGGCATTTTATCAAGAAATGCAAACTCAGAATTAACAGAAACTGAAGCTTTACCAAATGTTTTATCCCAATGCGGATTAATTACCGTAGCCTTCGATATTGGATTATCTGGACTTTTATTAAAATCATCAATCCTAATAACAGACACTCATAATCATGTTTTTTCATGACTTGCATCGACACAGACTAAAGCAGCAGCATTTTCACTTGCAATATCAGCATAATCAGGAATCACAACTTTTCAGACTTGAATCAATCAATGAACTGCTATTGGACTTTTTTCTTTAGAATTTGATTGCTTCTCTTCTTTATTTTCAGGAGTTTTCCCTTTATCTCCATCATTTTCACCCTGATTATCCAAAACTTCATCTTTTAAATCTCTCACTTCTTCATCTATGCTCACTTCTTCAACTCAAGGTACCTCTGGATTTGCCATTTTCATATTAATTAACATATAAAAAATTCATATACTATATATTACACAAAAAGAAAAGTTTGTCAAATTTTTGAGGACTTTTTCACTAGCCTACAATCAAGGAGAAAGTGCAAAAAATTTATATATAAAAAAAGGAGCCTTTTATAGCTCCTCGTTTTTTTTTATTTATATAACTATAGATTCTCCATCTCTGCTTGTAAAGCTTCAATTTGTGCTTGAAGTTCTTGTCTATGTTGCTCTTTTTGATCAATTATCGTTTCTTGAGCTTCTTGTGAGTTATTTGATAAATTACCGATTGCTTTATTTGTATTATCAAATCATTCTTGAAGATAATTATAAATTACTTGCTGGTTTGCTACTATATCCTCTAATGCCTTTTGAAAATCTGCTGCACTTCATGTCATTACATTTTCTCCTGTTGCTAAAACACAATTATTTGCTTCAGCAGCAGCACATCGATCAATTTCTTGTAATGTTGTTTCCAATACTGCATCGCAAGATTCAGCTTTAAGATTTTTTGGCATAATGCTAGCGATCCATTCATTGTCTAAAACTTGAGTTCATAAATTCCCAAATCCTAAACATAATAATCATGCAATAGCTGCTACAATCCAAAATAATGTGGTCCAAAGAAAAGTTTTCATGTTTGTTTTTGTAAAAAGTAAAATTTTTATTATTGGTTGTCTAATAGAGAGGAAATCTGTTTTAACTGAAGACCAAGTACCAACTGAAAATCTTCTGGTAATGGAGCTTTGACAGTAATCAGTTTTTCATTTCTATCAGAGAAACTATATCTATAACAGTGTAGTAATTGTCTTTGAATATGCAAGACTTTGTTGCATTTCCTATTTATTGCAGGATTTCAATAAATCAAATCCCCTACTACTGGATATCATTCACTGGCAAGATGCACACGGATTTGGTGCATTCTACCCGTATAAAGTTTTACACGAAGTAATGAAATCTGACCTAAATCATGATGAAAGAATGTTTTCACAGTAAAGATTTCCGTCTTGGATTCTAGTCATCAGAATTTCGCTATATTCATTTGAGCACGATCAAAATGTGCATTATAACTCTTTTCGAGAGGTTTATCTATAATCAAATGGTCAGGAGTTTTTCAAACTACGATTGTGAGATATTCTTTGTTTATCTCACGGTCACGAATAATTTGATTAAAATATTGTAGAGCCTCATATGTTTTAGCAGCAATGAGCACTCACGAAGTATCCTTATCTAATCTGTATCCAAATGCTGGCTTGAATGTTCAGCTTTCATATTCTTTGGTATAACAAGCGAGATAATCATTCATAGATAAATCCTTTCGGTGTTTATTACTCTCGTGAGCAACTACTCATATAGGTTTATTAAATGCTACTCGCTCTGCATCTTCGTATAGAATTCGCGGAAGAATCTCCTCTTTGGTCAGCTTTTTCATCTGTTTTTGTTTGAAAGAGATTCATTGAACATGTTCTTTTTTTCAGAATAAATCAGCAGGGAAAGAAATCTGATCTCAAATTTGGAGGCGATAGTCTTCCTTAGATTTCCTGGAATTTATGGTAATCTCTCACTTACGAATCGCAGAGTAAATGTCGGTCAATTTCACAGTCGGATAATTTTTGCAATATTTACGTAAAAAACGATCAAAACGCTGGTTTGAACTATTTTCATCAATTGTAATTATTGTTTGATTTTCTAACATCGATTTTTGATTAATAAACGCCTAATAAATTAAAAAAACGCCCTCAAAATTCAAGGACGAGTTATAAAAATACCTCCATTTAACAAGGGAGGTGGCGAGTTAACCGAACCAGTAGGATGTTTATTAAGTTAAAGGTTTTATATATCCCCCTTCTATTTCCCCTTACCAAAGGGGGACATTTTGATCTTTACACTCCAACTCTGAAATAAATTTCCTTATCCACAATCTCTCTCTTACTTCACCATTTAAGAGATGAGATTTCTTTGATGATTTGAACCTTTTCTGGAGTATTACGATATTCCAATCCATGAGGGAATCATGGATAAAGTACCTTTGATTTGAATGTAAACGGTCTAGTTTGCTGATTATTCACTGAAATTTTACAAGCTCCCATAAATGCTTCAGTTGATGTTAAATCAGTTTGATTAAACTCAGGCTCAAATTCCTTCTGCAAAAATTCTGCATCTGGTGCTCAGACTTTATATACAAACATATTTCCAATGTTACCAAAAATAGTTTTGGACATATCCATATTTCATCACAATCATTCTTGCTTAAGCTGGTCTATATACTGGTGTGCCACCACTAATCAAACCTTATATTTTCTGGCTTCTGATAAAATAGATTCAAAAGATTTGGAAACATAATTCTGGAATTCATCCACATATAAATAATGCGGAACTCTCTCTGATTCTGGAATCTTTTCTCTTTTTAATGCAGCAAGTTTTACCTGCATTGCTATAATTCTTCAAACTAATTTTGAAGTTTCCTCTCATGCTATTCATTTTGCTAAATTCATCAGAATAATTTTCTTTTCTTGCATAGCATCATAAACATTGAATGCTGATTTTGGCTGTCAAATTATATTTCTGACATAAACTCATGTAGTAAATGGTCAGAACTTTGCCTGAATAAATGGGATAATTTCAGCTTTTTCTCTATCTCACATTTTTTTATAAGTTTTATTCCACCAGGAAGCTACTACAGGATCTTTGAGATTTCTAATTTTTGCCTCAGCAAAAGCATCATCAGTAAAGAGTCTCATAATATCTACGATAGTTCATCATTCAGGTTGATCCATAAGCAAGAAACAGGCATTACGGAAGTAATCCTGAATTCTAGGTCCAAAGATTTCTGGTCAATACATTTGGATGAACATTTCCACTAAATCGTTTGTTACCACATCTTTTTGATCTGCATCGTCTGAATTCACCTCAAGAGGGTTTAGTCAAATTGGATATGCTGTATTTCAAAGGTCAAAATAAATCAGGTCATTTATTCTTTCTTTTGGAAACCATTTCAAAAGATATTCACATGCTTCTCCATGCGGATCGATAAATGTGAATCATCTTCCATGGTCCATATCATCAACTGCCTGAGCATACATAATTGTAGATTTTCAGGTACCTGTTTGTCAAAGTATGTAGATATGTCTAAATCTGTCTTTATCTGTAATCCTAATTTCTCTTTCTACTCATCAATAATTATTGTATCCAACCACAATTCATTCACCTGGAAGATCATCTGGAGCTGGAACAATTTTAAACTTCTGTCGAGCTATTCTTGGATTTTGATTAAATCTTCCATGTGGAAAATGAATTAATGATGAAAGTTCCTTGATATTTAAAACGTTATTTTTAGCGGGATAAAAAATTTTATTTAGAAAACTTTTTTGTGTATAAAATATCCTTTCCACAAAATTTCTAGCATAAAGATCCAACTCATCATTCTTCACTTTTTCAAATTTCAAAGTATTTAGTCATAAATAATTATACTGATTACAGAGTCTAGCAAGATCATCCAACATTTTTTTTGGTCTAGATTTATCTGGAGAAGTTGCAATTGCTTTAATTTTTACTTTAAATAACTCATCATCCATCTTTTTATCAAAATCTGATAGCTGTTGCTGAGAAAAATTATGTTTATTTTTTTCCTCTCATTTCTGCTTTTCTTCTTCTCTTTTCTTTTCACTAGTGAACAAATCATGAATAAACTTTGCAAATCATTCTTTTTCATTCTTTTTTATCTTTTCTCATCTTTTTCTCATATCTTTTAACCACTTTTCTGATAACGGTTCTGCCAAAATTTGGAAGCAGACTTTTTCTTGTTTTCACACATGAGCAAATGCTGAAAGTAAGCTATCCATCGGATCTGCTTCGAAACTTTCATAAGTTTTGATAGGATATACACTTTCTTTGGTTAAAGTAAATTCTCATCACGCCATAAATTTACCAGCCTCTAAAAGTTTTGGTTGAGAAGTAATTTCTACTAATGCTCATGGATAAAATGATGCAATCATCTTTTGAACTGTAAGTAGATGGTCTTCTGGCACTCATACAAAAAATTTGATAACTTCATTTTCTACCACAATTTCCATAGAAATATAATTATCTCAAAGTTTCTTTTTCAATAAATCTGAATCAGAAATCGCATAAAAATTCTTATAAACCTGATTCATAAGGGCAATATTATCTTTCATTGAATTAACATGATCACTGGCTTCGATATCTGAACTTCTAGCTACTGCATTTTTTGGCACACGAACCTGTAAAAATCTGATTTTCTGACTCTGTGAATATCTATGTTTTTTTATTCTTTCAACGATAAAAAATCTTCGAAAGAATCGGCAAATTCACATCAAAGCTCATGCACATAATAAACTAATTAAGAATATTACTCCGTCGCTCATATGTTCAAAGATATAAAACATATCTATTATAATCAAAATCAAAAAAAAAGCAAAAAATCTGCGATAGTTTGTAATTAAAAGCTAAAATACTCTTGCGTTTTACATGAAATAATATGTAATATTACCTTCTAATCCACATTCAATCTCCAAAACTATAGAATTTATATCAGCTCTCCTTTGCATGTTCATAAGACTGCAAGGCATTTTTTCTTCACATTATAGCAGAAATGAGCATCAAAAGTGAAGATTTGGGAAGATGAAAATTGGTAATCATTTCATCAATTATGCGAAATTTCCATCCAGGAAAAATAAAAAGCTGAGTTTCACACACGATACGATTTTGTTGAAGATTTACATCATGGACATACTTTTCATAATCTGCAGGCTGAATATCAGAAGTGATAGATTCTCGAAAATCGAAAGCTTCAACATTTGGAAGGATTGATTCCTTTTCACTGTAAGATAAAGATGCTCGTAAATATGGCAAAGTTTCCAAGAGTCTGACCATAGTCGTTCATACAGCTATCAGATTTTTCTTTTCATTTTTTCGCTCATAAATCTGCTGAAAAAGCGAATTTTCGATAATTATCGGTTCTCTATGAATTTTATGTTTCCTAATATCAGATTCATAAACGGGTTTGAAGGTTCAAAGTCAAACATGTAATGTTGTGAAATTTATCTCTACTCATTTTGAACGTAAGTCTGAAAGTAATTTCTGAGAAAAATGGAGAGATGCCGTAGGAGCCGCAGCTGAACCCAAATCCTGAGCAAAAGTCGTCTGATATCGTTTTTCTTTCTCCTTTTCATAATGTATATACGGAGGAAGTGGCATCTGACCATATATTTCAAGAAAATCAAAAATTCAGATTCATTTCACAGAAAAGATGATTCCATCTTCTGCATATTCATCGCTCGTAAGCGAAATT
>Ga0247611_10005408_pt1 | contig 16936 bp, 29 predicted proteins | sample 177DNAGHGhighgp2_FD_192422 | JGI IMG/M metagenome (GOLD analysis project Ga0247611, IMG submission 192422) | Sheep rumen microbial communities from Palmerston North, Manawatu-Wanganui, New Zealand - 1770 DNA GHGhigh gp2 | ecosystem: Host-associated > Mammals > Digestive system > Stomach > Rumen... | reverse complement strand
ATGTGGATCATGGAGAAGAACCAATTGACACTATAAAAAGAGAGGTAAAGGAAGAATTAGGTATAGATATTAGCAATGATAATATTGTGGATTTAGGATACCTAGTTGTTGACTTTCCTGTTAGATTTGTATTTTATTTAAAAAAAGATATAAATTTAAAAGATGTTATTTTACAAAAGGATGAAGTTGAAAGTGTATCATATATGAGTGAAGACAAATTAAGAGAAATTATTTCAAACGGACTTATGCATGCTGGACATACCAAAGTACTTAACCGTGTTTTAGAGTATAGAAATAAGGGGAATTAATAATGGCTCAATATGAATTACATGATTTTGGTAAGAGAATAAATTTAAATACAGACTTAAAAAACATTTCAGAGGAAATTTGTAAAAATTATAATTTGGGAACATATATTTCTAATGAGGTTATTGCTACTGGATATGAAGATTATAATTATGTTTTAGATACTACTAAAGGAAAGTATTGTGTAAAGATTTTTAATAAAAACAGAACTCAAAAGGACCTTAATGATTATCTAGATAGAATAAGAATAGTAGCTAAGACTGAAACAAATGCACCCAAGCCATTATTTATAGATGGAGATATTCTTTTATCTCTAAATTATGAACAAAATCATTATGATATTTGCGTTTTTGAATTTATAAATGGAAAAAGCTTTTTTGAAATGAATAAAAAACCTAGCAAAGAAGCAATAATTGAGCTTGCAAAACAGGCTGCATTCATTAATACCCTTGATATACAACCAGATTTTGTCTATGATTCTTGGGCAGTAATCAATTTTGAAAAAGAGTACTCTAAAAAAAGGGAATATCTATCTGATGAATTTAAAAAAGAGTTTGATAGGTTACTAAAAGAGTTCAAAGAAATAGATTTTTATAAGCTACCTAAAGCATTTGTACATGGAGATATGATTACCACAAATGTAATGCTAGATAATGATTCTAAAGTTTGGATTTTGGATTTTTCGGTTTCAAATTATATGCCAAGAATAATTGAATTAGCAGTAATTTCTTGCAATATTTGTTTGGATAAAGAATCGAAAGAAAAAACATATGAAAACATAGAGTTATTATTAAGGGAGTATAATAAGTATAATAAATTATCTAATTACGAATTAGAAGTGTTTGGCATTTTTAATAAGTTGGCACATGCAATGCATATTTTACAACCGCAATACATAATTCAGACTGATTGTAATTCTGAAGAAAATCAATATTGGTTAAATGAAGGAACAACAGGATTTTTGTTTTATGATAATGAGAGATTTAGCAAATTATTAAAATAGGAGGTTATATGAAAGAGAATATTTATGATAATGATGAGTTCTTTCATCAATATGAAGTATTACGAAATGACCAAAAAAACAAGAATGCTAATGATTTAATAGAAATACCAAATTTTAGAAAACTTATGCCAGATGTTACCAACAAAAGTATATTAGACTTAGGGTGTGGGTATGGTGAAAATGATAAGTTTTATAAGATGCAAGGTGCCAAAGCTGTTTTAGGAACAGATATTTCTCATAAGATGATTGAAGTTGCAAATAAAGAAAATAAAATTGATGGAATAGAGTATAGAGTAATTGCAATGGAAGATATTTTATCGCTAGAGATGAAATTTGACATCATTATTTCATCTCTAGCTTTTCATTACATAAAAGACTTTGATAAATTGATTTGTGATTGCTATAATCTTTTAAATGATGGAGGATATTTAGTTTTTTCGCAAGAACATCCGATTACAACATGCATAAAAGTTACAGAGAATGTCCCAAAAGGACATACAATAATTGATAACAAATATTTTGGTATTTTCTCAGATTATAATAGACCACGGAGAAAGAAGTAAAGATTGGTTTGGAGAAAAAGTGGTGAAATACCATAGAAATTTTGAAGAGATAATAAACACATTGATAAACAATGGATTTACTATAGAAAAGATATTAGAGCCTACACCTTCGGAAGATGCAATAAAGAATAATCCTAAATATGTTAATCAATATGATAGACCATACTTCTTATTTGTAAGAGCCAAAAAATAATATTAAAAAGGATGGCATAAATGACTTTAGAAGAATTATATGATTTATTATTAGTTAAAAAGCCTAGTTCTTATTTAAAAAACAATGAAAAAGAATTATTTGATTTGATTCCAGAAATAAAAATCTGTAAGGGATTTGATCAAAAAAATGAGTGGCACATTTATGATGTATATGAACATATTTTACATGTAGTTGATAGTGTTCCACCTACTTTAGTTATGAGATTAACAGCGTTATTTCATGATATAGGAAAGCCACTTACATATACTGAAGATGAAAATGGTGTAGGACATTTTTATGGGCACTGGGAAGCATCACAAAGAATATTCGATGCATTCGCTAAAAAATGTGGTATTAATGAAGATATTAGAAAGAGAGTATCTGATTTAATATATTATCATGATATTAATGTATCTAGATTATCTGAAAGTGAGTTAGAGGAAATGACTCGAAGGCTAGGCAAAGATGGGATATCTCAACTATTTGACCTGAAAAGGGCTGACTTATTGGCCCAAAATGAAAAATATCATTACTTATTGGAAGATTATTATAAACAAAAAAGTAAGCTATTATTTAAATTTCAAAAAGCTGATGAAAGAAGTATGGATGGATAAAAGAAAAAAGAATTATGTAGGAAATAGAATATATATAATTGGACCTGTTGGTAGTGGAAAAACAACACTTTCAAGACTTTTGTCTCGAAAATACAATATAAAAGAATATGAATTAGATAAAATAGTATGGGACGATAATAATGGAAATGTCAAAAGAACAGATGAGGAAATCAAGAAGCTATTTGATAAAATAATTGAAAAGGAATCTTGGATTATAGAAGATGTTGGAAGAAAAAAGTTTATAGATGGAATAAAAAATGCTGATATCACATATTATATAGATTTGCCTAAACTAACAATATATAGAAGATGTATTAGTAGATGGATAAAGCAAAAAATAGGAAAAGAAGAATATAATTATAAACCAACATTGAAAGGATTATTTGAAATGCTTGGATGGGCAAAAGATGGAATTAAATATAAGCAAGAAAAAATTGAACAAATTATTAATAATTCAAAAAAATATAGAATATTAAAAAAGAATGATATTAAAGAATTAGAAAAAATGTGATATTGCTAAATAAGGAGAAAATTATGAGTAAAAAAATCAGAAAAGCAGTTAGAACATATCTGATTAAAGAAAATAAAGTGGTTGTTATAAAGTATAAACAACATGACGAAGGATTTTATGATATTCCTGGTGGAAAGATAGAAGAAAATGAGATGCCAGAGGATGCTTCGATTAGAGAATTTAAAGAAGAGACAGGTATAACAATAATAAAGCAGCATTATTTTGGACACATTTTCATCGAATATCCTGACAGGGTATTTGATATGGACGTCTTTATAGTAGATGATTATTTTGGAAATCCTCTTGAATTCGATGAAAATAGTTCAATGTGGATTGACATAGATGACTTAAGTATTGAATCGAATATTTTTCCAAGTGTTAAAGCAATAAAATATTTGAAAGCAAATATGAATTTAAAGATAGAATGTGATAGTAATCACAATATAATTGAATTCATTAATCAAGAATAAGAAAAAATTGATAGAGGTGTCAAAATGAAAATCAGAAAAGTTAATATTGAAGATTATCTTGAAGTAATTAACTTGTATAGACAACTTCATGATGCAGAAAAAGTATTTGACGACAACTTAGTGGAAGAACTAATAATTGATGAGGAACAGGAAAAGAAAATAAAAAAGAGGATGAAATCTCGAAAAGAAATATTTCTAGTTGCAGAAATTGAAAGCAAAGTAGTTGGCTTAATTGATGGATTTATAATAGATGATATTTTCTTTAAAGAAAAAATAGCATATTTAGATCATATATGTGTAGATAAGAATCATAGAGACAAAGAAATAGGTACAGAATTAATTAAGGAATTTCAAAAAATATCTCAAAAGAAGGGTGCAAAGTTTGTTAAATTAAATGCATTTGCAAAAAACATCCACGCGATAAAATTGTATGAAAAATTTGGTTTTAAAGAACATTCAAGATTTTACGTTAATAAAATATAATAAAAACTCTAAAATACTGTTAAAACTAAATAATGTGAAAGCAGGGGCAGTTGACATAAAACTGTTTTAATACTATAATATAAGGTAATGTAGTTAAACAGATATACCGCGTGGCTAAAATAGCCAGAAAGAAAAGAGGTAAAAAATGAAATTATATTTGGATGGAGTAGGGTATTGGAAGTTTAGTTATCGGAAAGATAACGAGACAATAGATCTTGGCACGTATGCTGGAGATCTGAAACTCATTGTGTTTCAACTTGCAGATAAAATCCCTAAGGGGACAATACTGGATGTAGAAGCCATTAATAATGCATGTACAGAAAACTCCCGGAAGAAAGAGGTTACAGTTAGACTATTGAATCCGGAGATTTTTTGCACAAACGAGATGTATCATGATCCAGAAGAAGATCCTGGCCAGATTTTGTGCGAAATGGTACATGGAAACGATATTTGGGCAGGGTCTCTCAGCAAAGGAGGAACAGAATGTATCGCCAAAGTTTGTCGCAAAGATGAGGCAGTTCAGGAGGCACAGAGAAGAGCAGCTATGCTGAAACTCTCGAAGGAAGAGTATGATGCCATATATAATAATCTGCGTGGAAGCAGTGCAGCTGATTATGAATATGATCCCGCACGTCCTTGGAGCTGGGGAGAAAGACGTTACCAGTAAATCATAAAGGATAGGAAATGTAATTTCATAACAACGAAAAGCAAGCGATTTGTTGAAAATCGCTTGCTTTTGTGTTAATATTAAGGGCAACAGAGAGAATATTATATAAAACACAAATGGAGATATATAATTGAGGTAAAAAATGGATATAGTTCATTTCAGATATCCCTAGAAGTTATGAAGTAATATCGTGTCAAATAATGAAATTGAAAAAGAAAGGTTAGATGATGAACATTTTAGAAACAACTTTGTGTATATTAAAAAAGGAAGATAGGGTTTTATTAGCACTTAAGAAAAGAGGCTTCGGAAAAGGAAAATATAATGGCGTAGGCGGTAAACTAGAGGAAGGTGAATCACCAGATGAAGCCATGCTTCGTGAATGTAAAGAAGAAGTTGGCGTACTGCCAACAAACTATGAAAAAGTAGGTTATATTTTTTTTGAGGAATATTATAAGGGTCAAAAAGAAAAAATTGGATTTCATTTATATATTGCCACTGAATGGGAAGGGACTATAACAGAGTCTGATGAGATGAAACCCCAATGGTTTTCTATTGATGAAATCCCATTTGATGAAATGCTTCCAGACGATAGGTATTGGATGCCATTAATCTTACAAGGGAAAAAAATAAAAGCATATTTTAATTTTGACGAAAATTGGAATATAATATCTAGTGATATTGAAGAAGTTGAAAAAGTTGATTGAAAATAGAGGTTATTATGGTAAATACATGGTGGTTTAATTTAGTTTTATATTTATTTTTATATGTTGTTTTTACACAATCATATAAAGTGGCAACTAAAAATAGCAAGAATGATGGGGCTTTGACGGTGCTATTACAGTTTTTAGGTGGACTTATAGTCCTAATATTTGTACCATTATTTAAATTTCAATTTCCGAGTAGCTATAAAGTATGGACATTTTTAGGCATCGCTTGTATATTTTATGCTATTGCAGATAGAGTTAATACGACAGCAAGAAGAGGTTTGGATGTTTCTACATATAGTATCTTAGGGCAATTATCAACTGTATTTTTGATTCTATGGGGAATAATTTTTTTTAAAGAGAGAATTGTTTTAAAAAAGATTATTGGAGCAGCTTTAATTATAATTGGAAATGTTATTATTTTATATCAAAAAGGTAAATTTGAATTAAACAAATATGTTATATTTAGTCTTATAGGAAATTTAGCGTTGTCAATAGGTGTATCGGTTGATGTGGGTATATCTGATCAATTTAATATGCCAATTTATGTGGCTTTAACTTTGATGGTTCCATCGTTTTTGGTACTTTTGGTTGATAAAATAAATATTCTTGACGTTGTTAACGAATTTAAAGATGGAAACAAGAAAGCGATACTTCTAGTTGGTAGTTCTTGGGGGATTATGCTTGTATTGATGCTTAGAGCATATCAGTTTGGTAGTGTGACAACAATAGCTCCAATTGCTTCGATAACTACTATTTTAAATGTATTCGTGGCTTATTTTTTACTAAAGGAGAAAAGCTCTTTAATGAAGAAGGTAGTAGCTGCATTAATTGTTGTTTTAGGGATTGTTTTAATAAAAATATAAATTAAAAAAAGGAAGAATAATAATGATATATGTAATAAGACATGGACAAACAAATTGGAACATTCAAAGGATGGTTATGGGAAGATATGATGAACCATTAAATGAAGTAGGTATACATCAGGCTGAAGAAACCAAAAGTAGTCTATTAAATACAAAAATTGATATAATTATTTGCTCTCCATTAAAGAGAGCCAAGCAAACTGCAGAGGTAATTAATAAAGGTAGAAACATACCAATAGTTTACGATGATAGAATAGTAGAAAGAGATTTCGGTGAATTTGAAGGAAAGCATACAAAAGATTTTGATTTTAAAGGATTTTGGAATTATTATAAAAATGAGAAATATCAACGAGCAGAGAATATACAAAGCTTTTTCGAAAGAATTGAGGGATTTTTAAAAGACATAATAAAAGAGTATCAAGGGAAAAATGTTCTAGTGGTTGCTCATGGTGGTGTAAGCATTCCAATTAATTGTTTTTTTTAATAAGAGAATACCAGAGGAATCACTTGTAGATGCTGGATTATCTCTTGGAAATTGTCAGGTAGTATCTTATGATCCAAATGATTTATGTTAATATGGTGCTCATAAGAGTTTAAATTTATAGAGTTAGATGATGCTTTTTCAACTGGTTCGTCTATAATGCCACCAAATAAAATAATCTAAACACTCATAGCTGCATCAAAGACAGATTCCAAAGAAAGCAAGCCTAATATGGTTATAATAAAAAGAATTGCGAAAAATAAAGTCTCTTTTTTAGGAAATTTTGATTTTTTTAAAAAAGAGAAATATGCAATACTTAAAATGGTCGAAGTTATGTATGGAAGATAGAATATTCTTAGGAAGACAATAGGCAATGTAAGACCTAAAAAGCCTCTTGTCCAAATACTATTTTGAATAGACGTATCAGTATTTATAAAATTAAAAACAGTTAAATAAGCGCAAGGCAATAATAAAATAGTATTAATAATAGTTAATTTCCTTATTCTTTTATAATTATCCATATCATTATCATTTAGTTCCATAGTTATTCTCCTCAAATATTTATATTTTTATTATATTTTTTTTATAAAAAAAGTGCAATACCCATTTGAGCAAGTGATTAATTGATAATCACTTGCTTTTATGTTAGAATATGAAAGGAAATAGAGAAATAAAGGGTGATAAAATGACATTAGATGATTTAAAAATAGAATACGATAAACTTCAATTAAAGTATGGATCAAAAGAATTAGATTCTATTTATAATGGTGGATGTACTGATAATCCTGATATATGTTTTGTATTCATGAATCCAACAGGAAGAAATATTGCATCAAATAAATCATGGAAAGGCTTAAAAGCCCCCTGGATTGGAACAAAAAATGTTTGGGATTTGTTTTATGAATTAAAATTATTAGATAAAGATATATATGATAGGATAAAAACTATTAAAGGAACAGATTGGACGGAAAATTTTGCAAGCGAAGTTTATAATAATGTCAAAAAACATAAATACTTTATAACTAATTTAGGTAAATGTACACAGATTGATGCAAGACCGCTTCCCGATAATGTATATAAAGAATATTTACACCTATTAGAAAAAGAAATTGAAATAATTAATCCAAAAGTAATAGTATTATTTGGTAATCAAGTTTCTTCTATTGTTTTAAATGAAAAAATATCAGTTTCTCAATGTAGAAAAAAAGAGTTTGAAAAAGATATTAATGATAAAAAATATAAATGTTATTCTGTATTTTATCCAGTAGGTAATGGAAGATTTAATATAGGAAAATCTATTGAAGATATTAATTATATTATTGATAATGCTATTGGTATAGAATTCTAGCATTGAGGTTTTTTCATGTTAATTAAAAATGAAATAGAAACAAATCATAAAGGAGATGAATTATATGGATATATGGGAAGAGATGTATTTAAAAGCTAAAGAGCAATATCATCCAGAAGAAATATCACCATTTATAACAGCCCATCATGTTGTGGCTGCTGTACAAAGTGAAAGTGGAAGAATATATACAGGATTTTGCATAGAAGGTGCAAGTGGAGTTATGAATCTATGTGCAGAAAGGGTTGCAGCACTTAATATGTATATTAATTCGGGAGAAACAAGAATTAAGCGAATGATTGCTTTTAGAAATGAGCCACCTAAAGTTAATGGTGGAATGCCTTGTGGTGCTTGCAGAGAATTTTTGATGCAATTATCTTATGAGAATAGAGATATGGAAATATTAGCAGATTATGAAAGTAGAAAGATTGTTTTATTAAAAGATTTGGTTCCTAATTGGTGGGGAGATAAAAGATATAATAATGTGTGATGATAGCATTTTAGAACAAGAAAACAAAGCGTTGTAATATGATATTAATGAAAAAATAAAAGATACACTTATAGACGGCGGTATATTATTAGCTAGGCTTAATTCTATTGAAGACATCAATTATGGAAGTAATTCTTTAGACGAAATAGAAAAACATTATTATAATTCAATGGACATCAAAAAAAGATTTTTTGATAAAAATGATATAGAGTATTTTTTTAAAAGTTTCAAAATTGAGATTTGTAGAGAAGAAACAGTTTTAACTGCTGTACATGATAAACCTAAAAAAGTTTGGGAATGTGCATTCAAGAAGCAACAAAATAATGGAGTTGATCCAAATGAATGAAAATAGGTAAAAAGAGTTTTTTAGTAAAAAGTGCTTTTGAATTGACACGGTGAGAACGGCTAGTTAAGTCTAAACTGGAAAGGTGAAAAAATGCGAAAAAAATTGATATTATTCGATTGGGGAAATATAGTGGAATCACACACCACAGGATATACATGCTATGATGCATTTAATGATTTGTTTAAAGTTTGTGGTTATGATGAAAATGATAATATATTTGCTAGTCTTGATAAATATAAATTAAATAGTATTTCAACTATTGCGGATTTTGAAGAGATATATAATCAAATTGCTAATGAGTATAAATTTAAAACTACATATTTGGAATTTACCAAATTATATAAAGAAATATTTGATAAGATAGACTATTATAGAGATGTGGCAGAGTATGAAAAATCATTAAAAGATAAATGCTATATAGGAATACTATCAAATTTAACGATATTAGATAAAGAAAGACTAAATAAGCAAGTTGATTTGTCAAAATACGATTATGCTTTTTTATCATTTGAAATGAATTGCCAAAAACCGAGTAGAAGAATTTATGAGAAAGTCATTGAAAAAATACCATTTAATTCGAAAGAAATATTATTTATAGATGACAGGCAAGATAATATTGACATGGCAAAAGAATTTGGTTGGAATACATTAAAAGCAACTGGTTTAGAATTAGAAAAAATAAAAGAGTGCTGTGAAAAATTTATTAAAGGAGTTGATCCAAATGAAGGATATAATATACTTGGATAATAATGCTACTACAAAAGTAGATAAAGAAGTTTTAAATATAATGTTACCATATTTGAAAGATGAATATGGCAATCCTAGTAGTATTTATTCATTTGGAAAAGATATTAAAGAAGAAATTACAAAAGTTAGGAAGAAAATAGCTACTCTTTTAAATGCAGAAGAAAATGAAATAGTATTTACAAGTTGTGCGAGTGAAAGTAATGTGACCGCTATCATGAATGCGGTAAAAAGCCACCCCAATAAAAGACATATTATTACTACAAAAGTTGAGCATGCATCAATAATAGAAACAATGAAATACTTAGAAAAAATTGGATACAGTATTTCATATTTATCTGTGGACAGACAGGGACGAATTGATTTAAATGAATTGAATGAGTTAATTACAGATGACACATGTTTAATCTCTGTAATGATAGCAAATAATGAAATTGGAAATATTTATCCTATAAAAGAAATAGGGAAGATTGCAAGAGAACATGGAATTTTATTCCATTCAGATGCAGTACAGGCTATAGGAAAAATAAAAGTTGATGTTAGAGATATGAATATAGATACTTTATCTTTTTCTGGGCATAAGATATATTCACCAAAAGGAATTGGCGTACTATATGTAAAAAATGGAATCCCATTTAACTCTTTAGTTTTTGGCCATCAAGAAAAAAATAGACGTGGTGGTACTGAGAATGTCCCATATATAATTGGTCTTGGTAAAGCAGTGGAACAGATACTAGAAGATAATTACGAATCTAAGAATAAATTAGAAGAGTTAAGAGATTACATGGAAACAAAAATTAAAAATAGTATTTCTGATGTATATGTATATGGAGATTTAGGCAATAGAACGCCTAACACTTCTAGTATTGCATTTAAAAGGGTTAAAGCAGATGAATTGTTATTTATGTTAGAATCATTTAATATATATGTTTCAACAGGTTCAGCATGTAATTCAGAAAGTGCAGAACCTTCTCATGTTTTAACTGCATGCAATGCTGACTTAGAAGACTTTGATCCAATTAGAATAAGTTTAGGTAAATATAACACCAAAGAAGAAATAGATATATTTATTAAGACATTAGAAAATGTTGTAAAAATGTTAAGAAGGAGAGAAAAATAGATTATGCCTGTAGTAATTAATTTTAAAGTATGCGATAATGCAGAAGCTTGTAATGCACTTAATGTATGTCCAACCGGAGCATTTAGATGGAATAATGAAAAAAAGACATTAGAAGTTAATGATGAAAAATGTATAAATTGTGGTTTGTGTGCTACATCCGAAGAAAGTTGCCAAGTCGGAGCAATTAGATTTGCACAAAATAGTGAAGAATTAGAAAAAATCCAAAAAGAGATAGAGAATGATCCAAGGACAATTGCAGACTTAATGGCAGATAGATATGGTGGTCAACCGATTAATATGCCATTTTGTTGTAGTGAAGAAGAACTTACAAAGGTATTAACTACATCAAAACCATGCATAATAGAATTATTTAATGATGATTCAATAGAATGTTTAATCAAATCTATTCCAATTAAACAAATTTTAAATAATACGGTAGAAGATGCTGTATATAGAAAAGTTGAAATAAAAACAAATGAAATACTAGATCAATATGATGTAAAAAAATTGCCTGCTCTTTTAATCTTCAAAACTGGAAAATTTCTTGGCAAATTTGAAGGATACATAGAAGACAATAATAAAGAAATGCTATTTAAAGAAATTAATAGAATAATAAATACTATTGAAGTGTTGTAATACTATATGAAAGTAATATAAATAAGAATAATGATGGAGAAGGATATAATGGAAAACTTAACATTAGATTATTTACAAAAAGCAATTCAAAAAGTTGATGGAATAACACTAGGAGATAGTAAGCTAGCAGATAAGTATTTTATGAAACTTATAGAAGAAGTCGGAGAATTATCAGAATGTGTTAGAAAAAATAAAAGAATGATTGATAATAATATCAAGGATTCTATTGAAGAAGAATTGTATGATGTTTTATATTATATAATTTGTTTAGCTAATGCTTATGACATTAATATAGAAAAGTCAGTATTTTTAAAGGAGAAAATAAACTCTAAAAAATATAATCGAAAAAGCATTTGTGATGATAGCTTTTTAGAATAAGATAACGAGAGATTATTATAACCCAATAAAGGAGTTGAGCCAATGAATGAGAATAATGAAGAACTAGTATATGAAATAAAATTCAATAAAAAAGTAATATTTCTGATGGCAGTAGTTATTTTACTTATAGGAAGTTTGGCTTTAAATTTTAAATATATTATAGATGAAAAAAATAAACAGAAACAAGAACTAAAACTTACTATAGCTGAAAATTATATAAAAGAATATAATGAGCAGTTTGAAGAACAATTTGGAAGAGAAGTCTCTGGAGAGAAAGTTATACAACTTTTAAATGATGTCATTATTAATAATACTAATTCATCTATTAATTCAATTGGAATTGATACATTTTATACAGCTCCAAATGGAAAGAGGTTAATGGGGCAAAATAACATTGATCCTAAGTATATAGAAGATATGATACTACCTACAATAATTAAAGATAAAGAATATATTGTTAGAGTTACATCCAATAATGTAGCATATTCAGAAATTGGATTTTTACAGCGAATTAGTATTGCAGATAAGAGTGATATACAAGATGAAGAAGTATATAGATTTAATAATGATTATAAAAGATATATTAACAAAACTATAGATGGATCAACAGTAAAAGAGTTGATAAAAAAAATAAAAGAATATGATGAAGAGCAATACAAAAACAACACCAAAAAATACATTAGAATACTATTTGATTTGAGCGAAGAGTATACCAATAATAATCAAAAATGTAATTTACTAACGGGAGTAGGCGATATATTTTTCTCAGAAGGAGATTATTTGGAGGAATATTTTGACCTTCCGGTAGATAACAAACAATACTACGTGAATGTAAACAAATTTAATCCAGATGGGACAATAAGTGAAATAGTTATATCTAGTGATATTAATAAATATAAATAATTGCAAAAAGAAGATAAGATAGCTAAATAATTCCACCCGGAAGATATGTTTATGATGATGGTTTTATTGAGCTAACTAGAGATGAAAGAATACATTTTGAATACTACTATTCTAATAAGTTTTTAAAAATCAAGTTGATAGATAAATAGTAATTTTGCGGTAAGCAAAACATGAGGAGAAATACACATGAATAAGGAAGTTCTAAAAAAAATAATTGAAGAAAAATTTCAAAATAATGCTACGAAGGAACTATTTTTTAAACAAGTAGATAATTACTTTGAGTATAATGAAAAAAATACTAATTTTTATCAAAAGGGAGAAAATGTATTATTAACAACAAACAGCTTAATACATGGATCAAGGATTGAACCAGAAAAAATATCTATAATAAAAGAAAATGGACTAATTGCTTCAGAGTTCTATTCAACTGAGAATGTTGTGAAAAAGAAACCATATGTTGTAGAATTTTGGGATGTTGAAAAGAAAATGACTTTAAAGGAATTTATTGATATACGAGCTGGTGTTACTATAGAAATAATAGATAAAGACGGAAATATAAAAAAACATATACTATCTTCAATTGAAGACATTTCTCAAAAATTAAAAAAATTAAAAAATTACCGAGAATATATTATCTATCAAAACCAAGAACAACGATTTGTCCCAAATGACTATTATAATAGCAGTACGGTTGCCTTTATTATTAATAATGATACGGTTAAGAAAAATGAAATATTGAAAAATGATATTTTTAGTTATGAATTTAATAGAACAGTATTGGAAGAATTATTACCAAAATGGTATATAGAAAGATATATTGATGGAAAGTTCGATATACATGAAACCGGTAGAGAAAAAGGTATTATTTTTGGTGTTCCTGCTGGATTAATTGAAGGAATACTTGTTTGCGATGATATTAAAGAAAGCCAAAAAGCATTAAGTTATATACACGAAGTTTTCCCAAATTGTTATATTTGTGATACAAATGGAAAAGTAATTATAGGTAATGTATAAATATACAAATTACAATTGAAAATGCTGAAAAGCAGTAATGTACGGAATATTAAAATATGTTATAGCAAGCTATCGCGATTTTGGATTAAATGTAAATAGAGAAAATCATGAATATGAATCGGGGAAGATATTATCGAATGATAAAGAACTTAAAAAAAATTTTAATAATGAGTATACCGAATTTATATAAGAGATTAGCAATTTATAATCTTATATATGAGTTCTCTCACTTTGTTAAATTTCCTAATCATTATGATGAATTAAAAGAAGCAGTAATGACTGCTGCAAAAAGAATTATATAAAAGGAGTTGATCCAAATGAATGAAAATAAAACTAATATAAATTGGTTGGTGTTGATTTAGTTAAAGTTTCATTCAAACCTCTATAAAATAAGAAAAAAACAAGTATATGCTTGTTACATAATTTAATAAGAATATATAAAATGATGATAAAAATAACTAAAAAAGTATTAAAAACAACATAGTATTCGATACTTGGTATTGACGGTTAAACTATTGTAAAGAAGGTGGAATAATGTTTGCTGATATAAAAAACAGAATTGATGAATCTGGATTATCTATTGATAGCTTATATATTCAAAATAAAAGTGATTTAAATATAATAATTGATTTTGAAAATTTACATGAGCTAAGAAGCTGCTCCAAGTTACTTGTTGCAATGGCAATGGGTATAGCGATTGAAAACAATTTATTTTCACTAGAAGAAAAAGTTTATAATTACTTAGAAAAATATATTACTAATGATAATAATAAAGATAAAATTAAAAAATGGACAATTAGAACATTGTTAACACATACAACTGGTTATGATAATATGTTAATGTCTAATAAAGAAATAACAGAAAAGAACTTAGATAAATCTAAATTGCTTGAATATGTTTTAAATTATGATATTACAAATGAACCAAATACAACATATATTTATAATAATGTTGAACCGTTCATAATATCTGTGTTATTTAAAGAAAAATATAATATAGATTTAGAGGATTATATAAAAGAAAATATTTTTAATAAAATTGAAATTAATAATTATAGCTGGGAAAAATATGGTGAATATTGTCCAGGTTGTACAGGATTATATTTATTACCAAAAGATTTTCATAAATTAGGTATGTTAATTTTAAATGACGGAGTATATAATAATGTTTCTGTTGTTCCAAGTAACTGGATTAACGAAATGGTTAAAATGCAAATTGAAACACCTCATATGGTAAAAACTGAAAGATTATTTCCTAAATATGGAGCAGGGTATTTCACATTTGTTTCAAGAGATGGCTATGTTTTTCGTGATGGAACAAATGGACAATTTATTATAATTAGTAAAGAAAAAGGATTAGTTATAAGTATTATGTCATCTGAAAAAGACATGAGTAAAATAACTGAAATATTTAGAGAAATTTTATAGAAAAAGGAGTTGATCCAAATGAATGATAATAAAACTAATATCAACTGCTTGTCCTGTATTTATGACGACTATCACTTAAACCCTTATAAAATGGGAGTTTTTAAGTAATGATATCTTGCAAGTTTTAATAAAAAAGGAAGAAAAATTTAAAAAAACAGGTTAAAAATTGCTTATTTTTGAGAGGAATTAGAGTACTGGCTTGTAACATGCCGACAAATTATATTTTAATAGAAGAGGTGAAATAATGAAAGATTATTTTAAAGATGATGAATATTGGAAAGAACATATTAATAAAAATTTAGAAGAGGATTTATGGATTAATGACTATAAGGATTATTTAAGTACTGGTCTATGTTTAGATTTGGGATGTGGTGTTGGTCAATATTCTAAATGGTTTATGGAAAACGGTTATGAAGTTATTTCATCTGATATTTCTAAGATTGCTTTAGAAAAAGTAAAAGAATTTAATAGTAATGTAGTTAATGTAGATATGAGAGAAAAGTTACCATTTGAAGACAACAAGTTTGATGTGGTTTTTGCAAACTTATCTATTCATTATTTTTCTGATTCTGATACTAAAAACTTGATGAATGAGATTAAAAGAATATTAAAAGAAGATGGATTATTTATAGGTAGTGTTAATGGAATTCAGGGATTAGAAAAAATAAAGGAAACTGCTCAAGAATTAGACTATCATTATTATTATAATAAAGGTAAATATATAAGATTATTTGATGTAGAAGATGTAAAAAAATATTTAAATATACTTGATATAATAAAAATAGATGAAAGAGAAACGGTTAGATTTGAACACAAGAAAAATTATATAGTTTTCATAGCAAAAAACAAAAATTAAAGGAGTTGATTTCTAATGAATGAAAATAAAACAAATATCAACTGCGATACGGGGATTTTATGAAAAAACCACTCAAACCATTGATAATACTGAATTTTTAGCGTTGAGATTTTTACATTTTTAATAAAAAAACATTATAATATGTACGGAATAGTAAAAATAAGTTGAATGAGACAATAAAAAGGAGATTTGTAATGGGTGACAAATTAGATGCAGTAGACTTAAATCTGCAAAATTATATAAAATCAAATATTTTTCCAAAGTATGATAAATATTATTCACATGGAATGATACATATTAATAATGTAATTGATAATATGATGATATTAGCAGATTATATAATCTAGATAAAAACATGGCATATGTTATAGCAAGCTATCATGATTTGGGATTAAATGTGAATAGAGAAAATCATGAATATGAATCTGGTAAGATATTATCGAATGATAAAGAACTTAAAAAATATTTTAATAATGAAAAGGTTCAGATAATGAAAGAAGCGGTAGAAGATCACAGAGGCTCAAAAAAAGAAAGACCTAGAAACTTTTATGGTGAATGTGTATTGAATTATTATGAAGATTATTAAAGGAAAGTGAGTAATATGGAAGATAAAAATCAAAAGTTGCCAAGTACAAGGATTCAGTGCGAGAAAACAATTTATAGAAAGTTCCTTAAAAGCATTGAAAACACTCACTTTTTGGATTAGAGATTTTTTCGTATTTAGTATAGAGGGAGAATTTAAATGATAAATATTAAAGAAAATATAAAAAACGTAGAAGAATTTAATTTATTATATGATGATGTTGGCTGGGGAG
>Ga0247611_10005407_pt1 | contig 16937 bp, 13 predicted proteins | sample 177DNAGHGhighgp2_FD_192422 | JGI IMG/M metagenome (GOLD analysis project Ga0247611, IMG submission 192422) | Sheep rumen microbial communities from Palmerston North, Manawatu-Wanganui, New Zealand - 1770 DNA GHGhigh gp2 | ecosystem: Host-associated > Mammals > Digestive system > Stomach > Rumen... | reverse complement strand
AATCCGATCTTGAAAAAATCGCGGAAGGCATGCCTGTAACCATTAAGATGTTAAAGAATGAATACAAGGGCACCATTACCACAATCAACCGTTCCGCAATCCAGAGCGGAAACGCAGGTGCGCAGGTTATGGTTACTGTATCCGTGGACAATCCGGACGACAATATTTACCTCGGACTTGATGCAAAATGCAGCATCCTTACAGGCTCTGCCACCAATGTTATGACACTTCCCGTGGAAGCCGTAAACATCGATGGAACAGGCGAGTTTGTATTTACCTTTGATTCCACAACCATGATGGTTAAGAAAAAATATGTAACCACAGGAACCAGCTCCGACCTTCTGGTAGAAATTACGGAAGGAATCGATGCGAACGATCTGGTTGTAGTAAGCTACTCAGGTGTTCTTGAAGACGGTAAGATGGCAACTCCTTCACCGGAATCCATGCTTTTAATCCAGGGCAATAAGTAAAACAGATTAAATTCCGAGGGGGCTTTCATAAAGCCTCCGCGGGGAAAGAATAAAATGGGACAGTTTTTTGAATATCTGAAAATTTCATTTAAGAGCATCTGGGACAATAAGATGCGTTCCGTACTTACCATGTTCGGTATCATTGTGGGAATCTCTTCCGTCATTATGGTAGTCAGCCTCGGAAACGGAATTAAGGGCTCCATTACCGGTGAGATGAACTCCATGTTCTCGACACAGACTTACATCAAAGCCGGTACATCCGTGGAAATCTATGAAGAAGCGCTTATGGACCGTGATGATATCGATGCCGTCAGGGAAAATGTGGATCATATCAAAGCATATACCATGGATGATTCCTATTATGTCGATATTTTAGGCGGCAAGGAAGAAATCGGCGCAACCGTGCTTGCCTGCAATGAAGACTATGTATATGTGGAAACCGAAGGATTTTTAAGCGGACGTTTCTTCAGTAAAGATGAGTATGAAGATGCAAAGAAGGTCTGCGTCATTAACGAAGACGGCGCAAAGGAAATCTTCGGACATGCCAGCGTGGTGGGACAGACAATCACCTTCCGTTTCGATACCGGAAAGGAATCGGATTACACCATCGTAGGTGTCAGAAAGAAAAAGGAATCCGCCCTGTACTCTTCGGGAGAAGGAATTTCCATTCGTATTCCTTACACGGCTTTGGCAGATGAGTATGGATGGACTACGGCCGATGATGAATTTTACAGCGTACTGCTGATTCCGGATTCGCCGGCCAATGCCAAAACCGCCATTCGCGGGGCAATCAAGCTTTTAGAGGCAAGAAAAGGTCTTCGCGGACAGAAGAAGATCACTTATACCAGCTTTGACTCCCTGATGGATAAAGTCAACATGATCATTAACGGCGTAACGATTTTTATCTCTTTCGTTGCAGCGATTTCCCTGGTAGTCGGTGGTGTGGGCGTTATGAACATTATGCTGGTATCCGTAACGGAGCGTACCCAGGAAATCGGTATCCGTAAAGCGCTGGGCGCAAGAGTATCCTCCATTATGGTGCAGTTTCTGGCGGAGTCCGCGGTGCTTACGGCAGTCGGAGGTGCACTCGGAATTCTGATCGGATATCTGGGAGCGGAGCTTTTATGCTTCATTGCCAGCAAGGTCATTGAAATGAAAGTTGTGGCAACCATCAATCCGCTGATTGTTCTGGGTGTTGTGGCATTCTCCGCACTCATCGGTATGTTCTTCGGAATGTATCCGGCAAAAAAGGCTGCCAAATTAAGCCCGATCGAGGCTTTAAGACAAGAATAAGCATGTGTAAAATCTTAGGAGATTTATTATAAAATGGGCAAGTTTTTCGAGTATTGGAAAATGGCATATTTCAATATCCGCATGAATAAAGTAAGAGCGTTTCTTACCATGCTGGGTATCATCATCGGAATCGCTTCCGTTGTGGGAATTCTTTCCGTAGGTAACGGATTTTCCAACTGGGTTTCCGGTTCCTTAAACGGACTGGTGGGCAGCTATTTTAATGTTTATGCCAACGGAGAAAAAGACATTCCCTTTGAGTTACTGGACCGTTTGGTGGAAAAATATCCGCAGATCACCGGTTATTCCGAAGATATCGGAATTAACGGACTGGCAACAAATATGAAAAATGAAGAGCTGGATATGACCATGTATGCCGGAAGGCCTTCCAGACAGGATACCAACAAGAACGAGCTGCTTTACGGAAGATTATACAACGAACAGGATTACGAGGAAGGTGCAAAAGTCTGCGTCATCGATACCTATGTATCGAAAAAACTCTTCGGAAGAGAAGATGCCCTAGGAGAAACCATCCGGTTTCACAGCAGAAGCGGAAAGGAACTTCCCTTTAAGGTCATCGGAATTCGCAAATCCACGCAGACGGATCAGGAGAAAAAGGATTACATTAATGATGACGGCGAGGATACACAGATGGTTGTCATTCAATTTGAAGATCCGGGGCTGAAAGGAGAAATACCCAGTACCGTTCTTTATGATGAATTCGGACTGGACAGGGACTACTGCTACGGAGCCTATGTCTTTGTGGATGAACCTTCCCATGCTGCGGAGATGAGTGAAAAAGGCAGAAGATACCTTGAAGCTGCAATGGATATCAGGGGAGAAAACCAGCTTTTCGTATACGAGCTGTCCTCTGCAATCTCCTCCATCAAAGGCGTTCTTGCCGGAATTACCGCATTTGTCATGATGGTAGCGGCAATTTCCCTCTTTGTAGGCGGTGTCGGCGTTATGAACATCATGCTGGTATCCGTAACGGAACGAACCCGTGAAATCGGTATCCGTAAATCGCTGGGAGCCAGAACCTCCTCCATTATGTGGCAGTTCTTAATCGAGTCCGGTCTGATTTCCTTAACCGGCGGAATTATCGGAATCGTCATCGGATATATTTTCTCATCGCTCGTGTGTCTGATTGCACACCTGGTAAAGAACAGCATCAATTTTACACCGGATTTCAATATTCTGTTAATTCTGGGAATTGCGGTATTCTCGATGGGAATCGGAGTTTTTTTCGGACTGTATCCCGCGGGCAAGGCAGCGAAAATGACGCCGATTGATGCGCTCAGACATAAATAAAAAATACCTTCAATCCAAAGTCTTTAGATAAAAATGAACCCCGTATTCCGTAAGGAATGCGGGGTTTGTTTAATGTGCAGGGCTGCGTGAGGAATTTTCCTGCTTACGCAGGACGCAGCCCGCACGCGAGTAGGGTGCGACAAGTCTTCCCTACTCGATTAAGGTCTGCACTTTTTCAGACAGGCATTTGCCGGTGGTAAAAATTACTCTTCCGGCTCTAAAAGTGCCGAGTGCTGGGGTGCGACAAAATTGACGCCTGCCGGAATCAGGCGGATATCCAGCGTGGTATCGCCCGGAATGAAACCGTCTCCGTCACAGTTCAAACTGAAATGGGAGTGGTCCTTTTTCGTGATAATCAGACGCCGGCCCTTTACCATTTCGTAGCAGCCCATGATTTTTTCATTTTTGCCGCGGGACAGATAAACGAAGTTTTCCGTGGCTTTCGAGGTGGTCATTTCATGGAAGAGGTAAATATTCATAATTCCGTCGTCGCAGCTGATTGGTTCCGTCATCTGAAGCTTTCCGCCGAAGACTCTTCCGTTCATACAAAGAACCAGCGTATAGCGACCGGAATAATCCGTTCCGTCAATCGTAATTTCATAGTCCGTATTGGTGTTTCTGAGAAGGTCGTAGAAAATGCCGAGACCGTATGCGGCAGTGGAACTGGTGTATGAAAGAAGGGAGAGAAACGAGTCTGTTTCAAACATGGAATTTCCGACACCGATGCTGACAAAATCGATGGCCTTGCAGGTATTGGATACTTTGATATAATCCAGCTTGTCAACACGGCCGTCCAGAAGGTTTTCGATATTTCGAAAGCCCCGGTTTTCTCCGACATAGCATTTTAAGAAGTCATTCGAAAGTCCGCAGGGATAGCAGGCAATCTGCCGGTTATGGGCGTCATCCATTCCGGAAAGTGTCTGGAACAGGGTTCCCGAACCGCCGATGCAGTAGAACCGGATATCTTCGTCGGTAAACAGAGAGCACATTTTTTCCGCAATAAAACGCTCGTATCCGTTGTATTCGGATATGAAAATAAGGGGTGCGATGCCACGTCTTGCGCATACGCCTTCGATTTCCTTACGGACACGCTCCGTGATATTCTTTTTTCCCGCTGCGGGGTTGATGATAAATATGTGTCTCATACCCCACAGTATAACATTCTTATCAGCGGTTGAAAAGAACAAAGAAAAGAACAGAGAAGGGCAGAGAGGAACAGACAAAAGAAAAGTGAAGGAGTATCTGTTGTTATAAGGGGATTTGTGCTATAATACGAAATGGATTTTTATGGGTATTCATTAATGCTGTCGGAGAACGGGAAAATGCCAAGAACGAATGCGCAAATCGGCCCCATGGGTGAAAGAATAAAAAACAGACAGACGGGTAGAATTATCTATTTTGCTACCTTCGTTCTTGCATTTGTTATACTGGTTGAATGCATTATCGCCAAAAATCCGCCCGTATTGATTTATTATATTCTGTCGGTTCCCGTGGTTCTGGCAATACCGACCTTTGCCGTGAAATGCTCACTCAGGACGCAGGGAATCGTAGCAACACTTTCGTGGCTCGGTTTTATTACGGTATACGGACATGTTTTTAAATGCGTCGGAAACATTAATGACGCTTTGATAGCCATTATGGTGGTTATGGCACTGTATCTGGATGTCGTTGTCCTGATTGTGGGATTTGTTTACATCTGGATGATGTATGTGTTAACGATTGTCTTTTATCCGGCGGCTATTTTTGACAATCTTGCCGGTAACGTCTGGGATTTTGCCCTGCAGCTTCTGATTCTGGTATCTGCCATGGCAGGACTGCTGGTGCTGGTAAATCGCATGAAAGCGCAGCAGAACACGCTCGAACAGCGAAACATGAATATGGCAAACCTTTTGCGTGTGCTGGAAATCAAACGTGACGAGGCGCAGGCGGCAACCAAGGCCAAATCGGATTTCCTTGCGAATATGTCTCATGAAATCCGTACCCCCATGAACGCAATCACCGGTATGAGCGAGCTGCTGTCCCAGGAGAAGCTTTCTCCGGAGGCGACGGAATATGTCAAGACCATTCAGTCTTCATCGGGTATTATGCTGGAGCTGATTAATGACATTCTGGATTATTCCAAAATGGATGCCGGCAGAATGGAGCTTGTGAACGAGGTTTATAATCTGCAGGATCTGCTGAACGATATTTCCCGTCTGATTCTTGCGCGTCTTTACGGCAAGGATGTGGAATTCATCGTGGAAGGAATCGGAGATGTGCCGGTTTCCCTCTTCGGCGACCCCCTCAGAATCAAGCAGATTCTTCTGAATCTTCTCGGAAACTCCGTTAAATTCACCAAGGAAGGATTTATCAAGCTGGTGGTATCCTCCGTGGCGGGAAAAGAAGATGTGGTGGTTCTTCATTTTGATGTAATCGATACCGGAATCGGCATCAAGAAAGAAGATGCGTCAAAGCTTTTCAACGAATTTACGCAGGTAGATAACCGGAAAAACAGAAAGATTCAGGGTACGGGCCTGGGCCTTGCAATTTCCAAGAATTTTGCGAAAATGATGCACGGCGATATTACGCTGGAGAGTGAATACGGCAAAGGCAGTACCTTCCATGTAACCATCGATCAGAAGGTTGTTGATGAAGGCTTCTGCGATTTCTCGCAAATCAATGTTGCGACACCGAAGACGATGGAGGAAAGCGTAGTCGCGACCAAGACGATTAACGATTTTACCTGTCCCGAAGCAAAAATTATGATTGTGGACGACAATACCGTAAACTTAAAGGTTGCAAACGGGATCATCGGTTCCTACGGTGCGCAGATGACGCTCTGCAGTTCCGGTGCGGAAGCCATCAGCAAACTGCAGGACGGCAATACCTACGACATCATGTTCATCGACCATATGATGCCCGGAATGGACGGCGTGGAAACGGTTCAGAGAATCCGTTCCATGAACTCCGAGTTTGCAAGAAAAGTGCCGATTATCGCACTTACCGCGAATGCCGGAAATGCGGATAAAGATGTATTCCTCGAGGCCGGTATGAACGACCTTCTTGCGAAGCCGATCGATACTCATTCGCTTGCGAGAATTATGAGAACCTTCCTTCCGAAAAATCTTCAGAAGGAAATTCCGGGCGGCATCGGAATCGGTTTAAACCGTGTTGTTGCGGGTGTCGGTGTGGAAAACGAAAACGACAAGCTGCGAAGGGCCGGAAAGGGAGAAGTGGACAAGAACGGATTTGCCACAAAGGATTTTTCTTTCCCGATGAACGGAATCGATTATCATTATGCATACGATGTTTTCTCCGGAAACAGGGATGCGTATATTGAGATTCTGAAATGCATTTACAACGAAGGAAAAACAAAGCCGGACGAACTGAAAAAATATATTGCGGAGAAAGATTACGAAAACTATACCATTCAGGTGCATGCGCTGAAGAGCTCGTTCTTAAGCATCGGTGCTATGGCACTTTCTGACCGCTTCCGCGAGCATGAAATGAACGGTAAATCCGGCAGCAGGAAAGCCATTCGCGACGATTTTGATGCGCTTCTTACGGCATACGAGGATATGTTAAAACAGATCGGCGAATTCTTTGCTTCCGAAGAAAAAGAGCTTCCGGCAAAGAAGGAAGCGGGCAGTGCGATTTCGCTTCGCGAGTACAAGAGAACACTGGAATACATTGCAAAGAATATCGAATTTTTCGAAATCGACCGAGCAATGGAAGAGATTACAAATCTCATGAAATGCAAGCTGGACGAGAAAGCGGAAAAACGTCTGGCAGACGCAAAGCAGCACATGGACAACTTTATGTATGAGGAAGCAAAAGAGGAGATTATGGTGCTTCTTTCCATGGCTGAGGCAGAAGGATAATATTTTCATGGTTCTGCACGGGAGAGCCGTGCGCGGACTGTAAGGGGGATTTATGAAACATATTTTGATTGTGGACGACAATAAGACAAACCTTGTCATGGCACGTCAGGAACTGAAGGAAGAATATGAGGTTACGCCGGTTCTTTCCGGAGAGCAGGCGATGCAGTTTCTGGAAAAGAGAATCCCGGATCTGATTCTTCTCGACATCAATATGCCGATAATGGACGGCAAAGAGACCCTTCAGAAAATCAAGTCCAATCCGACGTGGTGCAATATTCCGGTTATTTTCTTAACTTCCGATGAGTCCTCCGAAACCGAGGCGGAGTGTTTAAGACTCGGCGCGGAAGATTATATCCGTAAACCCTTCGTATCGAAGGTTATGAAGAGCCGTATCGAGCGTGTAATCAATCTTCATACCGCAGCCAGCGGTTATATCGACCTCGCGCGCAGAGATGCCTTAACGGGTCTTTTTAACCGCAAATATACCGAGGAAATGATCGGGAAGTCTCTTTCGAACGGAAGCACCGGTATGCTGTTTATGATTGACCTGGATAATTTTAAGGTCATCAACGATAAAATGGGTCATGCGGAAGGTGACCGCGTAATCAGGAATTTCGCGGATATTTTAAGACAGCACGCGAGAAATAACGATATTGTCTGCCGTCTCGGCGGTGACGAATTCATTCTGTTTTTAGTCGGCGTAACCGATCGTAAAATCGGACAGGAGCGTGCAAAGAACATTATTACCGCAATGCGCGAAAAAATGGAAGGCGAGGAATATGCCAACACCTGCTCCGTATCCGTCGGTATTGCGATTTATCCGCAGGACGGCAAGGATTTTCAGGCTCTTTACAACCATGCGGACAAAGCGCTTTATCTCGTAAAAAAGAACGGAAAAAATGCATATCGTTTTTACAGCGATGAGGAGGATGGCGACGAAATTCTTCCCTCCTCGCTTTCGAATATCTGCTACCTGCTCGAAGGCAGACAGGATTATTCGGACGGAATTTATAACGTGATGTATGATGAGTTCCGTTATATTTTCAATTTTATTTCACGTTATGCTTCAAGAAACAAAAAGCCGGTTCAGCTGCTTTTGTTCACACTCCAGTGTGAGCCCGGCGAGGACAGGGACCGCGTCATCCGGAGTATGGATGCGCTGGAAAGTGCGGCGGCGGTCAGCCTGCGTATGGTGGATGTCGGAAACCGTTTTTCCGATAAGCAGTATGTGGTAATTCTTCTGGATGCGGATCGTGAAAATGCAAAACAGGTGGCCATGCGCGTGATTTCCAAGTTTGAGATCATCAAGCCTTCGGACGGACTCAGGGTTCAGTATGAGGCCTGTCCTTTGAAGGTGAAAGAGCTTAAATAAATCGGGAGACGGAAACTAAATCGTGGATGCGGAATTTGATGTAAAAATTAATACGGGGCTCCTCTTCGATTACAAAATGCAGGTGCTCTATAAACAGCCGGTCACAATCATCATGACTGCCATCGGCTGTTTGATGATTTATGGGTTTATTACCATGAGACAGTGGTATTTTCCGGTGATCGCGGCCATTCTGATTCTGTATCCGCCCTTTGATATGCTGCGTCTTTCCCTGATGCAGGCAAAGATGGTGCCGGCATTTAAAAACGGTCTTCACTACAAGCTTTCGCCGGAAGGGATTCTGGTAAAATCCGGGGAAGAAGAACAGCTGGTAAAATGGGAACAGTGCGTGAAGGCGACAGGTTCCTCTAAAAGCTATTTTGTATTTACCGGAAAGAAAAATGCTTTCATTTTTCCGAGACAGTGTATGGGAGACAAGACCGAGGATGTGCTCAGAATTATCTGTGCGAATATGGATCCGAAGCTTGTGAAGATTAAATACTAAGATTTGCGGCTGCTTTAACAGCAGCGGAAGGAAAAGAATTGACGACAAAGAAGATTGAAACATACAGCCCGGAGGAAACACTGGCGCTTGGAGAGACCATTGGAAAGAACGCCCGTCCCGGGCAGGTCTATGCACTGCTCGGCAATCTGGGGGTCGGAAAGACCGTGTTTATCAAGGGTGTTGCTAAAGGACTCGGCGTTACGGAGCCCGTGAACTCTCCGACTTTTACCATCGTTCAGGTGTACGAGGAAGGAAGACTGCCGTTTTACCATTTTGACGTATACCGCATTGCGGATATCGAAGAGATGGATGAAATCGGCTATGAGGAGTACTTTTTCGGAGACGGCGTCTGCTTCGTGGAATGGGCAAATCTGATTGAAGAGATTATGCCGAAGGACACGGTAAGGATTACGATAGCAAAGAACCCGGACAAGGGATTTGATTACAGGGAAATAACAATTGCGGGAAGTGAAATATGAAAATACTTGCACTGGACTCCTCCGGAAACGTGGCATCGGTCGCGATTTTGGAGGATGACAATTTAAAAGCGGAATATACCATCGACCATAAGAAGACGCATTCTCAGACGCTTCTTCCGATGCTCGATGAAATCAGAAAAATGACGGAGCTGGATTTGGATTCCGTGGATGCTATTGCAGTAGCGGCCGGCCCCGGATCTTTTACGGGACTTCGAATCGGTTCGGCAACGGCAAAGGGACTGGGACTATCCTTAAACAAGCCTTTGATTCCGGTTCCCACAACGGATGCACTGGCCTATAATCTCTATGGACACAACGGACTGATCTGTCCGATTATGGATGCAAGAAGAGAACAGGTTTATACCGGAATGTACGGATTTGTTTCCGTGGGCGGAGAGTGCGATACCTGTGACAGCAAAGAAAACAGTTATGAATTTGTCTGCATCAAGCCGACTTATGCGACGGGAATCAAGGAGCTCTGCGATGAAATCAATGAGCGCGGAGAGGAAGTCATCTTTTTAGGCGACGGTGTTCCGGTCTACCGGGAAAAAATCAAAGAATACTTAAATGTGCCGTTCTTCTTTGCGCCTGCGCAGTTAAACCGACAGCATGCGGGCAGTGTGGGAAGACTCGGACTGGAATTGTTTGCCGCTGGAAAAGCAGTGAGTGCTGCGGATTTTTCACCCGAATACTACAGAACCTCCCAGGCGGAACGCGAACGCAGGGAAAAGGCCGTGGTTCGTCCGATGAGAGCGGAGGATCTGTCTTCGGTTGCCACTCTGGAAAATGCCTCCTATACGGATCCCTGGAGCGAAAACAGCTTCCGGGAAGAGCTGGATAATACGAGTGCATTTGCCGTGGTTATGGAAGATACTACAGGTGTAGTTGGATACGCGGTATCGGTTTTGATGGGCGAGGAAGCAGATCTTTTAAAGATTACGATTAAGGAGTCGGAGCGTAAAAAAGGCTACGGCAGAAAGCTTTTGGAAGAGGTTCTGGCAGAACTGAAAAATCGCGGAATCATCAGCACGACACTGGAGGTGCGTGCTTCCAATGTGGCGGCGATTGCGCTTTATGAACGGACCGGTTTTGAATCGCAGGGTGTAAGACCGGGCTTCTATGACAGACCGAAGGAAGATGCGGTAATTTATACCATCCGGAGATAAATGGAAATTATATTTCGAACCGGTCCAACCGGTTTCGGAGAGAAGAACAGGATTGATAAATGATAGATGTGAGTTTACTTGGAACGGGAGGAATGATGCCACTGCCTTACAGGTGGCTGACCAGCCTGTTCCTTCGATACAACGGACACAGTGTTTTGGTGGACTGCGGGGAAGGTACGCAGATTGCAATGCGTAAGAAGGGTTGGAGTCCCAATCCCATTGATGTGATCTGTTTTACGCATTTTCATGCGGATCATATCAGTGGACTGCCGGGAATGCTTTTGAATATCGGAAATGCGGACCGTACCGAACCGCTGATTTTAATCGGACCGAAAGGGCTGAATCGCGTGGTAAGTTCGCTTTGCGTAATTGCTCCGGAACTTCCGTTTGAAATTCAGTGTATTGAAATATCGCAGCCCGAGGAAGTGTTTGAACTGCCCGTGCTGGAAGGATTGCGAATCAAAGTGTTTCGCGTAAATCACAACGTGACCTGCTACGGCTATACCTTTGAACTGGACCGTGCGGGCAGATTCGATGCGGAGCGTGCAAAGGCACAGGAGATTCCGTTAAAGCTCTGGAGCCGTCTGCAGAAAGGCGAAACCATGGAAGAGGACGGCAGAACCTATACGCCCGATATGGTAATGGGAGAGCCGAGAAAGGGACTTAAGGTAACGTATACCACCGATACCCGTCCCTGCGAATCCATTGTAAGAAATGCCGTGGGTTCGGATCTTTTCATCTGCGAAGGCATGTATGGCGAGCCTGATTCCGAGGCAAAGGCAAAGGAACACAAGCATATGAATTTTTACGAGGCGGCGTGCCTTGCGAAGGAGGCAGATGTAAAAGAACTCTGGCTGACACATTACAGTCCGTCCCTCAATTATCCCGAGCAGTATACGGACGAGGTCAGAAAAATCTTCGGAAACACCGTTGTTTCCAAGGACGGAAGAACCGTAGAGCTTATGTTTGAGGAAGAATAAGCTGTCCGAATTGGTTCGGGAAAGGAATTTCGGAAGGATTTCGGAATAAGAAAGCCGGAAGAAGCTCGGAAAAGAAAAGGCAGAAAGAAATGGATTTCAAAGACAATAATGATACATCAAAAAAAGACATACTGATTCTGGGAATCGAAACCTCCTGCGACGAAACCGCCGCAGCGGTAATCAAAAACGGCAGGGAGATTCTGTCGAATGTGATTTATTCCCAGATTGATCTGCACACTCTCTACGGAGGCGTTGTGCCGGAGATTGCATCGAGAAAGCATATCGATAAAATCAATCAGGTCATTGAAGAAGCCCTGAAAAAAGCGGAGGTTACTTTAAAAGATCTGGATGCGGTTGCGGTAACTTACGGACCCGGTCTTGTGGGTGCACTGCTTGTCGGCGTGGCAGAAGCCAAGGCCGTGGCCTACGGCGCAGACAAGCCCATTGTGGGCGTACATCATATTGAAGGACATATTTGCGCGAATTTTCTTGCAAGCGCGGAGCTCGAGCCGCCATTTATGTGCCTGGTGGTTTCCGGAGGACATACGCATCTTGTGAACGTTAAGGATTACGGGGAATACGAAATTCTCGGACGTACCTTTGACGACGCGGCGGGCGAAGCTTTTGACAAGGTGGCGCGTGCCATCGGACTCGGTTATCCGGGCGGCCCGAAAATCGATAAAATCTCCAACGAAGGAAATCCCGAAGCGATTCCGTTCCCGCGTGCAAAGGTGGGAGAGAGCGGCTACGATTTTTCTTTCAGCGGACTGAAAAGCGCGGTACTGAATTACTTAAACGGCTGCGAAATGAAGGGAGAAGAAATCAACCGTGCGGATGTTGCGGCATCTTTCCAGCAGGCGGTAATTGACGTGCTCGTGGGCAATTCCATGGACGCGGCGGAAAAATACGGAGCAAAGAAATTCGCGATTGCCGGCGGTGTCGCAAGCAACAGACATCTGCGTGCCGCATTCGAAGAGGTTTGTAAAGCACGCGGTATTGAATTTTTCTTACCGCCCCCGATTCTTTGTACCGACAACGCTGCGATGATTGGCTGTGCGGGTTATTATGAATTTATCAAGGGAGTCCGGAGCGGTTATGATTTGAATGCAGTGCCGAATCTTCGTCTTGGTGAGAGGTAATAAAGGCTGGAAAAATTAGGAAATATATTCCTTTGGTTTTATAAGGAAACGGTATGGATCAAAACGGTATTCATAACAGCATAAAAGGCGACAGAGTTGCGATTGTTCTGGCAGCAGGAAAGGGCTCGAGAATGCATTCGGATGTGGCAAAGCAGTTTCTGCCGCTTTGCGGAAAGCCTGTTCTTTGCTATTCCCTCGACGTGTTCGAACAATCGGACTACATCGATAGGATTATCCTGGTTGCCGGCAGGGAAGGCATGGAAACCTGCAGCGAAATCGTGAAGGAGTACGGATATAAAAAGGTTTCTTCCGTTGTGACCGGCGGAAAGGAAAGATATCATTCTGTCCGGAACGGCTTAAATGCGGCACTCTACGAGGAAGATTCCGCAGTGGAAAATCCTCCCGCACTTGTTTTGATTCACGACGGTGCCAGACCTTTTGTCAGCGAAGAGATTATAGAAGAAAATATAAAAGCATTGGAAGAATGCTCCGCATGTGTTACCGGAGTGCCTTCGAAAGATACGGTAAAAATAGCGGATTCGGAGGGCTTTGTCGCCTCCACACCGGAGCGTGCGCTGGTATGGAATGTTCAGACGCCGCAGTCATTTCATTTTTCCCTTGTTCATAAGGCTTATGAACAGCTGATTGAAAAGGAAGCGGAGATTCTGGAAAAAGGAATCCGCATCACGGACGATGCAATGGTGGTTGAGTATTTTACAAACGAACGGGTAAAACTGGTTGAGGGAAGTTACGAGAATATCAAGATCACCACGCCTGAGGATCTTATCATAGCGGAGAATATTATAAAAAGGCATAAATAAAACGGCATAAATAAAGCGGAATGAAAAGATTCGGGAATTTCACAAAAGAAAGAATTCATTATATAACAGGAGTCGTATATGAAATCAGATTGGAATTATAAAAAATCAGGAACCGTCGGAATCATTTGTCTGATTGTGTCGGTTCTTTGCTTTATCGGATTTTTGGTAAGCGCAATGGCAAACCAGCCTACCAAGGGGGAAAAGTTTCTGAATAAATACGAGAAACTCTGCAAAGAGGGCAATGCGGTAAAAATCGCCAAACTCTATGCGAAAGAGGAAAATATGACGGCGGAGGACGTGGTCATTCCTTTTGACGGAAATAATGCGGAGTTTATTTTTGAAGACTTTGAGGATCTCGGAGATAAAAATTACGAATTGTCCTACACCGTGTATTTCGAAACGGAAGAGGAGAAAGTCGTTGACGGGGAGAAGAGAAATGTGAAGATTCCTTACTCCTATCCGGGAAACAAGATTAATTTGAAGAAGACGATTTTAGGATACAGAATTATTGAAGAATAATTGTATTGGAGAAATTAAATGAATAAATCGAAGTACAGTCTGAATATCAAAAAATTAATGGTTACGCTGGTAATGATTCTCGGCGTGATGATTCTTTCCGCGTGCGGTGCAAATGTGGATGCTGAGGTGGAAATAAAGCCTGACGGCAGCGGAACACGTACCATGGAGGTTTCCATTCCGAAAACGGAGCTTCAGGCTTACGGAAATTTCGATCTTTCGAAGGTGGAGTCCGTCATTGCCGACAACTGCCCCGATGTTCTGGATTATACCTATAACGAGGATAAGAAAAATATTACCGCGACCTTTACGCTGCAATTTTCTTCTCTGGAAGATTATATGCAGAAACTGAATACCTTCTGCGATACGAATGCAAAGGTGGAGGCGTACGTGGGTACTTCGCCCTTTGCTGCGGAAATGCGTTATTCGGAAAACATCTCCACAAAGGATATGCTGAAATGGCTTGTGAATGCTCTGATTGACAACAAGATCGTCAACGACCGTTATCGTTCTTCAATCATCGGAAAAGTTTCCACAAAGCTGATTTACGGAAGCAAAGTGTTCTCAGGCGGCTCCGGAAAGCTTTCCATTTCGGAAAATATCTACTGTACCATCGACAGCATTGATGTTTATACATCTCCTGCCGGAGTGGAAAAATTCACGCGCGTAATTCTTTTAAACATTCGCGATGAAGAGCTTGAAAAGAATAAAGAGAATATCGATACCTATTTAAGAAACGCGGTTCCCGAAGGAGGCTTCGGCGAATGGGACAGTGCAGCGAAGAACGGTGTGCAGACATATGTGGTAACCGTAAACAGTGTGACAGCTTCCGAACTGGCGGAGGCAATGAATACTTACACAGATACCACGGACTGCGATTTTCAGATTTCGGATGCATCCTCGGAAGACGGACTTTTCTACAAGGGATGTGCTTTCCGGGAAAGAGTGAACTGGTCCAACTACGCTTGTAGTTCAAACGGAACCGTAAACGTCAATTATATGATTGACTTAAACAGCTATGAAGGAAGTCTGATTGATGAGCGAGGCGGTGCTTCACGCAGAATCAGTGCGGCTCCGTCCGGTGATGATGTTTATGTTGCATTCAGACTCGGTGAAATTAATGAAAGTGCAATCTATGCGGATTTGGCGAAGTATTATCATTTTTCGTCCGTTGATTATCTGCTGGATGTGAAAAACAGAAACGACATTATCAAAGAAATTGCGCTTCATTTTGATAATGCCTCTGCAGAAGAAATCGGAGAAATCAGCGATAAGGTCAAACTTCTTGCAAAGCAGGAGACGATTCTGGAGAATGTCGGAATGGATCTTTCCGCGGACACGCTGGTCTTTACATTTAAAGGAAGCGCTTCCGAAATCAATGAAATGATGAATGCAATTACCGGACAGGAGAATGCCGCCGGAATTTCCTATGCATGTGAGAAAAAGTGGCTTGTGCCTTTGGAGAAGTGTATCGTAACGGATGTGATTGATTTGGAGGGCATTGTATATCACGACCCCAACGGAGATAAGTACTGGGATATTCCGATTCAATATGAGGCAAAACTGAGCGGTACCGGAAAGAAACTGATTAACGAACAGCCTAAAATCGACAAAACGTTTAACGGTTTCGAAGGAAAGCTTTCTGCTTCTAGACGTTCCAAGGCTGTTTACAAAGTAAATCATATAAACGGACTTGCATTTGTCTGGTATCTTCTTTTACTGCTTGGCGTCGTTGCTCTTGCATCGGGTATTTATTTCCTGATCCGTTCGCTTGTCGAAAAGAAAAAAGAGGCCAAGGAAGAACAGCATGCCCGTGAAATCGGCATGGGCGAAGCCGTTGAAATTGAAGTGAAGGAAGAAGAACCCGTAGTTGCGGGAGAACTGGAAGTGAAAAAGGAAGAAAATCCCGTGACTGAGGAAGCTGCGACTACGGAAGAAGTAGCGCCGGCAGAGGAAGTATCGGTATCCGAAGAAGTGCCGATGTCTGAAGAGTCAACTGTACCCGAAGAGACGCCGATTTCCGAGGAGGCACCTGTACCTGAGGAAGTTCCAGTATCCGAGGAAGTTCCGGAATCAGAAGAAACTCCAACTACTGAGATAGTTGATGCTCCTGTAGAGAATGTAGAACCTGAAATGGCTCCTATTACAGAGGAAGCTTCGGCTCCTGAAGAGGTTACATCTGTAGAGAGTAAGGAAAAGAATGAAGAAGTGATTGAAGAAGCAACAATAGCTGTTTCTAACGAAGAAGATATGGCGGCAGCTTCGGCTGAAGAAGATATAATAACAGTTTCTGCAGAAGAAAACATACCCACTTCGAATACGTAATAAAAAAATTACAAATTCTCTTGCAAAAATCAATGAAATCTTATTGACATCAAAGATTTGATTTGATAGAATATCTCTTGCGCTGACGAAAAAAGCGTATCCACTGGAGAGGTATCGAAGTGGTCATAACGAGGCGGTCTTGAAAACCGTTTGTCCGAAAGGGCGCATGGGTTCGAATCCCATCCTCTCCGCTTTGTTTCTCCCTCATTCCTCTTGGCGGATTAACCTAATAAAGCAAAGTAATTTGGCTTAGTTTGGAGAAGTACCCAAGAGGCCGAAGGGGCTCCCCTGGAAAGGGAGTAGGTCGTGAGAAGCGGCGCGAGGGTTCAACTCCCTCCTTCTCCGTTTAGGATTACTTCCTAAGAAACATTGAACCTTGACAAGTAAACAGCAATGCAACCCTGAAAATTCCAAGTATGCAATGAGCAATTCGTGATATCTTTTATGAGTCCGCATTGCGAATAATCATTGCAATTAAGAGAAAATTCAGAGAAACAAAACCTTTTAAGTAAATTAAGGATACAGAGACATCGTAAAGATGTTTCGAGCTGGAGTTTATTCAGCTGGATTCCAAACAATCTTTTTTTAGAGAGTTTGATCCTGGCTCAGGATGAACGCTGGCGGCGTGCTTAACACATGCAAGTCGAACGGAGTTTACATGAAACCTAGTGATTGTAAACTTAGTGGCGGACGGGTGAGTAACGCG
>Ga0247611_10005406_pt1 | contig 16939 bp, 17 predicted proteins | sample 177DNAGHGhighgp2_FD_192422 | JGI IMG/M metagenome (GOLD analysis project Ga0247611, IMG submission 192422) | Sheep rumen microbial communities from Palmerston North, Manawatu-Wanganui, New Zealand - 1770 DNA GHGhigh gp2 | ecosystem: Host-associated > Mammals > Digestive system > Stomach > Rumen... | reverse complement strand
ACGCCCCCACCACGGAGCAGACGCCTACCGAGACTGATCCCGCAGTACCTGAGCCGCAGACTGAAACCCCGCCCGAGTCCACCACAACTCCGGCACAGCCTGAACAGCCGTCCACGACTGCCGTTCCTCCGACGACCCCCGTCGGGCAGCCGCAGGAGCCCGTTGCTATGCAGGTACCGCAGACGATCAAAGTCAAGTTCAATCACGAAGAACGTGATCTGACACTTGACGAAGCCGCCATCCTTGCTCAAAAGGGGATGAACTATGACAAGCTCCAGCAGCGTTTCGCTGATCTCGAGGCCCGCTCCACCAAAAGCGAGGCTCTTGCCCGGCAGCTTGGCTATAAATCCGCAGATGAGATGCTCGAGGCGGCTGGAAAGAACTTTGTAGACAAACAAGTACAGGAGCTCGTGGATGCGGGCAACACTGAGGCTATGGCCAGGTTCCTTGTCGAACAGCAGATGGCTAAAGCGGCGGCCTCCGTTCCCAAGACTCCCGAACCCGAAGTAGAGCAGGCTCCGGCGAAGACAGAGGTTATTGCCCCTGAGAGACGCGCCGAACTGCTTGAGTTCGTTCACGCTTATCCTGACGCCTCGAGAGAACCTCTTCCGCAGGAGGTCATCGACGCGAACAAATCCGGTGTGAGACTCCTTGTTGCCTACGAGCGGTATCTGAACAAAGCAGCTCTGAAAGCCCGCGATGAGGCGCTGAAAGAGCTTGCCATTCTCAAACAAAACCAGGAAGCCGCTGCTAAGGCCCCTGTGTCTGGGGTGACCGGTAAAGCCGTAGCCACCAAAACACAGGAGGAGGATCCCTATCTCAAAGGCTTTGACAGCGACGACTGGTAATCTAATAAGGAGATTAGACAACCATGCCGATGAATCTTGCAAGCAAGTTCTCGCCCAAAGTAGACGAGAGATTCACCCGTGAATCCCAGGCCCTCATGGGCACCAACAAAGACTATGACTTCGCCGGTGTCAACACTGTTCGTGTGTATCAGATCGACACCGTCGACCTGAACGACTACAACCGCGGCGGCGCGAACCGTTACGGTAACCCCACCGAACTCGGCAACACCGTTCAGGAACTCACGATCACCCAGGACAAGTCCTTCACCTTCACCATCGATAAGGGCAACAAGCTCCAGACTCAGATGGTCATGGATGCAGGCAAGTCCCTCTCCCGTCAGGTCCGTGAAAAGATCATTCCGTACTACGATACCTACGTCTTCAAGAAACAGGCTGACGCGGCTATCGCGAACGGCGCGGTCGATACGGTCGCTGCCTCCACGTCCACCGCTTATGCGAAGTTCCTCAAGGGCCAGGAGTTCCTCGGCAACAGAAATGTTCCCGACGCAGGCCGCGTCGCGTTCTGCTCCTACTCTTTCGCGAACCTCCTCAAGCAGGATCCGGCTTTTATGAAGTACTCGGACCGCTCTCAGGAGATGGTCGTAAAGGGCGTCCTCGGTGAAGTTGACGGTTGCAAAATCGTCAAGGTCCCCGCTTCCCGTCTGCCGTACGGCACCTCCTTCCTCATCGTTCATCCGATCGCGACCTGCGCTCCTGAACAGCTCAAGGAGTATAAGACTCATCAGGATCCCCCGGGAATCTCCGGCTGGCTCGTTGAAGGCCGTTTCATCATGGACGCCTTCATCATGGACGCCAAGAAGGACGCCCTGTACCTCGGTTGCTGCGAGGGAACTATGGGCGAGCTCACCGTATCCCGCGATGAGGAAAACAAACTCGTTATCGATAATGCCAACCACTATGTCGGCACGCTTATGAAGAAGGCGGGCTCCAACACCGTTGCTTACGGTGATCCGGCCACCGGCTTCTCGGCGGCTGCGATCGGTGAGGCAGTCGCCGCTACCACGACCTTTGCCTATTTCGTCAACGGCGCCGCCGTTGCCTCGGGCGTTGTCACCGTTGCGTAGTCAGAGACTACAACCACTCGCAGGGGCGGGGCTTAACCACCCGCCCCTGCCTTATTTCTGAGGTAAAGACAGATGGCAAAAATGACAATCCGTGAGTGCATGGATGCAGCTTATCAGCTTCTTAACGAGTATTCGATCGCTGGTGAGGTGGTGCATCTGTCCTACAACGATCAGGCGGACCTTGAGAATCGAATGGTCAATCTGATTAACGCCGCGCAGATGGAGATCGCGAAGACGGTCAAACCGATTCACGAATCCGCCACCTTTGTCGTAGATGACGACAACTTCCGCACCGGCTGGCAGGCACTCCACATGCCGTATAACTTCGATTCGATTAACGACGTCCGGTTTGTGAAGGATGAAAAGCATCCGTATAAGATGCCGGAGTTCGAGAGAACGTCGCGCTATCGTCAGCTCGAGGATCAGACCATCTATTTTCCGACGGATGTTAAGGGCACCTATATTGTTGAGTACAATAGGTACCCGATTCGGTATTCGGCTGACGTCGATAAAGACACAGGTTTAGACAATACACCCGATACTCACGAAGCGATCCCTTATTATGTCGCGAGTATGCTCGCGATTGACGACCATCAGTATGCCTATGCCGCGTTTAATAACGAGTGGGAGAAGCGTCTCGCTCGTATGGACAGCAAGGTTCCGCATGTCGAGTCTGGGGACGTGGACGATGTATACGGGTTCAATCGTTTTTATGGGGTCTGGTAATGGCGAAGAAAGCATTCATCCCGCGGCTGCTCAATCTCAGCACGCGTAATTACCCGGCTCCTATAGAGCATGTCGTAGACATCACACGGCTCGACGGCGGTCTGAATACATGGGAGCAGAATTATAAGCTGCCCCTGAACCAGAGTCCCGACATGGAGAACATGTGGTGGAACGACGGCGCTCTTATGTCCCGGACGGGGCAGAGTTATGTTCACTACCCTGTGACGACGACGGGCGTTACTACGGTCCAGTACCAAGGCGCCCCATCCAGAGTCATCGTTACGAACTATATGTTCGATAGAAAGCTTCACGGGGACGGTGACTATGTATTCACGTTTGACGCTTCTCCTTCGGTTTACAGCTGGACCTATGATGGTGCGCCTGTAAAACTTGAGGATTACGGCATTCTGATCTATGCCGGTTCCCCCGTAGATGGCGATACGGTCACAGTCACCTCGGAGGCGGATACCTACGGAACGATCTTTACCTGCTATGAGCAGGAGTGGGAGCCCGGGTATCTTTGCCTGCACGCTGGGTCTAACCTCTATAAGGTGAATAATAGGACGGGAGAGTTCACGGCCATCGCAGACGGAGCGCTTTCGTTAAGAGCCGGCCACTTCTTTGTTCAGGACAGTTACCTTTACTACTTTAACGGTCCTGATTACCTGCGCATTTCAGAAGCATGGGCCGTTACGCGAGTCGAAGGTTATGTCCCTGTAACCGTCGTTAATCGGTACCCGAACGGTACGGGCGGAGATCAGTATCAGCCGGAGAACAGAATTGCCGCCGGTAAGCGCGTTTGGTTCACGGCGCACAAAGAAGCGAGCGAAACGGACTACCCGACTGAGTATGTTCTTCCGTATCAAAACCTTGACGCCGAAGCAGTTACTATCGAAGGAACGGTGTATGAGAACAATACCGTTGTTCAGAAGACGTACCAGGAAGTCCAGCTTTATGATCCGAACAAAGCCGGGACAGTTGGGATTGTATACCTTGACGATCTTACGAGCCCGATGGCGGCGTGTGTATGGCAGAACAATTCATACGTAACGACGACGGTTCCTGAGTCTTCTACAGTTTTTACTGTAAACCGGGAGACCGGGGTTATAACTTTCAATACGGCCCCGACCAATACAGACGCGGAGATGGTGTCGAACATTAAGGTCAAACTTGCTGTCTCGAACCCAGAAGCTCTGGCGAGCATAGCGAACTGCCAAGCGTGGACGGTCTTCTCTGTAGAAGGTTTGCAGACGGTTATCTGCGGCGGATGTCCTGAACAGCCGAACGCTTTCTTCTGGAGTGGCGGTAACGACATCGATGGCTCCGATCCGTCCTACTTCCCGATGGATTACTACAACATCGCCGGGTCCGCTGATACGGCGATCACTGCTTTCGGAAAGCAGCAGAATCTTCTCGTTATCTTCAAAGAGCGGTCGGTAGGCAAGTCTTCGCTTTCGGTTGAAACCATCAGCGGCCGAAATTACGTTAGCCTGTCGTACATCTCTATCAACGAGGCTATTGGCTGCGACCTTCCGAAGTCGGTCCAGCTCGTCATCAACAACCTCGTATTCGCGAACACCTACGGCGGTGTGTTCATGCTCCTCGACACTTCGGCGGCCGGTGAAAACGCGCTGGCGAGACTGTCCCGGAACGTGAACGGAAGTGACACCACCCCGCGTCTTCTCTATGACCTTCAGGTGGTTGACCGTAATACGGTTACGAGCTACGACGACGACAAGCGGTACTGGCTCACAGCGAACGGCCATGCCTACGTTTGGGACTATCGAATCAAGTTCTACTCGGCGGCGTACCCGAACGAGGAGAAGCTTTCGTGGTTCTACTTTACCAACATCAATCCGCTGGCCTGGATGTATACGACAGACACGCCGTACTTCGTGATGGCGAACGGCTCGGTCGCGAAGTTCGGTATCGCTTACGCTGACTTTGGTCTTGGGTTTCCTCGTAAGTACACGTACTCGACGCAGAACTTCGGTACGTATGAGCGGCTGAAGAATGTGACGAAGGTCATCTTCGCCCTTACGTCGGATACGAATACCGCCGTCCATGTGACGTACAACACCGACTACGAAGAGCGGCGAGACAGGACGGACCTCATGGTCTCGAGCTGGTCTCTCGTTCCTCGGAACCTCGCGTTCCGTGATTTGAACGTCACGAAATATGCGGGTACCTGTGTAAGAAAACCGAGATGCTACCATGTACGGCACTTTGCTATCACGCTCAGCATCGATGAGGCGTACAAGAACATGTCTCTCGTCGGAGCGCAAATCTATTACAACTTCGGCAGGGAGGACAGATAATGAGTCTTACGAAGTATGAGTTCACAAAGGATTGGAACAATCCTACTGACTTTCCGACTACGGAATCCAGCGAAATCAATGTTCGTCGAGACATGCAAATCCTGCATGACGAAACGAAAGACGCAGTTCATGCGCTGATCGATGAGTTAGCTTCTACTACGGTAGGCGAATCTGGCGCGAGCAATATCGGTCTGAGTTCTTCGGCCGGGCTCGCCGCCACAAATGTGCAGGCGGCTATCAATGCGCATAATACGAGTATCGCCGCCCTCAATGTGGACAAGCATACTCACGCGAACAAAGCGCTTCTTGACACCTACACTCAGTCTGAGGGGGACCTTGCTTCCGCTGTCGAGCAGAAGCACTCGCACTCCAACAAATCGCTTCTCGATACCTACACCCAGACTGAAGCGGCTCTCGCGGATGCGGTATCGAAGAAGCACACCCACAGCAACAAGGCGCTCCTCGATACCTATACGCAGACGGATTCCAGTCTCGCGGACGCGGTTACGAAGAAGCACACCCACAGCAATAAGGCGCTTCTCGATACCTACAACCAGACTAATGCCAACATCGAGGACGCCGTTCTCAAGCGGCACCTGCACACGAACATCTCGGCTCTGAACTCTGTCCCGGTGAATGGTGTCGTCCAGACTCTTGGCAACGATCACACGACCATCCCGACGTCGCTCGCTGTCGCGAACGCTCTCGGCGCCGCCGGTTACGGCGACATGACGAAGGCCGCTTACGACACGACGAACACTGGCAACAAGGTCGACACGGCTCTGAATGCAGAGAAGTTCGGTGGCCAGCTTCCGTCGTACTACGCGAAAGCCTCGGACATTCCGGCCGGCGGCGGTGACATGACGAAGGCTGCGTATGCCACTCAGTCCAATACGAAGGTCGACACGGCTCTGAATGCCGAGGCATTGGATAGCCACCCTGTCTCGTACTTCGCGAAAGCCTCCGACCTGCCGAACATGGCGAACTATATGCAGAAGGCGTCTTACGATTCGACGTTGACCGGCAACAAGGTCGATACTGCTCGGAACGCCGAAAAGCTCAACGGTCAGTCGGCTGGGTTCTACATGGCTGTGTCCGATTATGATACCGGCGGCACCGGCAGTAAAGTCGATACGGCGAAGAACGCTGAGAAGCTGGAGGGCCATGCGGCATCGTACTTCGCGACCGCCTCGGCTCTCTCCGGAAAGCAGGATGCTCTTACGGCGTCGACGGACATCACGGTAAAAACGATGACCGGCGGCATCTCGTATGCGACGAACGCACCGATCACCGGAAACGCGGACGGCCTCAAGTTCTGCGTTCTCACGAGCGAGCCCTCCTCGAAGCAGGCAGGCTGGCTTTACATTATTACTGAATAGGAGGTGAGCCTCATGTCTATTCAGCAGGGCGACCAGTACATTATCCCGTTCAAGATCAAGAACGCGAAAGGGCCGGTGACTCCTGACAAGGTAGACGACATCCGCATCAAAGTCGGCGACATCACGAAGAGTCTGTCTGGGGAAACGCTCTCCTACAATACGGAGACGGAGAGCTGGGACTTCCCGCTGACGCAGGCTCAGACGAGAGCTATCAAGAGCGGCATGGTCTCGTATCAGGTTGGCGTCAAGGTCGGCGAAGAAATCGTCTACTCTCGAGTCGGCGACATTCAGATCAACGACTCGATCATTCAGGAGGCGTGGTAAATGATTATCGTATCGAGCCCCGTCTCCGTTGAAATTGGGAAGAACCATCCTGAGGTCCAGGTAGACTTCGGTGAGGTGCAGGTCTATGGCGCCGCACTTTACACTGGCGACTATGAGGTTATCCCTGACGCTGACCACGCGGTCGTCCTTCCGACGTCCGGGAAAAGAATGCGTTCAGACGTCAATGTCCAGAAGATTCCGTACTTCGCGGTCAGCAATCCCCAAGGAGGGAAGACCGTTTCAATCGCCACCGATCAGCTCATTGTTCTTAATGGGGGAGAATAAAAATGGCTAATGAATATGTAAACAAAGTAGTGTATGGCGGTAATACGCTGATCGACCTCACCGGCGATACCGTTACCGCCGACAAAATCCAGCAGGGCTACAAGGCCCATGACCGAAGCGGTGCGCCTATCGTCGGCACAAATACGAATGACGCAGACACGTCGGACGCGACCGCTGTTGCGGCAGAGATCCTCGCTCCGAAGACCGCGTATGCGAACGGTGCGAAACTCACCGGCACAATGCCGAACAATGGCGGAGCGACCGGCGTCATCACCACAAAGGCCCAGCAGTACACCATTCCGCATGGTTATCACGATGGCTCCGGTAAGGTCAGTATAGACTCCACCGAGCAGGCGAAGCTCATTCCTGAGAACGTCCGCGAGGGCGTCACGGTCCTCGGTGTTCTCGGTACGATGAGCGGTTCGGAAGATGTTCACGCTCAGGCGAAAACGGTAACTCCGCTCACGACCTCGCAGGTAATCACGCCGGATTCCTCTTCCGGGTATAACTACCTGTCGCAGGTCACGATCAACCCGATCCCCTATGTGGAGACCGATAACGTCGCTGGAGGGAAAACGGCAACGATCGCGAGCTAAGGAGGGAGGTAGCTATGGCAAGCAATCCCTATGTGAATAAGGTCGTCTATGGCGGGAGCACTCTCATCGACCTCACCTCCGACACGGTCGAGGCCGCGTACCTCGCCAGCGGGAAGACCGCGCATAAGAAGGACGGGAGCACGATCACAGGAACAGCGGCTCTCGTCTATAACTCGACCACGGAGGAACTGACGCTTCCGTCGTGGTCCGTTGTACTGGAGTAAGATATGGCAGACGTAAAGAAAATCAATGGCTATGACATCAAGGACGCGTCTGCCGTTCATTCCGTAACGGTGACGCCGAATCTCTCGTCCGGTACGAAGATCGCCACCATCTCCGTCGATGGCACGTCAAAGGACCTTTACTGCCAGACGAACACGAATACGTGGCGCCCTGTGCAGGCCAACGGGACCTCGATCGGCGATAATACGCTGAACCTCAAGAACGGTGCAAACGTGACCATCACGAGAAGCAACGGCGATGTGACGATCGCGGCGACCGATACGACGTATTCAGAGGCCACCACTTCGGCCGCCGGCCTTATGTCCTCCGGAGATAAGACGAAACTGAACGGCATAGCGACAGGGGCGGAAGTCAACCAGAACGCTTTCGCGAATGTCACGGTTGGCTCAACGACGATCGCCGCTGATGCGAAACAGGATACCCTGACGCTCGTTGCCGGGAGCAACGTCACAATCACGCCCGATGCGACGAATGATAAGATCACGATCGCGGCGACGGATACGACATACTCGAGTAAATCGGCGGCTTCCGGCGGCACGGATGTATCTCTCGTGACGACCGGCGAGAAGTACACGTGGAACAACAAGAGTAATCTCGCCATCGGCACCACGGCTACCACCGCCGCCGCTGGTAATCACACCCATACGACGACGATTGCGGCGGATTCGGGCACGAACCAGCTTACGATGGCGGCCAACACGAAGTATAAGCTGACCGCTGGCGGCTCGACGTTCATCTTCACGACACCGCCGGACAACAATTCCGTGACCGGCGTCAAGGGTGATTCTGAGAGTTCTTACCGCACCGGGCAGGTCAACCTTACTGCGGCGAACATTGGCGCGGCGGCAGCGAGTCACACGCACAGCTACGCTGGCTCATCTTCCGCAGGCGGAGCGGCGACGAGTGCGAACAAACTGAACACCGACGCCGGCAACTACCTAAACCCGACGTACTTCAGTTCTGGTGTCCCGGTCGCGAGCGCTGGTATGACGGTGCCGTTCATCGTCGGTACTGGCTCTACTGCCGGTACGTGGCTTGGTTCGTTGACTGGCCTCACGGCATATTCCGACGGTCTCTTGATCCTGTATAAGCCTTCCGTAAAAGGCGCGTCGACAACGACGCTGAACATTAACAGCCTCGGGGCCAAGACGGTTTACCTCAACAATACGTCGAAACTCACGACGCATTACCCGGCCAACCAGCCTATCCTCCTTGTCTACTCGACGAGCCAGAACTCCGGGTGCTGGATGGCGCTCGACAACTACGACTCGAACTCGAATACGTGGCGAAATGTTCAGGTAAATGGAACTGAGATTCTCGGGACGGGCACAAGCACAGGCGCTCTGAACCTCAAATCCGGGGCCGGTATCACGGTCGAGAGCGACTCAGGTGTCGTTGTCAAGCACTCGAACAGCGTGACGGCTGGAACGGCTGGAACGTCGTCCGCGACATCCGGCTCGACGCTTGCGGTGCCGTACGTGACGTATGACGCGCAGGGCCATGTAACTGCGTCTGGTACCCATACCCATACGGTGACCGGGTTCCTTACGGCGCATCAGACTATCAAGCAGGACGGCGTGACCGGGGCGACGGTGAACCGTTTTGGCACGTGCTCGACTGCCGCCGGTACTGCGGCGAAGACGGTCGCCATCACGACTGGCACATTCTCGCTGGAGGCGGGCGCTCAGGTCGCGGTGAAGTTCTCGAACGCGAACACGGCGGGCACTCCGACGCTGAACGTCGCAAGCACTGGCGCGAAGAACATCTTCGTGAATGGCGCTCAGATCACGACAGGCGGGAATAAAGCCCTGCTCGCTGGTACGGTCATCTTCATCTATGATGGCACGCAGTACCATCTGATCGGCAACTACTACGATACGAACACGCAGACCGTTACTGGCGTCAAGGGTAACTCCGAATCGTCTTATAGGACCGGGAACGTCAACCTGACCGCGGCGAACATCGGAGCTGCGGCCTCTTCGCATAACCACGCGGCTGGGGATATTAACTCCGGCACGCTCGGCGTAGCGAGAGGCGGCACTGGCAATGCGACTGGTCGTGCGGCGTCTCTTACCGTAACGACGACGGCGCCGACAGCGAATAACACGGACGGCGTGAAAATCGCAGTTCTCTCCAGCGAGCCTTCCACGAAATACTCTGGCTGGCTCTACGTTATCACCGCATAGGAAGGAGGCAACATGGGCAGTTTTTTCTATGGCGGCACTAAGCCTAAGAAACTTTTCTACGGAACCTCCAAGGTTAAGAAGCTCTTATACGGCTCGACGCTAATCTGGATCGCGACGCAGCAGATCACTGTTCCCACGATAGCGGGAACGTACACTTATACCGGCAGTACGATCACACCCTCGTGGAACAACTACTCCTCCGACACGATGACGATCGGCGGTCAGTATACCGGGACGAACGCTGGTACATACACCGCCACGTTCACTCCGAAGGACGGGTACTCTTGGGACGCAGACGGGGCGGACGTCTCGACGAAGAGCGTCACGTGGTCAATCGCCAAAGCCAATGGCTCCGTCACTCTCAATCCGACGTCACTTACTCTTGCCACGGGAACAAAGACGGGAACCTTCACGATCACGAGGGCCGGCGACGGTACGATCTCGGTCTCGTCCGGCAGTACCGGCGTAGCGACTGTTGCTCTGTCCGGCACTACGGCTACCGTCACAAAGGTATCCGCTGGATCCGCCACGATCACGGTTAGCGTAGCCGCGGGTACGAACCACAAGGCAACGTCGACGACATTGGCTGTGACGTGCGAGGCTGGCTTTGTTAAAGTCTCGGCTCCGTCGAATCTCGGCACGGCTGTATTTGAATTGTCAGGGGCGTCCAATAGCTCGTACGCTTGCTTCGGTGTTGGCCAAACAAGTACCAGCGCTTTTACCTCTGCACATGCGTACGATGAAAGCCTAACGTATACACAGACCCCATCGTTTATCAATGCGATATATACAACCGGCGGAACGGTTGGCGACTACGCGTTGATTGTAGGCGGAGACGCCCCGAATACGCCAACGGCGATTGGCACAGCGTATGATTCATCGTTGACGTATCAAAGGTACGCCGCCGGGTATACAGCCAGAGGAAGAGAGATTGGAGCGAGTATAGGCGATTATTTACTAATCCCGTCGTACGCCGACTCCAATTTGACCGCGGTTAACGGGTCATTAACGAATACTTATTCGACAGCGGGTACAGACCACAGCTATGCTGTCAGTTCTGAAAATGACGCGTATGCCTTAATCTCAAATTCGTTTGGAGCAGTAGCACTATCCGCTGTGAACGCGTCGCTCACGAGCGTATCAGGGGCCTCCTTATCGGTAGCAAGAAATAACGGGGCGGGAACCCGCGCGGGTGGGTATGCGCTGTTCACTGGTGGCACAACTACAGCAGCACGAACCTCAGTGGACGCGTTTGACGCGTCTCTTACTCGGACGTCGCCTACCGAAGCAACCGCTGCGAGAGCAGGTTGCGCGGCATTCACATTCAAAGGTTGCGCTATTTTCGCAGGAGGCACGACCGCCGTTGGTGTTGGTGGAACTACAAATCGATTCGTCGATATGTATGACGCGGCGCTCACTAAAACACAGTTAACAGGTCTGACGGACAATGTGGGTCGATTCAACATGGGGTCTGCCGCAGTCGGAGATCTACTGCTGATCCGGTGTGGAAGCACGCTCGTCAGTAACAATTATGCTCCGTCTAATTATACAGATGTGTATCAATACGCCTAATAAGAAGGAGGAATACTTATGGCAAACCGTTATGCAATCTGGGACAAGACGTCCCCCATCATCACACCGGTTGGTGAAGTTCTCACCGCGGAGCAGTGGAAAGCGCGCTACCCTGTAGCGAACCTTCCGACCATCACGATTGTTTGCTCAGCAGGCGAAATCAATGGCGGCTTCTTCGGAACACTCGGCAGTATGGTTCAGAACTATACTGCACAGGGCGCGGATTTCTCTGGAGCCACCTCGGACGAAGAGAAGCTCGAAGTCATCGAGGCTTTTGAAGAATCGATGAACCAGGGCAATGGTGAGTCCACCCCCGAGGAGCGCATCGCCGCGGCTCTGGAGTACAACAATCTTCTCAATTCCCCGGTCGTCAACACCGACGATCCTGACGCTGAGTAAGGAGGGCAACTATGAATTATCAGAGAGTACTGAAGAATTGGGTGTCTGGCCTTTGGGATCTTGCCGCCCTCAAGCGTGCGTACGCGTGCGGCGTCATCACGAAGGAGCAGTACCGCTACATCAAATCTCAGCCGCAGGCGGGACAGGAATCTTAGGGATTGGCCGGGGAGGGCGCTTGCTATGTCAGACGCGATCATCGTTGCCCTTATTACTTTGGTAGGGGTCTTCATCTCAGCAAGAGCAACACAGAACAAAGTACAATCGGAAATCCAAACTATGAATGCTGTTCAGAACAAAGAACTCGAACACATCAAAGAGGAGATGGCCGCGGTGAAACGCGATCTCAAAGAGCACAACGGTTACGCGAAGAGTATGCCGGTGATCGAGGAACGGCTCAAAGAAATCGACCGTAGGTTGAACAAAGCGGGCGTCTGATAAAGATATCGACCGACGCCGAAAAGTCCGCCAAATCGAACGTCAGAGCCCCAGAGGGGCATAAGAAAAGCCGCCCGTTACCGAGCGGCTTTTCTCCTCTCTTCGTTACGTTCTATGGAGTCCGTCACGAAACCCATTTAATTATACCAAAGGAGGATTGTTTTGTACAGCGTGAAAAAGACATGGCGGTATGGCTATGTCGTACTGCCGATCTTCAAAGTGAGAGAACTCGTCGGGACAGACGAGCCTGAACTTATCTGTTCCGATTTCCTCCAGTGGGTATTCCGGCGTATCTTTGCTCGTTTCTGGAGCGGGAAGGTCTGGTTCACGCATGAGGTAACGGAAGGAGGGGACGACTGATGCAGGAGATCATAGGATCCACCGCAGAAGAGAAGAAGATGGTCAAGGCGATTCAACGCGCCATCGGTGCGCTCGATAACGGTGTCATCGGGACAGACACGATGACAAGCATCGCGGCCCGGGTAGGTTCTGATTGCTGGCCTCTCGCTGTCAAGATGTACGGCCAGCCTACCGTTATCGCTCCAAGCGTGATCCCGTTCGATCCGAACGGTACGATCCGAGGATACGAGTACACGATCTCTGGGTCGTTCACAGAACCGTCCGGCGTCGCTCCGTGCTCGATCCTTGCGAATCGCGGGAAGGTCGTCTTCGGCCAGTCGTGCCACTACTGGACGACCGGACACCCTGAGTCGGTGATCTTCCAGACTTCGGATGGCGCCCTCTGGGTAAAGCGAGTATATCAGGTCGTAGAGCTTCCTCCGGATATAAAATGGGCTGTCGGTGGGATGGGGCTTCTTAGCCTCTATAACCCGAACGCGGAAGGATTCACAGGCATTCAAGCCTCCGCGCTCCGCAGAACGACTCACTCGGTTCTCGGCTATAAGAACGGTCTCGTATACGGTATCTGCTTCCTGAACCACACGGCGGAGGAACTGAACCAGATTGTCCGAGATCGGTTCAAACTCGACGCGGCGATCATGCTCGACGGCGGCTCGCCGTTTTGCTACAACCTCAAGAACATGACGTACGGCCTCTCGAAGCCGTGCGGCTATGCCATTCAGTTTACAGGGGAGGTCTAATAGATGGCCTACAAAATAAGCGGAAAGGTGGCGAATCACTTCACATGGGACGAAGTGTGCAACACGAAAGCTGCCACTGAAATCAAAGCGGTTTCCTCGCCTAAACTTCTCGTGCACGCTCAGATGATCGAGCATCTCCGGATGCTGATCTACGCGCACACCGGCGCGGGGTGCCATGTGAACTCATGGTATCGAGAGAAGGAGTTCAATAAAGCCTGCGGAGGTTCCCCAAACTCCGAGCATCTCGATGGGCTCGCAACCGATATTGCGAGCACGAGCATCCCGCCTTCACTCTACACTACGGCGATGCTCTACTGGAAAGCGATCTGCGAGGTCTACGGGAAGATCGGCACGGTCGGCTACTATGACTGGGGTATGCACTTCGGAAGCGATGGCGGGCGTAATGGACGCACCGCCTTTTATGTATATGACATGAGAACGAAGAAGGGAGTCTAAAATGAAAGAGAAACTTACCGATGCGCTCGTGAATCTCCTGAAGGTCAAGAGCCTCATTTCGATCGCGGCGATCATCGTCTTTCAGGTCCTGTCCCTGAAGGGCGTGTTCGACACCGCGTATATTAAGGAGATCCTGATGCTCGTTTTCGTGTTCTACTTCGGGACGCAGAGCGGTAAACAGACGGCGCGTGAGGAGGCTGAGCAGAAAGTGTACACGCTCCTTCAGGCTCCTGCAACCGCAGTAGACGAGAACGAGGATCCTGAGTACGTAAGCACTTCGGCGATCGGCTTCGACCTTGCAGACGACGAACCGGATTTCACGGAGAATGAGCCGGAAGAAGAGGAGAAATAAACTATGGCAATGATGAAAGCGGACCTCCTTCAGGATGTCATGCCGTCGACTGGGAACAAATCGACGATTGTGAGCAGTCCGAGGACTACCAAGACTACAGGGTCGACGGCGGCGAATGGCGCAGGAGTAACGCCGAGTAAAACGAGCACAGGAAAAACGGCACTTGACCTTCCTCTTACAGGTATATCGACCCATACGATCGTGCCTACGCCGAATGTGTCCGTGCCGGTTGCCGGACAGCCAGTTGCAGTTGACACATCTGTACCGAGTTCTGTGAAGACGGCGGACCAGATCATCGCAATAAACAATGCGTTCAACAAGCCTGTATCAACACCGAATGTTCTTTCCTCGCAGGGTCGCGGGGTAAGCAAATACTACAACGGAGGGTCTCAGCCAGGTACGCAGACGCCGCCACCGCCCCCGAGCGATGTGGAACCTGAGCAGGGAGAACCTGAGCAGGGGGGACCTGACGTTCCACCTCAGAATACTCCGACTACCGGTTCTCCCGGATCGTCCGTATCGTACGGTTCTCAGAGCGGTATGGTATCGATTACCCAGCCTACTCCGATTGCCGGTCAGCCGAACGTGGAACCCCTGCCGACAATCGAACAGGCGGTCCCGATTGACGGATCTTCCGAGGGTTCTTTCCAGCACACAGTCAGTGGCTCCGGTGACGCGCTCTACGGTCAGCATTCGCACGACGAATATCAGAACGAGATCCCGAACCTCCAGAAAGAGATCGAGCAGATCCTTCAGGCCGAGTATGATAAGTACGGGGCGCTCACCCAGCAGCAGATTGAATACGCTACCCAGCAGGCGGTCAATGATCTTCAGAGACAACTTGAAGATGCTGCTCCGACGTACAACGCGGAGCGGGCGAAACTCGCGGCGAACCAACTCAATGCGAGAGACAATCTCGCGCTCCAGAATACGACAAGGGGCGTGAACGGCGGTATCGCACAGAAGCAGTACTCCGATCAGGAGGCCGCGTACGATTCGCAGATGCTGAACATCGACCTTCAGCAGATTCAACTCGCGACGGACGTAGGTCGGCAGATCACGGACCTCGAAGCCCAGGGCGACTTCGAGAGCGCGAAGGCTCTTCTCGAGGTCGGCATCGCGAAACTCAAGGAACTTCAGGACGCGAAGCAGAACTACCAGAACCTCCGCATCCAGCAGGCGCAGATCCTGGATAACTACGATATGGAGAGCGAGCAGACGACGTACAACCGTGCCTGGGCGCGTCTTCAGGCAGGGCTCTTTAACGCCGCTGATGCGCAGGCGCTCGGTGTTGATCCGTCTCAGGCGCAGCAGTTCTCCAACTACGTGAATACGATGCGCCAGCTCGATGCGGAACAGGCACGGCTCGCTCTTGAGCAGCAGGTTCTGAAGAACGAGGCGACGCAACTCGACATCGATAACGCTCGCACGGCGGCCGCAATGGCAGCGGCAGGAGCGAACGGCTCGTCCGGTGCGTCCGGCTCGTCCGGCGCAGACACGAGCGCGGCTCCGTATTCCGGCTCGATGACTAACTACGAGTGGAACGTCTACCAGAGTGGTCTTCAGGGCGAAGGCCTTCCTGTCTACGATTCCACCGGCAATCAGGTCGCGCTGTTCTCTATCGGTGCAAACGGTAAGCCGACCGTTGATCTGTCTAAGCATCCTGACTGGTACATCAATCTTGCCGGTCGTCCGCTTTACTGGGACGATCAGGCTGGGGATTTTGTCGGAGCGGAGGCGCAACAGGCTAACGTGGAGCGGGTCTCCACGAACAGCGCAGAGCGCGAATGGTTCGCTCGGTACTTACAGGAACTCGACGAGTCCGGCGGCATGGGCGTGTCTCCGGCGGCGTCAACACCGACTGAGGCGGTCCTCGATCTTAGAGAAAGGATTGACGCTCTCAGGTCGTCCCTCAATTACTGGGCGTCGGTCCGATATGGAACCGGCTCCTATTATGAGCGGGAAGAAGCTGCTAAGAATTGGCGAAACATCAATGCACAGATGGGTAGGTTCCAGGCGCTTCTCGATGCCTATCCGAAGTCCGAAAGGGTTGTTCTTTCTTAAAGGAGGGTACTATGAACCTGCCTGAATCCCTTAAGCCGCAGGCTGACTTTCAACCCACAATCGACATAAGTAAGGCGTCCACAGGCCGGAGTACTTCGGCTTCTGGCACTGATACCTCCAAAACCCCGGCGTCTTATACGCCGGGGTCTGCTTTGCTTGGGGCGAACGCATCGAGCGCCGATGTGTTCACTCCGGCTAAGGACGCGGTTAAATCGCAGACGAGTACAGTCGAGAACAAGAACTCGAGTATTGGCATTATTGGTCGCGGCCTCGCCGCCATTCCGTCGTCAATCGGTAAAGGTCTTACCTCGAACATAGATAAGACGATAGACACTCCTTCGTATATCGCCAAGGCTATCGCTGACAGACGCGCTGAAAAGACGGGAGGCTATACCGAACTTCTGAGAGCCCGCAAAGCGAATGAACAGTATGAGAAAGCTCGCGATACCCATGTTCTTGGCGATAAGGTTAAGGACTGGGAAGCGAGAGTCGACGCACGCCAGCAGGCTATCATGGACGATAACCCCAACTCCAAACTCGCTGAGACGGTATACAAGGCTACTGAACTCGG
>Ga0247611_10005405_pt1 | contig 16942 bp, 18 predicted proteins | sample 177DNAGHGhighgp2_FD_192422 | JGI IMG/M metagenome (GOLD analysis project Ga0247611, IMG submission 192422) | Sheep rumen microbial communities from Palmerston North, Manawatu-Wanganui, New Zealand - 1770 DNA GHGhigh gp2 | ecosystem: Host-associated > Mammals > Digestive system > Stomach > Rumen... | reverse complement strand
TACAGCAATATGCTCAAACAAACCCTCTAGAGCTTTATCAAAGAGAAGGATACCAAAAATTTGAACGCTTAAATAGAAAAATGAATGAAGAAATTACTATTACAGCAATGCATGCAAGAGTAAGAGTAGAGCGTCAGCAACAGCCTGAAAAGGATGAGCTAAAAGAGCTAAGAACTAACCAAGATTTATCTACTGTAAATCAAAAAGGACCTGTTAGAAAGGATACAAATGATAAGTTTGCAAATGTAGGTCCAAATGATCCATGTCCATGTGGTAGTGGTAAAAAATTCAAATTTTGTCATGGATTAAGAAGATAAAAGCAACGATAAAAGGGAAATTTAGTATTTCCTTTTTTTTGTTATCGTTTTCAATGAATATCTTACAATATAGTTAATACGTAAATTGACAAATTATAAATTAACATTTATAATAGAATAAAGATTTGTCGCAAGATAGTCTAATAAAAGAAAGAGGTAATTTATTATATGAAAAAGTTTGATATTTTAAATCAAATTTCTAACATTGGTGTTGTTGCCGTAGTTAGAGGAAACAGTAAAGAAGAAGCTATTAAGATTGCTGATGCTTGTATTGCTGGTGGAGTATGTGCTATCGAATTAACATATACAGTACCAGGAGCAAGAGCTATCATTGAAGCATTAGTTGAAAAGTATGCTTCTAATAAAGAGGTAGTAATTGGTGCAGGTTCAGTTTTAGATCCTGAAACTTGTAAGGGTGCTATTGAAGCTGGTGCTAAATTCATCGTTGCACCTTCATTCAATGAGAATGTTGCTAAGTTAGCTAACAGATATCAAATTCCTTATATTCCAGGAACTCAAACTATTAAAGAAATCGTTACTGCTATGGAATTCGGTAGTGATGTAATTAAAGTATTCCCTGGTGATATTTTAGGACCTAGATTTGTTAAGGACGTTAAGGGACCAATCCCTTATGCATCATTAATGCCATCTGGTGGTGTTGATATCGACAACATCAAGGATTGGGTTAAGGCTGGTGTAGTTGCAGTTTCTGCAGGTTCAAGCTTAACAGCTGGTGCTAAGAAGGGTGACTTCGCTTTAGTTACTGAAACAGCTAAGAAGTTCATCGCTGAATATAAGGCAGCAAAAGCAGCAAAATAATTTCTAACCCCTGAATGGAGGTAGTTATGGAAGAAAAAATTTTGACATTTGGTGAGATAATGCTTAGATTATCTACACCAGATTATTCAACAATCAACCAAACACAATCATTCTTAGTTAATTATGGTGGTGGCGAGGCTAACGTTGCAGTTGCCCTTGCTCATATGGGTCATAAAACATATTTTATGTCTAAGCTTCCACCTAACCAGCTTGGTGATGGAGCAATAACTCATTTACATAGCCATGGAGTAAATACTGATTATGTAGTAAGAGGCTCTACAACAATTGGTATATATTTCCTTGAAACAGGATTTGGTGGTAGACCATCTAAGGTTATTTATAACCGTAAGCATTCTGCTATCACACGTATAGAGGAAGATGAATTTAACTGGGATGAAATATTTGGTAATGCAACATGGTTCCATTTATCAGGTATTACTCTTGCATTAGGTGAAAGAGTAAGAAGAGTAGCCCTAAGAGCTGTTAAAGAGGCTAAAAAGTATAATGTTCCTGTAAGCTTTGATTTTAATTATCGTTCAAAGCTTTGGACAGTTGAAGAGGCTAGACCTGTATATAAGCAATTTATGAACTATGTAAATATTGTATTTGCAAGCTTTTATGATGCGAATACAATACTAGAAATTCCTCTAGATGAAGGCCTTGAGGATAAGTCATTATCTGAAAAGAGAAGAAATGTATTCCCTAAGATGATCAAAAAATATAATCTACATTATATATTTGGAACTGATAGAGTTGTTTATACAGCTACAGATAATTCACTTGCTGGTTATTATTTTAGATTACAGGATAATAAATTAAGCTGGGAATTAACTGATCCAATTAGATTTAATATTTATGATAGAATCGGTGGTGGAGATGCATTCGCTTCAGGTGTAATTCATGGATTATTAAAGAATTATAATGATCCAGCATATGCTGTTAGATATGGCTTAAATACTTCAGTATTAAAGCATACAATTTATGGTGATGCTTCAACAATGAGCTGTGAGGATATAGAATCATTTATGGCTGCCAATGGTTCCGCAGAGGTAGTTAGGTAGGAGAAAATTATGATAATAGGAAAACTTGTAGATTTATACCGTTATAAAGGTATAGCTAAGAATATTGATACTGCAATTGATTGGATGGAAAAGCTAGGTATGGAAGGACTTCTTGCATTACCTAAAGGAAAAACAATCGTCGATGGTGACAACGTATATGCTAATAGGGACACATATGTTGCAAGACCACTTGAGGAATGCTTCTTTGAAAATCATGAAAATTATATCGATATTCAAGTAGTATTAAAGGGTAAGGAAGTAATTGGATACACACATATTACTAACCCAGATTTAAAGGTTACAACTCCTTATAATGCTGATAAGGATGTAACAAAATATAATTATAATCCAGAAGGTGCTGTATTCTTCACTCTAGAAGAAGGATTTGCTTTAGTTTATACTGAGGATGCACATCTTGCTAAGTGCAAGGCTGATGACAATATAACTGAAAAGTTAGTTGTTAAAATTAAAATTGAGAAGTAATTAAATTTAAAATAAAAATAATTAAGAGGAGAAAGAAATGAAAAATTTAAAATTTAATTCAAAAAAAGTAGTAACAATGGGCGAAATTATGCTTCGTCTATCAACACCTGCAAACACTCGTTTTGTTCAAGCTAACCAATTTGATATTATCTTTGGTGGTGGTGAGGCAAACGTTGCTGTTTCATGTGCTAATTATGGCTTAGATGCTTATTTCGTATCTAAATTACCTGACAATCCAATTGGTCAAGCTGCAGTTAACTCATTAAGAAGATATGGTGTTAACACTAAGTTTGTTGCTCGTGGTGGTGACAGAGTTGGTATTTATTATTCTGAAACTGGTGCTTCAATGAGACCATCAGTTGTTGTTTATGACCGTGCTCATTCAGCTATAGCTGAAGCTAAGCCAGAAGATTTCGATTTTGATGCAATTATGAAGGATGCAGGTTGGTTCCACTGGTCTGGAATTACTCCAGCTATTTCTGATGCATCTGCAAAGTGCTTAGAGTTAGCTTTAAAGGCTGCTAAGAAGTATGGTGTTGTTGTATCTTGCGACCTTAACTTCCGTAAAAAATTATGGACTTCTGAGAAGGCAATTTCTGTTATGAAGCCATTAATGAAGTATGTTGATGTATGTATCGGTAATGAAGAGGATGCTGAATTATGCTTAGGCTTCAAACCAGATGCTAACGTTGAAGCTGGTGAAACTGGTGCTGCTGGTTACCACAATATCTTCAAGCAAATGGCTAAGGAATTCGGATTCAAGTATGTTGTTTCAACTTTAAGAGAGTCTTTCAGTGCTACTCATAATGGTTGGAAGGCATTAATCTATGATGGTGAAGAATTCTATGAATCTAAGAGATATGATATTGACCCTATCATCGACCGTGTTGGTGGTGGTGATTCATTCTCTGGTGGTCTAGTTTATGGTTTAATGACTAAGGCTACTCAAGGTGAAGCATTAGAGTTTGCTGTTGCTGCTTCAGCATTAAAGCACACTATTAATGGTGATTATAACTTAGTATCAGTTAAGGAAGTAGAATCTTTAGCTGGTGGTAATGCTAACGGACGTGTACAACGTTAATTAAGATGATTAATTATAGGTGTAGTAAAACTATGCCTATAATTATATTCCTTAGGAGGTATTTATGAAGATTGGTGTTAGAGTTCATGACTTTGGAAAAAGTGATGCAGAAACACTTGCTAAAAAGGCAAAAGAAGTTGGCTTTGATGGTGTTCAGCTAGTTTTAAATAAAGCAATTGAAGGTGAAACTGGTCTTGCTGGTACATTATCTAAGGAAAAGGCTAATTATTTTTATGAAACATTTAAAAAATATGGTATCGATATATGTATGTTAGGTGCATATTTTAATCCTGTTCATTCAAATAAGGAGCTTGTAAATAATATGATAGCTAAGTTTGAAGAGCATTTGAAATATGAAAATGACTTTCATGCCGGCTATGTAGGTAGTGAAACTGGTTCATTTAATGATGATAAATGGACATATAATCCTTTAAATAGAACTGAAGATGCATTTAAGGAAGTTAAGAGAATCTTTTCAAGACTTGCTAAATGTGCAGAAGAAAATAATGCTAAAATAGCATTAGAGGGTGCATATGGACATTGTATGTATGAACCAAAGGCACTAAAGAGATTAGTTGATGAAATTAATTCAAAATCTATTTACTATACAGTTGATATTTATAATTACCTTTCAATTGATAATTATATGAATTACAAAGAAATCTTTGAGGAATGTTTAGAATTATTTAAAGGTAAAATTGTTATTTTCCACCTTAAAGATTTTGTTATACAAGATGGTGCTTTAAAACAGTGCTGTATTGGAAAGGGTCAAATAGATTATAATTATTTAATTAGAAGGATAAAAGAAACAAATCCTGATAGCTATTTAGTATTTGAGGGTAGTAAGCCTGAGGATATGCAATTTTCATTTAATTTTGTCAAAAATTTAATCGATAATGCCTAATATTTTATAAGGAGATAAAAATGAAATTAGATGTAAGATATGCTAATCATCCTGATGATTCAAAGCATTATACAACTCAAGAGCTAAGAAAGCATTATTTAGTTGAAAAGGTATTTCAACCAGATGATATTTTATTAGTATATTCTCACCAAGATAGAATTATTGCTGGTGGTATTATGCCAGTTAATATGTCTTTAAAGCTTGAAGGCTCATCAGAAATGCGTGCAAAATATTTCTTAGAGCGTAGAGAAATGGGATTCATCAACATTGGTGGAGAAGGAAAAGTAAAAATTGATGGTAAGACTTATGAAATTAAGCATAAAGATGGTATGTATATTGGTCTTGGTGTAAAGGATATTGAATTCTCATCAAATGATAGAAAGAATCCAGCTAAGTTCTATATGACATCATCTCCTGCTCATAAGACTTATCCAACTGTATATATTGCTTATACAGCTGAAAATTTAAAAGCATTCAAGGGTGATATTAAGGCTGTTGAATGTATTCACCAAAATCTTGGTGATGTTGAGCATATGAACAAGAGAACAATTAATAAGTATATTAATACTGCAATTATTGATTCTTGTCAGTTAGCAATGGGAATGACTGCACTTGATACTGGCTCATGCTGGAATACAATGCCATGTCATACTCATGAAAGACGTATGGAGGTTTATTTCTATTTTGACTTCCCTGAAGAGGATAGAGTATTTCATTTAATGGGTAAACCAGATGAAACACGTCATATTGTAATGGCACCAGAGCAGGCTGTTATTTCACCTGCTTGGAGTATACATGCTGCAAGTGCAACAATGAATTATACATTCATTTGGGGTATGTGCGGTGAAAATCAGGACTATGATGATATGGATCATATCAAAACAGCTGATTTAAAATAATTTTTATAAAATTACGGAGGAAAAATAAAATGAAAATGGAAGATTTCAGACTAGATGGCAAGGTTGCCCTAGTTACAGGTGCTTCTTACGGTATCGGATTTGCAATCGCATCTGGTATGGCTGCTGCAGGAGCTACAATTGTATTTAATGATATTAAGCAAGAATTAGTAGATAAGGGTCTTGCTGCTTATAAGGAAGCTGGTATCAATGCACATGGTTATGTATGTGATGTTACTAATGAAGACCAAGTTAACGCTATGGTTGCTAAAATTGAAAAAGAAGTAGGAGTTATCGATATTCTAGTTAACAATGCTGGTATTATTAAGAGAATTCCTATGATTGAAATGACAGCTGAACAATTCCGTCAAGTTATTGATGTTGATTTAAATGCTCCATTCATCGTTTCAAAGGCAGTAATTCCTTCAATGATCAAGAAGGGTCATGGAAAAATTATCAACATTTGTTCAATGATGTCAGAATTAGGTAGAGAAACAGTATCTGCATATGCTGCTGCTAAGGGTGGTTTAAAGATGCTTACTCGTAATATTTGTTCTGAATATGGTCAATTCAACATTCAATGTAATGGTATTGGACCTGGTTATATTGCTACACCTCAAACAGCACCTTTACGTGAGCGTCAACCAGATGGATCAAGACATCCATTTGATAGCTTTATCGTAGCTAAGACTCCAGCTGGAAGATGGTTAGAGGCAGAAGAACTTGCAGGACCTGCAGTATTCTTAGCATCTGATGCATCTAATGCTGTTAACGGCCACATCTTATATGTTGATGGTGGTATCTTAGCATACATTGGTAAGCAACCTAAGTAATATTTTACTTAATAAATAGTAAGGCTAGATATACTAATATCTAGCTTTTTTATTTTAGTTAAGGCGTTTTTTTAAATACTTGTTTATTAATTTAGAATGATTTATAATATAATATATAGTGTTCGTTACTAGGAAGTGATATTATGTTAGTCTTTGGATTAATATTAACTATAATTCTATATTTTCTATTGCTTGCATTTATCATTTTTTATTTTGTTTTGATTATAAAGAAAAAATATAATTTAGCAGATATGCTAGAAAAGGTATTATTCTTGTTTTCATTAATTTGTTTAATGGTAGAATCTTGGGCACTTGTAATAATGAATAATGGATTTAATTTTAATTTTAATATTTCAATAATTGTAGAATATTACTTTAGTATATTAATTATTGTTCCATTAGTTGCTATACTTGCTTACTCAAATATAATTGTAAGAAAGAATAGTACATTAGAATTAAGTAAAATAGGTAGAGTAAGTAATTATATGCTATTACCATTTACTATAATAGTTGTAGCTGCTGCAACAGTGCTATTGTTTTTTAATATTAATTATTTCGTTTACTATACAATGTAAACGTTTTTTTTTAATATATTTTATTTAATGATTACATCTTTTATAGTAAAATATAAACAATGTTTATAAAGGTAAGGAGAATGGTTTATGAATGCAGTTTTATCAGTAGTAGGAAAAGATACAGTAGGTATACTTGCAAGTGTAGCATCTAAGTGTGCTGAATATAAGGCAAATGTAAATGATGTTACACAAACAATTATCGATAAGTATTTTGCAATGTTTATGATTATTAATATTGATAATCTATCAATTGAATTTAATAAGTTCGTTGATGAAATGACTGATTTAGGTAAAAATAAGGGTCTTGAAATTCATTGCATGCATGAAGACATCTTTAATTTAATGCATAAGATTTAATGGTGATATTATGATTAATAATAGTGAAATAATTGAAACAATAAAGATGATTCAGGAACAAAATCTAGATGTAAGAACTATCACTATGGGTATTTCTTTAATAGATTGTATGGATACTGACATCAATAAATCATGTGAAAAAGTTTATAATAAAATTTACAATTATGCTAAGGATTTAGTAAAAACAGGTGAAGAAATATCAAAAAAATATGGTATTCCTATCATTAATAAGAGAGTATCAGTAACACCTATATCAATGCTTGTAGGTGTATCAGGTGGAGATCCTATTTTATATGCTAAAACATTAGATAAAGTAGCTAATGATATTGGTATAAACTTCATTGGTGGCTATAGTGCCTTAGTACAAAAGGGATTTGCACCTGGAGATAGAGAATTAATAGAATCTATTCCTGAGGCTTTAAGAGTTACATCTAAAGTATGCTCAAGTGTAAATGTTGGATCAACAAGAGCAGGTATTAATCTTGATGCTGTAAAAATAATGGGTCAAAAGGTTAGAGAAGCAGCAGAATTAACTAAGGATCAGGATTGTATTGGTGCATCTAAGCTTGTTGTATTTTGTAATGCAGTTGAGGATAATCCATTTATGGCTGGTGCCTTCCATGGTGTTGGTGAGGCTGATTGTGTAATTAATGTTGGTGTATCTGGACCTGGTGTTGTTAGAGCAGCAATTGCAAAAGCACCTAAGGATGCATCTATAGCTGAAATAGCTGATATAATCAAGAAGACTGCATTTAAGGTTACTAGAATGGGTCAATTAGTAGGTGTTGAAGCATCTAGAATGCTAAATAAGCCATTTGGTATAGTAGATTTAAGTTTAGCTCCAACTCCAGCAGTTGGTGATTCAGTTGCTCATATATTAGAGGAAATTGGTCTTGAACAATGTGGTTCATGTGGAACTACTGCATGCCTTGCAATGCTTAATGATGCAGTTAAAAAGGGTGGAGTTATGGCTTCATCTAGAGTTGGTGGCCTTTCTGGTGCATTTATTCCAGTTTCTGAGGATGCTGGTATGATAGATGCAGCACAAAAAGGAAGCCTTTCAATCGAAAAGCTAGAAGCAATGACTGCTGTATGCTCAGTTGGACTTGATATGATTGTAATTCCTGGTGATACATCAGCTGAAGTAATTAGTGCATTGATTGCTGATGAGGCAGCAATTGGTATGATTAATTCTAAAACTACTGCAGTAAGAGTTATTCCTGCAATTGGTAAAAAGGATACAGAATCACTTAATTTTGGCGGATTATTAGGATATGGTCCAATTATGAAAATATCAAAATTAAAGCCAGATACTTTTATAAATCGTGGTGGACAAATTCCAGCACCAATTAATAGTTTAAAAAATTAAAAATAAATAGTGAATAGAAAAAAGGAAACAAGAAAATGGAAAACAAAGAAGAAACTTTAGAAGAAAACGTAGTTACTACAAATGAGGCAAGCGTTTCTGAAGAAAAATCTCTAGATTCTACTGAGGAGAAAGAAGAAAAGGTTGTTTATGTTGATACAAGAGAAAAGGCAGATATACCTAATGTAATTATCACAGAAAAGCCAAAACCTGATAATGAAGAAAAAACTAGGGGAAAGAAAATATTAGATTTCTTTATTACAACGCTTAATGGTATGGCAATTGGTTTATTTGCTACATTGATCATTGGTACAATCATTAATACAATTGGAAAATTCTTCCCAAGTGGAGAAGAGGCAAATGCTTTCTGTAATTTCATGTATACAACATTAGTAAATGGTTCAACAGCACTTCAGTATTTAACCGGTGCAGGAATTGGTGTAGGTATAGCACTTTCTCTTAAATTTAACCCTTTACAAACTATAGTATTAGCAGCAGTTGGTGAGCTTGCTGCATACTTCTCATTATCAACAAAGTTCGTTACTGCAGGTGTAGTAAGCACAGGAGCCTTCCAAATTGGTGACCCACTTACAATATTTATAGTTGTTATCTTAGTTGCACTTGCAATGAAGTATATTTTAAGGAAGAAGACTCCAGTTGATATACTAATAGTTCCACTACTTGGAGTTTCACTAGCATTAATTGCTGGTTTATTAGTTAGATTCCCAGCAATCTATGTTACATATGGTGTTCAATATATAATAGCTGTTTCAACTAACGCAGTTCCATTTGTAATGGGTATTGTTATTGCAGTATTAATGGGTATGGCATTAACAGCTCCAATTTCAAGTGCTGCAATAGGTGCTATGGTATTCACATTAAATGGTGTTACTGATGCAAATATGATAAATGGTATTCAAATCGCATCTGGTGCTGCAATAGTTGGTTGCTGCTGCCAAATGGTTGGATTTGCTGTACAATCAAGAAAAGATAATAATATTGGTATGGTAATTTCAATTGGAATTGGTACATCAATGCTTCAATTCAAGAATATATTAAAAAAGCCAATTATATGGCTTCCTACAATTATTGCATCTGCAATTTTAGGTCCTATTTCAACTTGCTGGTTAAAACTTGTATGTATGGGTTCATCAGCTGGTATGGGTACTGCAGGCTTAGTTGGTCAAATCGGCACAATTTCATCAATGGGTGCAGATCAGTGGCAAACATGGGTTGGTATATTTGGACTTCAAATAATTCTTCCTGCAATATTAGTATTTGGAATTGATTTATTATTTAGAAAATTCAATCTATATAAAGATGGAGACTTTATTGTATAGTATTATTAGGACTAGTTAGGCTAGTCCTTTTCTTTATAATGTTTTTAAATATAATATTTAAAGAATAAGATAGGTGCCTATTTCTATCTTGAATATAAATTACATTTATATTATAATAAATACTATAGAAGGAGCGATAAATTATGGAATATTTAGAGAAAGTAAAATTATGGAAAAGTAATAAAAATCTAGATGCTAAATTAAAAGCTGAGCTTGATTCAATGGATGATAATCAATTAAAGGAAGCTTTTACAAATGATCTAGAATTTGGTACTGGTGGCTTAAGAGGTATTTTAGGTGCTGGTACAAATAGAATGAATATATATGTAGTTATGAAGGCTACATTAGGCTTTGGTAGATATTTATTAAAGCAGGATGAATTTGCAGGTGCACGTGGTGTTGCAATAAGCCATGATAACCGTCATCAATCAGTTGAATTTGCAAGAGTATCTGCAGAAGTATTAACTACATTAGGCTTTAGAGTATTCTTATTTGAAGCTTTAAGACCAACTCCAGAATTATCTTATGCAGTAAGAAACTTCAAGTGTATTGGTGGTATTATGATTACAGCAAGTCATAATCCAAAGGAATATAATGGATATAAAATTTATGATGAAACTGGTTGTCAATTAGTACCAAGAGATGCAGATAAGGTAATAGAAGAGATTAATCAAATTACCGATTATTTCAATATTGATCATTCAAAGCATCATGAATTAATTTATTACATCGGTAAGGATGTTGATGAAAAATATATCAAAGATGTTAAGAAGATTATTTTAAGACCTAATTTAAATAAGGATTTCAAATTAGTATATACACCACTTCATGGTACAGGACAGGTATTTGCACCACAAGTATTACAATCTGTTGGATATGATGTAGTACCACTACCTTGCCAAATGACTTGTGATCCTGATTTCTCTGGTGTTAAAACATCAAATCCTGAAAATAAAGAAGCATATGATGAGGCTATAGCCTTAGCTAAAGCATTAGGTGCTAAGATTGTTCTTGCAACTGACCCAGATGCTGATAGACTTGGTATTGCTGTTGAACATAATGGTGAATATGTATTATTCACAGGTAACCAAACTGCTGCTTTAGTATTTGATTATATTTGTAAGACAAGAAAAGAATTAGGTACATTACCAAAAGATGGTTATATGTTTACAACAAATGTATCATCTACACTTCCTATCGCAATTGCTGAAAAATATGGATTAAAGACTGAAATTACTTTAACAGGATTTAAGTTCATTGGTGAAAAAGCAAGAGAAATGGAAGAAACTGGTAGAGGAACATATGTATTTGGATTTGAGGAATCATATGGTTGCCTTGTATCTGATTGTGTTAGAGATAAGGATTCTATTCAAGCTATATTAATGCTTTGCGAAACTGCAGCTTATTATAGAGAAAAGGGAATGGATTTAGTTGATGCTTTAAATGCTATTTATAAGGAATATGGCTATTATAAGGAAGGCATAACTAATATCAGTTTATCTGGTCTTGAGGGACAAGCTAAGATTAAGAGAATTATGGAATTCTTTAGAACTACAGATATTTCTTTAAAGGATTTCAAGATTTTAGTTAAGGATGATGTTAAATTAGGTGTTAAGACTGATTTAAAGACAGATAAGAAGACTAAGATTAACTTACCTTCATCTAATGTTATTAAATATTATCTAAACGATAATATGTGGTTTGTACTTCGTCCATCAGGAACTGAACCAAAATTAAAGGTTTATTATGGTGTTAAGGCTAATACTCAAGCTGAAGCTGATAAGACACTTGAATTATTATCTAAAGAAGTACTTGAAATTGTAAATTTAATTAAGTAAGATTATGGGGAATGAAATTATTTCATTCCTCAATTTTATGAATAAAAGGAGTTTTAATAATGAATATTTGGCATGATATCGATGATGATAGAATAACAAAGGAAGAATTTATTGCATGTATAGAAATACCTAAGGGTAGTAAAAAGAAATATGAGCTAGATAAGGAAACAGGATTAATTATTCTAGATAGAATATTATATACTTCAACACATTATCCAGCAAATTATGGCTTTATTCCAAGAACATATTCTCAGGATAAGGACCCACTTGATGTATTAGTATTATGCGATGAGACATTTGATCCACTAGTTTTAGTTAGAGCAAAGGCTATTGGTGTATTAAAGATGATTGATAATGATGAGGTAGATGAAAAGGTTATTGCAGTATGCATAAATGACCCACAAATGAATTGTTATCATGATATATCAGATCTACCAGAGCATAAATTTGAAGAAATTAGACATTTCTTTAGCGTTTATAAGCAGCTTGAGCATAAACCAACTGTTGTAACAGAAATATGTGGTGTCGAGGAAGCACAAAGAGTTATTCAAGCATCTATCGATGCATATAAGAATTTATATTTAAAATAATAATTAATGAGGTAGAGATTATGGCTTTAACAGCAGGAATAGTTGGATTACCTAATGTAGGTAAATCAACATTATTTAATGCAATTACAAAAGCAGGAGCACTAGCAGCAAATTACCCATTTGCTACAATTGAACCAAATGTAGGTATGGTTAATGTTCCTGATGAAAGATTATACAAGCTATCAAGTATGTATAATCCAAAGAAAACTACACCAGCTGTATGTGAATTTACTGATATAGCAGGCTTAGTTAAGGGTGCATCTAAGGGTGAAGGATTAGGAAATCAATTCTTAGGTAATATTAGAAATTGTGATGCAATATTAGAGGTTGTAAGATGCTTTGAGGATTCTAATGTTACACATGTAGAAGGAACAGTAGATCCTGTAAGAGATGCTGAAATTATTAATTTAGAATTAATATTATCAGATTTAGAGCAGGTTCAAAAAAGAATTCCTAAAATTGAAAAGAAGGCACAATCTAAAATAGATGATGCTCCACAGGAATATGAATTATTAAAAAAGCTTGAAAAGCATCTTTTAGAAGAAAAGCCTGTAAGAGGATTAGAGTTTTCTGAACAGGAATTAAAATATGTAAATAATTATCAATTATTAACATTTAAGCCTTTTATGTATGTTGCAAATGTAAGTGAAGAATATATCGCAGATGCATCAAACGATCCTAATTATCAAAAGCTAAAGAAATATGCTGATGAAACACATGCTAAATGTATTTCTATATCAGCAGATATTGAAGCTCAATTATCTGAGCTTGATGATGAAGAAAAGGAAATGTTTTTAGCAGATTATGGTGTTAAGGAACCAGGATTAAATTATTTAGTAAGAGAAACATATGATTTACTTGGTTATGCAACATATTTTACAACTGGACCTGACGAATGTAGAGCATGGACTTTTAAAAAGGGTATGCTTGCACCAGAATGTGCTGGTATAATTCATTCTGATTTTGAAAGAGGATTTATTAGAGCAGAAACTGTAGCATATGATGATATCATTAAATGTGGTTCTATGCTTAAAGCAAAAGAAGCAGGTTTAGTAAGACAGGAAGGTAAAGATTATAAAGTAAAAGATGGAGACATCTTATTATTTAAATTTAATGTTTAAAAGAATGCACAATAATGTGCATTTTTCTATTATAATAGTGTTATGACAATGTATTGACAATATAATAAAAATGTAATATTATAGAGATGAGGTGATATATATGTCATTTATACAGATTAGAATAGATGATACATTAAAAAATCAAGCTACAATTTTATTTGATGAATTAGGAATTGATTTATCTACAGCAATAAGACTATTTTTGAAAAAATCACTTCAAGTAGGTGGACTACCATTTGATGTAAGATTATCAGATAATACTCTTAAAGGTATTTCAGCAATAGAAAGAATGAGAAATCAATCAGAGGAAAATGGAAATTCAGAAATGACTTTAGAGGAAATTAACGACGAAATAATGCTTGCTAGAAAGGAAAGAAAGAATCAAATATGAAGTATTATGATGTTATTGATACAAATGTTTTTGTTTCAGCCATGCTTAAAAGAGATTCATATCCAGGTAAAATCATTGACTTAGTAAATTTTGATATCATTGTACCATTAATGAATGGTGAAATATTAGACGAATATTTTGATGTTTTATCAAGAAGCAAATTTAATTTTAATGTTGAAGATATAGTAACTATGTTTAAAACAATAAATGAGAAATCTGTTTTTTTAGATAGAACGCCTTCATATGAACATTTTATTGATGAAGATGACAAAGTGTTTTATGAGGTTTTATTAAGTGCTAGAGAACAAGTTAATGCATATCTAGTTACTGGAAATATTAAGCATTTCCCTTTGAAACCATATGTAATAACTCCAAAACAAATGATTGAAATAATTGAAAAAGAATTAGCTTAAAAGAATGCGCAATAAATGTGCATTTTTTATTATAAATTATTTTTATATAAATCACGATTACCATAATTTTAATTTATGATTTTTTTATAATTTTTATTCTTTGTCAAATTGCTAAAACGCTTTATTTTTGCTATAATATAAGTAAATTTTTGAATTGCCGGAGGAAGCTTAAAAAATGGATTTTTTCGATATGGTCCCAGACAACTTCTTTTCCCTTTTATCTTCAAAAAATAAAAGAATATACTTATCAAGTATATTACAGGTTTTCAAGGTTTATGAAACAGGTACAATACTTGGAATTGACAAAAAAATAGTAGTAGATGATCTTACTTATTTTTTGGAAACAAATAAGAATTATTTATTTGATGCAGAAGATGAAAACGATGAAGAATCTAATCCTAACACCAAAAGAGATTTAGCAAATTACATATTAAGAAGAATGGAAGAATGTGGATGGATATACGTCGATGTTACTAATGATTATGTAGAAATACTTAATTTTAGTGATGATGCGATAATTATTTGTGAAGCATTAATTAATGCATATCCACAATTTGAATATTCTGATGAAGAATTACCAGCAGATTATATTAATCCTAATGAATATCATGGATACATATATTCAATCAATTCATTATTATCTCAAAAGGATAATGTTGATTATGCATTAACATTCTCTTTAGTGTATTCTAATACAAAGCAATTAATTAGAGCATTAAGAAGAATGGATGCAAGAATGAAGGATTATATAACATCTGTTGTTGAGAATACTGATATTAAGAATCTTATGGAAAAGCTTATATCATATAAAAATGATATTTATGATACAAGCTATACAAGACTTAAGATTGCAGATAATATTGATAGATATAGATTATCTATTATAACTAGACTTGAGGAAATGCAGTCTGATGAAGCAATAGTAAGTGCTATAAGTAAAAATTATTTAGCATTCTCTAAAACTGTTGATCAAGCAGTAGATAAGGCTATAAGACAAATTGATGAGGTAATAGATGCATTTAATGCAATAGAGGATTTCATCAATGAAATAGATGTTAAAAATAGAAATTATATTAATTCTACAATTGGTAAAATTAAGTTCTTACTTACTGAAGAGGACAATGTTGTTGGTAAAATTAATGGTATTTTAAAATATGTTAAGGATACTAATAAAGAAGGTAAGATTGATAAAGCATTAAGATTAATTGATGGATTATATAACCTTCCAGTAATTAAGGTAATTGATGGTACAAATTCCTTATATCAGCCAAGAGGTCCATATTCTAGAAATTATAATCAATTCCTAGATGACTTTGGAATAGATGGATTTGAAATGAATGACGAATTCATGAATCAATTCAAGAATTTATATAATGAATCTGAAATTAAAAAGTTTATTGATGTTCATATAAATGATAATAAATCATTTATTGCAGGTGAGGTATTAGATTTTGATGCATCAAGAGAAAAGCTTTTAATGGTAATCTATTCTATAATATATGCATCTGAACATAATTATACAATTAGTATATTTGATGATTTTGTTAAGACAAAGGATTATATGATTAGAAATTTTGAAATTAAAAAGGCACTTTAAGGAGATATGAAATGTTAGACGCACTAGAAAAAATGACTGTAACGCAACAACAAAATTTTAAAGATACTGCAAATAAATTACTTGCCTCAACATTCTTATCAAGAGATAAGAAGGATAATAAGGAAGCTTATTATTTTCTTATGAGCTATAAAGAAGTGTTTGATGAATTCTTTAAAATATTAGGATATGAAATAGAGCTTGATATGCAATCTGGTAGTGTTATGCTATCAGGTGCTACTGCAGCTAATACATTAAAATTAAAAAGAGATGAATCTTTAATATTATTAATTTTAAGACTTTTATATCATGAAAAAATGAAGGACACTTCTTTAAATGAAAATATTGTATGTGCTGTATCAGATGTACATAGTAAATATGATATGCTTGAAATTAAAAGAAAATTAAATAAGACTGATTTAATATCTGCATTAAGATTATTAAAAAGATATAATTTAATTGAAATAACAGGTGATGTTACCTCATCAAGCTGTAAACTTGTTATTTTACCTACTATCCTTATGGCAATTAAGAGTGAGGATATAACAGAGGTTTATAATACAGTAACAAAAATTGCTAACGAGGAGGTAAAGTAAAGTGAAGAAGCTTGTTAAATTAAGATTAATAAATTGGCATTATTTATCAAATGAGACAATAATGATTAATGGTAATACTTTACTTACTGGTCCTAACGCATCAGGTAAATCTACTATTATGGATGCTATTACATTTGTATTAACAGCAGGTGATACAACATTTAACCTAGCAGCCAACGAAAAGGGTAAAAGAGATTTACGTGGTTATGTAAAATGTAAGCTTGGTATGGATGATAGAGAATATTTAAGAAATGGTGATGTATCAGGTCATATAGCACTTGAATTCCATGATGAAAAGACTGGACAAAATTTCACTGTTGGTGCTGTAATTGATGCATTTGGTGATTTAACTCCAGTTAAAACATTA
>Ga0247611_10005404_pt1 | contig 16942 bp, 8 predicted proteins | sample 177DNAGHGhighgp2_FD_192422 | JGI IMG/M metagenome (GOLD analysis project Ga0247611, IMG submission 192422) | Sheep rumen microbial communities from Palmerston North, Manawatu-Wanganui, New Zealand - 1770 DNA GHGhigh gp2 | ecosystem: Host-associated > Mammals > Digestive system > Stomach > Rumen ... | reverse complement strand
CTGGGCTGACAGTTACGGCTTCTTCAAAGGTCATCGTACTAATGGACTTCACGCTAAGTGATTGATAATAAACAGTTAATAAACAATAAATATTTTCCAATTATTTGGAAAGCAACATAGAAGATTACCAACAAAATGATTGGAATGCTCCCATTCTCTTTAGGGAAACATCTATTCCTATGAGTGGAGCAGGTTATGTATATGGACCTTATATGAACACAAACGGGATGTGGGTTGATGCAGGTGAGTCCCATAAAGTATCCATTCCTATTCAGTGTATTATTGAAGGGGGAGTCATACCTCAATATGATTTACGAATAGTAGGAGAAAGAAATAACCGATATTTCAAACAAGAAGAAGGAGCAATGTGTGAGGTATATCTCCAAAATTGGGGGAAATACACACCAGGGGATGATTTCGAACTAACGTATTATCTCAAGGGGAAAGAGATCGGCAAATTTAGATTAGCAGAAGGCTCCTCTGGAGTCAATCAAACAGGTTCTATTTATGGTGCTCTCGCAGCTCCAACAATTCCCATTGATACACCAGTAGGGGAGTGTGATATGAAGGTCGCAGTTTCATTATTAAAGGGTAAGACACCAAATTATACAGCAGAAGATACTATTCCTGTAAGGATTAAAGTATATGCAAATGACATGGGGAGGCAGAAGTCGATAATAGAGTGCCGCCAAACCTTATCATGTCTCAACACTGCATCTACAGACTTGAAGGCTAAAGAAGAAATAGGTGATGCTTCACACTATATTTTAATAAATGAACATTTTAACGACGAGTTGGCATGTATGGCATCACAGGCATATCTGATGAAAGATGATCTAACAGGTGTTACAAATTATTCTGTCATTAACAGATGGGACAATGGGGCTTACTATAGAGACTACACGACGCTTCCTTCTTTTGCTGATATACATGTAAGTTCTTCTTATGACAATAATCATAAGACATTGTTTATAACAATTAAAGGCACACGGAACGAAGACTTTGTCCTTGTCGAGAAACAAGCCAACCTGACTGTTTTGTTGACGGAAGACGATGTCATATTTCCTATCTTCAATGATATGGAAGGTATCTGGGATGATAATTATAGACATAACGCTCTTCTTAGGACCAATGTTTCGGCTGTATGGGGAGACCCTATACAATGGAATGGTAACCATTATGAAATGAGATATAAAATCAAACTTGATGATAATTGGGTCAAAGATAATATGCACATAATCGCTTTCATGGCTAAACCGTTTACTGGGAAAAACTATGGTGAAATAAATTTGATTAATTGCAACGACTTTGATGTAAGGGATTCCGACATCATTGAAATGGGCGAACTCGTGAGTGGTGATGCCGACGGGAATAGAGAAGTTAATCACAACGACATTGATTTCGTTAATAATTATATTATGACAGGCAAAGAGCCGAATGGTTTCAATTGGTGGAATGCCGAAATGAATAATGACGGGAAGATAAACGTGGCTGATATTGTGAAAATTATCAATATGTCGAATAATAGCGCTAAGTAGTTCTGAATCCCACCTACATATTCTTTTGTTTAGATAAGTAACAAAAAAAGTATGAAGAGACATTTACGGTTCTGTCCGAAAAGCCTGTACCAACCTCGCAATTAGAAAAGAAGATAAAAATAACTAAAAGATTAAAGAATATGAAAAAGTCAAGTATCATTATCCTGCTCACTATGCTCATGAGCATGGTTAGTACAAAGGTGTCTGCCCACGACATTGCAGTCAAAAATGAAGATGGTGTCAAAATCTATTATAAATGGATTAAAAACGAAACAGAATTGGCTGTATGCTATCCAGGCGATTATACTAAGTATTCAGGTGATGTCGTTATCCCAAGATCAGTCAAGTACTATAGTTTAACATATCCTGTGACTAGAATATACTCGGGAGCATTCGAGAAATGCAAAGACCTTACATCCATCACGATTCCTAATAGCGTGACCAGTATTGGGTACGCTGCTTTTTCCGGCTGCAGCAACCTTACCTCAGTTTATATAACAGATTTGGAAGCATGGTGCAATATTGAATTTGGCTATGATGAAAATGATAGTTCAAATCCTCTTAGTTATGCACATAAATTATTCCTAAATGGTACTGAAATAAAAGATTTAGTTATTCCCAACAGCGTGACGAGCATTGGAAGTTCTACATTCTCTGGATGTAGCAGCCTAGCATCCATCACAATACCCAACAGTGTGACGAGCATTAGATACAGTGCATTCAGTGGCTGTAGCGGGCTGACCTCCGTTGCCATCCCCAACAGCGTGACAGACATTGGTAATAGAGCTTTCTCAGGTTGCAGCGGCCTTACCTCCATCACGATCCCTAATGGCGTGACTAGCATAGGAAACTATGCTTTCTCTGGTTGTAGTGGTCTGACATCCGTTACCATCCCCAACAGCGTGACATTCATCGGCGTTGAAGCTTTCTTTGGTTGCAGCGGTCTGACCTCCATCACCATCCCCAACAGCGTGACATCCATCCGCAATTATACTTTCTATGGATGCAGCGGCCTGACATCCGTCAACATTCCCAACAGCGTGACAACAATTGGAGACTATGCTTTTAAGGGATGTAGCAGCCTTACATCCATAACAATTCCAAATGGTATAACCGACATTGGTAAGTCTGCTTTCATGGATTGTAGTGGTCTAAACTCTATCACGATTCCCTACAGTGTGACAACTATTGGAAACGAAGCTTTTAAGGGATGCAGCGACCAATTATCCTTAGAGATTCATTGTAAAAACATTGGTTCTTGGTTCACCGAATTATCTTCAATTAAAGAAATCGAAATTGGAGATGATGTAGAGAGTATAGGAAGTTCTGCTTTCCAAGGCTGCAGTGGCCTGACTACCATCAATATTCCCAGCAATGTAACGAGCATTGGAGACAATGCCTTCAGTAATTGTAGTGGTCTAAATTCCATTACTATTTCCAACGGCGTGGAAAGCATTGGAGAATCTGCTTTCCAAGGTTGCAGTAGTCTGATTTCTATCACAATTCCAAACAGTGTAACGAGCATCGGAATTTCCGCTTTCGAGGGTTGCAATGGTCTGAACTCCATCACAATTCCCCAAAGTGTGACTAACATCGGAAACGACGCTTTTAAAGGATGCAGCGACCAATTATCTTTAGAACTTCATTGTAAAAATATAGGTTCTTGGTTTTCTGGACTTTCTTATATCAAAACAATAGTTATCGGAGATGAGGTAGAGAGTATAGGAGGCTCTGCTTTCTCTTCCTGCAGTGGCCTTACCTCCGTCACGATAGGGAATGGCGTGAAGAATATTGGATACAAGGCCTTCTATGGTTGCAATAGCCTAACTTCGATTACGATTCCCAACAGCGTGACAAGCATAGGGAACTCTGCTTTTCAAAATTGTAGTAGCCTATTATCCATAGAGTTGCATTGTAAAGATGTTGGTTCTTGGTTTTCTGGACTAACATCTATCAACACAATATTTATGGGTGATGAGGTAGTATCAATAAATAATGAAGCTTTCAAAGGTTGTAGTAGCCTGACATCTTTAACCATTGGAAATAATGTTACTTCTATTGGCTATAGTGCTTTTGAAGATTGCAGCAGTTTAACCTCTGTGTCTATTCCTAATGGTGTCACTTCCATTGGCAGGAAAGGTTTTTATAATTGCAGCAATTTGGAATCCGTGACTATTCCCAATAGCGTAACCTCCATTGGAACTAATGCTTTTTCAGGGACTAAATGGTATAACAATCTGAGTGATGGTGTTATATACGTAGGTAATATTTTATATGAATACAAAGGCACGATGCCAGACAATACGGAGATTGTAATAAAAGAAGGAACCGTGAGCATTAATCCCGATGTATTCACTGGCCGTAGTAGTCTCAAATCCATAACAATTCCAGGAAGCCTGGCCTATATTGACTATCAGGCTTTTAAGAATTGTTCTGCTTTGGAATCTGTTACTATTCAGGAAGGTGTGACAAGCATTGGATCATCTGCTTTTGAGAATTGTGGAAACCTATCTTCATTAACCATTCCAAGCAGTGTTACCTCAATAGGCACAAAAGCTTTCTTTTACGAGATAGACGCTTCCACTGTTGAGTGGGGCGGTCAGAAAAGTCGTCATCTGCAAGTGAACATATCAAACTTGGCAGCTTGGTGTAATATCGACTTTGGGAACAGCGTTTTCAATGAAGTCGATTATTATTATGACAAAAACGAGCAATCGGCAATGAGAGCATTAGCTGCGCTTCAGAGATACTCCCTATGCATGAATGGCCAGAACATGGGAGAACTTGAAATACCCAAAGATGTGACGGAGATTAAGAAAAATGCTTTCGCATATTGTCGCACTACGATTAAACTCCACAACGGTATAACAATTATTGGCGATAACGCATTCCGGTTTGGCTATGTCAGTACTTCATCTGGGTTTAAAGGTGTTAAGCGAATTGGAGACTATGCATTTGAATACTCAAACCTTTCTTCTATAGAGTTTGGTGAAGGCTTGACGTCTATAGGCAAATATGCACTTTCCAATACTCAAATACAATCTATTGTATTACCCAGCACTATAGAATCATTAGGAAACTTAGTCTTTTTGGAATGCAAAAGATTATCCAATGTTGTGCTTCCTAATTCTTTGAAGAGCTTGCCCAATGGTGCATTCGAGAATTGCACAAGTTTAAAGATGATGAGATTACCGAATTCTTTAACATCTATGGGCAATGGCGTATTCTTTGGATGTAGTAATATGGAATATCTTATATTCACTTCTGAGAGTTTGCCTTCCTTTACATCTCTTTCTGACCAAACGTTCCAAGTTATCATGCCTCAGGCTGCTTATGAGAAAGGTATACCCGACTGCGTTAAGAACTTTACAACCTACAATAGTGAACCCATGTTTGTCGAGCTGAAGTCAAAGGGAGCGACATCGGCGGTATTTGATGTGTATCCGATTAATGACGATGGCAGTTTGGATGAAAAGAATATGGCGACTGTGACGACCGTCGGACAGACGCCTGGACAGTATCTGAATTGGAAACTGGATAAGGACAACTATGGTATCATCAGCGAAAAGGCTAATGAAACTGTAACATTGACGGTACAGGAGCCGAAGGTATTAAGTACAATAAAGGCCAGACTTCTTGCTACTACCGAAGAAGCAGATGACTTCGAACACTACGGATTTGAATGGCGTCAGTACGATGCACCTGAAGAAAGACCATCAAACAAGGTTTCTGCTCCCTTATACAACGGTTGTATCGTTGGTACACTTAACAACCTGAATCCAGACAAAGATTATAAGTATCGTCCTTACTATAAATCAAATGATGGAACTATGTTCTATGGTGAATGGATATGGCTGTTTACTGGCGATGCAGATGTGTTCTTCGAGCCGGAGGTCTATACCAAGGATGCTGAAGATATCACGAAGGTGAGTGCCCTGTTGGCAGGTGTTTGGCTTGAAGGAACAGACGACATTGAGGAGAAGGGCTTTGAGTATTGGACGGTATCTGGAAGCAAGACAAGGGCTGTCGGCAGCGACGTCAAGAAAGTGGCTGTCAGCGGCAGCGGCAATGCAATGACCACCACCCTTGAAGGGCTGAAATCAGGAGCGACATATGGTTTCCGTTCTTATTTAAAGACCACCAAGGGCAGCACGACTTATGGTGAGGAGAAGACCTTCAAGACCATCCTCATCGGCGATGTAAACGGCGACGGCGAGCTGACGAATGCCGATGCGGATGCCATTGCCAAACACATCATTGGCAAGACACCCACAGGATTCAATAAGAAAATGGCAGATGTGAATAATGATGGTGATGTGAATGTCATCGATATCGTGCTCCTCGTGAAAATGATCGAATAAGAATAAGGTTTATCAATACCTGTATTTCATATAAGCGGCCTAACCTCTTTGCAAGATTAGGCCGTTTATTTCATACCTTCCGCTTCACCCAGTAGAGAACGCCAGAGGTGGTGTGACGGCTCTGGAACTTGTACTCAGGGCGGTTGAGATAGTTGCCAATCTTGCGGAATGTGCTCTCATCCTCCTTGTAGCCCTTGAAGTGCACCTTCAGCAGGGCGGAGAGGTCTTTCAGCGACATCCACTCACCCTCTTCATGGTCCTTGGAAGCATTGGCGGGCGGTGCTATATGGGGCTTCTGGACGACGGCCATCAGCATCTCACCGAGGCCGTTCAGACGCTGGTACTGCAGGTTGTGCTCCATCAGCGAGCGCTCCTCTTCCTTCGTCAGCCAGTAGCGCTCGCCCTGACGGATCTCCTGCACCAGTTGGGCGAAGATCTGATCATGAGGCACAGGCGTCTCAAAGTCGATATCGCCATCCACCAGGCAACAGACGAAGCGCCGTGAGCCCGAGGGATCGGTGAGCGGCGTCTGATCGTTGGTGGTGCCGATGAACGAGGCGTAGCGGCGGTTCGCGGTATAGGCCTTGCCGTAGGGCGGACGGTATTTCAGGTCGGCCGTCGAGACGAGATACTTCAGGACGATCTGCTGACGGCTCGTGATCTTGTCGAACTCGTCGAGGTTGATCAGTGCAAACGACGTGAGGCCGAGGTTCAGGTCCTGCTCGTTCTTGAAGTTGATGCGGTCGTTATAGTAGTCGAGCAGGTCGCGAGGCAGCAGGATGCGGCAGAAACTTGACTTGCCACAGCCCTGCCTTCCTATTAATAAAGGTACGAGGGCATTACCCGTCAACTGGCCTTTTCCGAGCCACATCGCCACCATCGAGCGCATCCATATATGAAAGAGGTGCGTCCAGTCTTCCCACTCCGTCGGCACCCTCTGGGCTAACGGCGTCACACGGTCCTTCCCGTCCCACTTCGGCAGATGCTCCAGGTAGTCGTTCATAGGGTCGTAGCGCTCGATATCGTCCGAGTTCACGTAGCGCCGTATGTCCTTGTCCCAGCAGCGGATGCCCTGCTCGAGGGCCCTCATCGTGATCGAGTTGCGGGCCTCCTCCGTCAAGTCCTGATAGGAGAAGCCGACGCCCGTCCTCATCCGGTATTCGGCGACGCCCCGCATCACGTTCTTCCTGAGTTCGTAGTTCTCGCTGAGGAAGATGCAGATCTTCATCGTCAGCAGCGTCTCGGGCGGAATGGTCTTCGTCCGCTGGATGCCCTTGCGCTCCATGTATTTCCTGACGTGGTTCTCACGGTAGGCATTCCCGAACACCTTCTTCACCAGTTCATCCTCACCCCAGAAGTCGTTCTTCATCAGCGCCTGCCGCTGGGCGACGGCCATGGGCAGGCCCGTCTCCATGCAGTACTGCGCCAGACGGCTCAGCGTGGCGTGGCGGCGCTCCTCACGGTCGGCGATGCCCTCCGTATCGTCGTAGGCCTTCGTCAGGTTGAACTCGAAGATGTGATAGTTGCGGCGTTGGCTCTCGTAACTCACATCGCTGTCGGTGAGTGTCGTCGACGGCTGTCGCCGCAACGACTCGGTGGGCTTCTCGGCCTTGGCGTAGACGGGCGTCGCCAGCGGATTGTACACCAGTTCCGGGTCGCTGCTCATGTAGCAGATACGGCTGGTCAGCGGCTCGAGTTTCTCGATGGTGACGCCTAATTGTCCGTTGTAGATCAGTCTGGCCCGCTCGTAGAGGTTCTCATGGAAGAGGGGGATCTCTTCTGCGGATATATTGTTTATAGTTGAAAGTTTATAGTTTATAGATGATATGTCTGACGGCGGAGTATACTCTAACAACTCCCCCCGGCATACGATCTTCACCGACAGACCGTCGGCCCCGACGAAGGCCATCAGCGTCTGGGGCATCTCCCCTGCCCCGCGACGGATGGCGACGGCCTCGTCGTAACTCGTCAGGTTGTTCACCTCCAGCAGCACCAGCCCTGTATAGCCTCTGGTAATGAGTTCGTGGTTGCGGTTCTCCTGTTCCAGCGCAAAGCAGATGCGCGGCAGGTCCTTCGGCCAGTTCTCGTAGCCCTCGAAGGAGCCGTTGTTGCCGACTTCGACGTACTGCATCATCGGCAGTTCCCTGCGGAACGTGCTGACGGCTTCGTCGTATTCGCCCTGACTGATGAGGTCTGCCACTTCCTGCAACTCCAGCAGCCGCAGGGTTTCCTTGTTACGATAACTCTTGACGAGCGTGATTCTTGGTGTCATAATGTCTATTGTTTATCTGTCTGCAAAGGTACGAAAAATATCCGAAATGTGCAAGTGAAAATTTCAAGAAAAATATATCAAAAAGTTGGTTGAAACGTCATAATGACATTTATCTATCTGATATTCAATATGTTAAACTATGACGTTAGGTGTTTTGAAACGTCATATTAACGTCATAATCAGGGCATTTCCCGTGGTTTTCGGCCTTTCAGCCCTTAGTCAGAGATAGGAGTTCATGGTTGTTCAGATAGGATGAACTGTCAGTTCAGCCTAGAAAAACTGATAGTTTTCCCTGTAAAAACTAACAGTACAAGCCGTTTGTGTGATTATTCAACTGCCTTATTTTCAATGGTTTAACTACGTTTTCAAGGCATTTCAGACAATATTATTCATAGATTTTAGGCAAAAATGACGTTAATATGACGTTTTAAAACACATAACGTCATATACTAAACTATTGATATACAATAAGTTAATCGTCAGTATGACGTTATAATACAAAAATGAAGAAGATTTCTCAGAAAAAGTTTTGAGATATCACAAATAATTCGTACCTTTGCATCAAGAATAAGCAACATAAGCACTCATGAAAGCAAAGAAAGACAATCAGCCACAGTCGGCGCCGTCGCAGGAAGAGGTCTTCCGCGAGAAGGTCCACCATTACTCCGTGTGTTTCATCGAGAGTTGTCCGCTCAAGGAGCAGTGCCTGCACTGGCTTGTTGGTCAGTATGCCGACACGATGCCGTTCGTGCAGACCTCGATGAATCCCCGCAATCCGCAGATCGGCGGCGAGCACTGCGTCAAGTTCCGCCCGAACGTCCGCACCACCAAGAAAAAGGGAATGACCCACTTCTACTTCGACATGCCTGGCCGCATCGAGAAGGCCATCCGTCAGGAACTCATCCGGCACTTCGGCCGCACCCAGTACTTCGAGATGCGCAATGGCACACGCCTCATCAGCACTGATGACGAGACGGCCATCGCCGCCATCTGCCGCTCCCACGGCTGGGAAGGCCCCCTCGTCTACGACGGCGAGGAGGAAGGCTTGCAGTGGTAGTTCTTATGAGAAAGAAGATGCCTCAGGCTATATCAACCTGAGGCATCTAATTAAACATACGAAGGTTTACCAACTATAACCTCCACCGCCTCCACCTGCGGTATCAATGTTCTCATTATACAAAGACCAGATGTCAGTCGAGTCCAAAGCTCTGTTATACACTCTGATGTCGTCTATTTTTCCATAGAAAGGATACCAAGCGCCACTGCCATATCTACCTAATGTCATATTGCTGCTTGCCATTATACCAACATATAAATCATGTTTATTCATAGAACTGAAATTGGCTTCCTTATTCAGTTGGTCTCGCGAAACCTCTACACCATCAACATAAAGAATCTTGTCAGTGTTGTTTACCACGATAGATAGATGGAGCCAGCCACCTAACTTATAGTCACTTTTATTATACCACATACTGTGATTCCAATTACTATTACTATGAGAATTACCATTACTGTTGTTGGTGCTGATATTCAGTCCTTTCCCATTACTGCCCTTACTCGTCATGATGTAGAGCCCAGGATATGTAGCATTTCCATCTCCTGCTTTACAGATAGCCGCGAATGAAGGCTCAGAGGTCGAATACCTTCCCCAGCCGTCCATTCCTGCCATTTCACTCTGCGACAACCAGAAGGATATCGTCATTTCCTTGTCGAACTTCAACGACTCGCTATTAGGTATTCTGATATAATTATAGTTTTTAAAGCCTCCGAGTTCGTATGCACTGTTCTTGCGGCCGAATCGGTCTGTTGTAAGTGCTGGTGGATTATTGCCACATAGGATACCATCATTTCCGTGGCCACTCAAATCATTTGGATTTCCGTTGAACGGATAATATGCGACAAGCCCCTCAACAGGAATAGGCTTCTCAGAATCGTCAAAGTCTAACGATAAATCGTAATAGAAACTACCCTCAGTCAGGCCTAAAAGACCTAATCCTACATCACCGGTTTTTTCTACTATCGAAAGCCATTTGTTCCAATTCTCACCAATATCCTCAAAAGCCTTCTGGAGTTCACCAGCAGCCATAAATCCCCAGTGATCCCACACGTATTGCAGTGATTTCGTCTCAACCTGCTCTTTGAGGTATTTATCAAGGGATTTCCTCATTTTCGGCCAGGTTAAGACAAGAATATCTTTTGCCTTTGCACCATAAGTTTTGTTGCTATTGATGATGTTGGAGAAGTCTGCCCTATAGTCTTCGTCTGCCACTAAGTCAATACAAAAAAGAAGCATATAGTCGTCATCTTCGGCATCAACGAGTTTTTTGGCCACTTTCTTGATAATGGGATCTATAACGGACTTTAACACGTTATAATACATCATGAGTTGATTGTCTGCGGGGCCAGCGACGATCACTACTCCTCTGTTTGTCAGGAATGACATGTCGAACGTTGTCTTGGTGTTGTCCCATGTCATATCATCGAAACCAAATCCATCTTCTGTGAACAATCTCCATGAATCGCTGAAGTAATCGGAAAGCCCGTCCCATGAATCTCTTTTAAACGGCTTTGTAAGTGGATCGGTGAATGTGTCCATGAACGTCGAAACACGTTGAGGCTTAAGAATACTTTTTCGCATCAGATCATAACTGTCCTGATATGGATAGGCCAATCCGTCCCCGTCTTTATATCCTCTTAGCCAAGCTGTGTATGCAAACCGATTGGAGTTGTAAGCCGTAAAATTGCATTTCCACCATTTGTCTGTACCATTGTTATGCCACTCGCTACTATTCATTACAAGTTTTAATCCCCAAACGTCGTTACCGTCTATCACATATGGTTTGTGAGGCATGCCGGCTCTCGTGTTACTCCGTGTAGTTGAACTAAGGTAATTGTTGCGCAGGCCTAATTTATCAATGACACAATCAACTGCAGCCTGATATTCCGTTGCAATATCATCTTCTTCCACATAGCCGTTTTTGATAATGCTATTGTCAATTGCTACGGCTAATGCCTGAGTCTCTGGCAAATCTGAAAGTAGTTTCTTGATTGTTTGCAGGATCTCGTCTGGCGTAGAGTCAAAAACACCAGGGAATAAAGGAAGGAGGTATGTATAGGCAGTCTCCATCGCATTGAGTTCAATAGAATGCTGTGAATTATGGGTGTCTAAAGATGCATAGCAGTCGTAGATAATCTTGCCATCTTTGTTTACCAGCGATACAGTATTTGAACCTGTGAGATAGTCATTACCCTCTGTTGGAGCAATATTTTGTCCATAGGCCCTCAGAAAAGTTTCGGATTGGCTCAAAGAACTGCCTTCCGGGAGACTGACTCTATAAGTATTTTCGCTTTCCAAATAATATATGATACATTTTATGTTACTGATATTATTCTGTCCAGAAATAGTGATGCCTAGATCACTTGTGGATTCCGCAGGTTTCCAATAGAAACTATTGCTTGTTTCATCATATTCAAAAGAAATCTCTTTTGTTATAGAGTATGATTCTTTTCCGCCGGAGAAAAATGAGACCATGAATTGGCCATTTCCGGCATCTTGCTCATCAAAAGCATCTCCATTAAGGCCTTTGTTCCCTTTCATGATATAACTGACAGCATCTGTCACATCCTTTGAGTTTACCTTGTCGTCAAAATTGATGTCTGCAGAGGCAGTATTAAATACTTTCAATGGCGTGTTATTGATTCCACCTATCAAGGTTACAACGTCTGATACATTTATAGTTCCGTCTCTATTTGTATCTCCAAGTATTGAATTACTGAATACCACCTTTTTTACATCTGTAGTTATGACATGATTATCATATGCTATAATCTTAAAACCCTGCTGGTCGTCTGAGGCCACAAGTTTGCTAACGTTCTGCATCTCTATAGACAGCCCTGTGTTAGTAATGATGTACCATTGTGGATTTGCTCCTTCAACTGATTTGAAAGAAATCAGTAAAAGTGTCAATACAAATATAAGCACTTTTTTCCCTGTACTCAAATTAACATTTTCTTTCATACACTTTCAATTTATTAAATATTACATATTATTTGTTTACGTCAGATGCGAATTCAGCGTTAGTTATTTTGCTTTAGGCACAGTCTGTTTTAGCCATCTTGTCTACTTCGTGAAGATATCAACTTTCTCGCACTTGCCTGCATCGCGCCATGTTCCTTTATAAATAGTAGGCGGACGAGACTCGATACGACGCTTCGGCTGAGCCTCAGCACCACGTGTACTGCTTCTGGCCTGTGCAACCTTGTAGGCCTCACGGGCTGGGGCATCGAATGCCACAAACGTCTCGTAGTCATAAGTCCAGTCGTCACCCTCTGAGAGTTTCATCACTCGCTTATAGATGGCCTCGCGGCTCGGAGCGTTGAATCCACAGTCGTTATAGCGCATCATACTGTTCTCGGTGGGTCGATAGCAACCTTTTCCTACAAGATGTGCACCTTCATAGATACCGATTTTTTCATCCGCATATCGAGAATCGTTGATAAAATGTGCCCATTTTATTACTGAAGGATCACTATGCCAATCAATATTAGCACCATATCCGTAAGAGTTCCACCATTCATCAAGAATGAGATTACCATTATCTCCCCCTTCTACTTCTTCATTACCAGGCTCGACATATTCGTCAGCCAATAAAGCAATACCATGTCCTCCTGCTTCATGGTTTAAAATGAGACCACTATTAGCACCACTAAAAATATATGCGACATAGGAACCATCATCCATAAACATATTCGTGTAATCTCTGTCTAAAACTGCACCTTCATTATAAATGACATTCACCATCATATTCTTTGCTTTTTCTCCAACAGCCTTTGCTGCATACTCAAAAGCCTTCTGCGCTGATTGGTTAATGGCATAGCCGTCATCTTCTGACGTACCATAAAGTTTTGAAACTTTAGCTGATACAGCTTTTACTGCATAAACATTAAAACGATTACGTAAAGAAATATATGGTTCTACTGAGAAGAATTGCTCCATGGCTTCTTTCATCTTTTTTTCATATTTCCCTCCTGGGATCATATCTTTATCTATAAATGCTTCGCCGATAAATACGAGATTAACACCATTTCCAACTTTTGCTTCTTGCAAGACGACAACTTCTCCTTCTCTTGAATAATCAGTAGAGACATAATCAGAGGAGAAATAAATATCGTGATTGTCAGGAACTCCTAACCGGGCACGAAGGACACTGTCAACTTGCTCATTATACCAATATTCCGGGAAGACACCTCCTTCACTGACTGTACCATAAAATTGTATCAGTCTTCCTTCACTATCGTAAAGAGCCAAGGAACCTTGTGGACCTTGATGGTCACCAAAGGATGGCGTAGTCCAAATTATTCCCGATGGCATTCCTTGATTTAACTTATCCGCAATATATTCTTTACAATAGTCATAAGTATAGTCCCAGAAGCTACCTACATTGCACACCATTCCAAATCCTTTATTACAATAATCCAGATACATATTTATCCGGTCATCTGAAATCCCTATAAACCAGTCTGGGGTAATTAAGCCAGCATTACAAACAAGAGTTAATTTATTCTTTCTGAGAACATTGTAAATGGTTGATTTACTATTATCTACAATATTAGTAAATTCTTTGTCTGTTGTTTTCAGATTGAAATCATCATAGTCGAACAATGTTTTGTTTGGTCTGATCTCAGGTTGGTTAATAATATTCCATCCCAAATCATGCCATCTCGGATGACTTTTAACAGCATCAGGAATCTTACCACAAAGTAGGTTCCCTTGAATATCGATTGCACCGTATTTCTTTGAATAGGGCATCAACTTAGCAAAATTATCAGGAATCTCTCCCGTTATGTTGTTATCAGAAACGCTTAAACTAAGAATGTAATTACCTACTATAGTATCACCAAATGCATAATTGTTCACTCCAAACCATTCATTAATGGGTTTGTTACTCATCCAATTGTTATTACAATTCCAATGTTCTCCGCCTTTTTGATGATAAAATTCCTTGAGTGCCTCCACTTGTTCGGAAAAGGATGGTGCACCTTTCCATGGTTGTAAGAATCTAAATCTATCTGCAACGGCATCACCCACTTTAACGCAAAAGACATAATATCGTTCCTCGTCTGTATTATTTGGTTCTACTTGAAGTTTTATAATCCGATTCCCGTCTCTTATTTCGTCTTCAAGCCTGTGTATATAATCTGGAAGAGGATTACCACTTGGATCAGAACTAAATTCATCAGTTGGGTCATATAAAACTGCTTCTAAAGAACTTTCTCCCCAAATAGGAATCTCCACAATGTCACCAGTTGGTTGACAAACGAGAAAACGATTATCCCAACTTGAGAGATATGCTAATTTCGCAGGATGATGGATGATTCTCACAATTTCACGTATACTACCATCTTTATTACTTACGGCGATTCGGGCTTCACGTCTTTTCCCTGTAAAATTACTATCATATGCGAAAGATATGGTTCCTATTGAACTTGCATACCAACTAGAAGAATGCCTTATCCAGTTTGTTCCATCATCTAAAATCTCATAATTGAACTCTTCATCACCACTATATTCAATAGAGAAAGACATTGCAGAATTGTTGATCAAGTGAAACTCTTTTTTTGTGATACCATGATGCCTCCCCATCTCAGATTTGTTAACCACTTCTACGATATCTATAGCATTAACAATACCATCCTCGTTGACATCAGCCTCATCCTTATTAAAGTTCTCAGGGGATTTACCCATAATATATTCAGCAATCAACTTGATATCTTTTTCATCAATCTTCCCATCGCCATTCACATCACCAGAGCCGGCCAATAATGCCACGGGCAGAAAGCAAGCCAGGAATAGGGCTAATAGTTTCTTATTCATAATAATTTTTAGTTATGTGAATACAACAATTTGCAACTTCGTTTGCAAAGTTAAGCAATAAATCTGAAACAAACAAGAAAAAAGCAAAAAAGATCCCTCATCTGCCACTCCCACGGCTAGGACGGCACCTTCGTCTACGACGGCGAGGAGGAAGGCTTGCAGTGGTAGCAACAAAAAAGTGCTGGCCTACTGCCTTAGCAACCACATAGAGAAGAACTTGTCATACACTTCATAAATGCCAAGCGTTGATGTGACAAAACTCTTTTCAACAAGTCCCTTGATAGCAGACTGCACACTACTTGTGGAGGGCAGGTGCCAACGACGGATAAAGTCTGCCGACGTAATGGCTGTGGCTTTACCCGCTTTACTGATGGCAACCAACAACATTTTCTGCTTTGGTGGGAGTTGGAAGAGCAAAGACTGATAACTGAACTCATTGGCACGTAAGATATTATTGATAGCGATATCTATCATCTCCATCGTGCAGGATGAGCCAGGGGAAGTGATGGCAAACAATTCGTTCATCACCCTCTGTATATACCATGTAATTCCATCGAAACGCTCATAAACAGAGTAGAACACAGAGTCAGGGATTGATTTCTCAGCGGCTTTAAAATGCTTCTGGGCGAACTGACAGTAGGTGTCTTTCGGAATACAGCCGAGAGTCATCATCGAAGTACTCTGGTAGAAAGGACGAGCGGGACTGTTGAATATCTCCGCCATCATGGTGCGCTGAGAACCAGAAAAGATAAAATTAGCGTTACGGCAATGCTGAACATGTGTTCGTATCAGGGCCTCTGTATTGCCGTCCGGATAATGACTTACCGCCTGAAACTCATCAATAGCAACGAGACATGGTTTATCAGCAGTCTCAATATAATGGAATATCTCATCAAGGGTAACTCTTGGAGTATGGATATCACCAACTTCAACATTCCATGAAGGATTACCCATAGGATCAAACGAAATACCACTGCGCAAAGACGAAAGGAATCCGGTGAATTTCTGCATAACCTTAGTCCCCATCGGACGTAAAGACGAAAGCATACCACTTCCCATCGACATGATCATGTCTTCCGTATTCTTCGTGGCATATAAGTCAATAAGGAAAGTATAATAATCCTTTTTGACCTTGGGCATGTGGAACAAGTTTTCTATCAGCCCTGTCTTCCCAATACGACGAGGTGCTATTAACGCCACATTGTTACCATTCCTGATCAAACGAAACAACTGATCAGTCTCTTCCTTACGGTCACAGAAGTACTCTTCGGACTCATATCCATACAAGATAAAAGGATTGTTCACCATAACTTTGTTCTATTTGTGTGCAAAGATAATTATTATAATTCAATTATCATAGTATAATAATCGTATTATAATAATCTTTAACTTAATTGCAGACATTTGTAGGAATGCCTGTGGTAGTAGCACACCTGATTACTGACAATTTCACATCGTACCAGCCCTCCCATGTTGCAGGAATTCAATGGTATTCTTATTGCACAGCCATTAGGCGACAGCCTAAAAAAGTGGAGGCCGTTAAAGCCTCCACTTATCTGTTTGTCTGGAGCGAGTAGGAATCCCTCTGCACTCCGTCCTACTGTATGCTCCGCATGCATTTGAATGGTGTGATATTATCTATTTTATCAGGCTGGCAAAAAGGCCAAGTCGGTTACTACCCTTATAAAATATCTTAGGAAATGAGTTGAGGTAGCCGTGGGGACAGATACCTGAGTCATAGCAGCCGTCATACCCAAGTATCTGTCCCCTTCTATGACTATCCTGATTCCTTAGGGAAGAAACCATTTTTCGATAGTATTATTTTGGTTATCTCATTCTTTTTTGTTATCTTTGCAGACAAAAAGTGTGATGACAGAACGCTCATCACGCTTGTATG